>Ga0326512_10001777_pt1 | contig 16282 bp, 6 predicted proteins | sample 1_2617_0518_D_FD_203652 | JGI IMG/M metagenome (GOLD analysis project Ga0326512, IMG submission 203652) | Bovine rumen microbial communities from UC Davis, California, United States - 1_2617_0518 | ecosystem: Host-associated > Mammals > Digestive system > Stomach > Rumen | place: USA: California... | reverse complement strand
CTGCTCTGACTTAAGCATTACTGCATAATCAGCCAACAAATCAGTAGCATTCTTCAAAGTAATAATCTGGAACTCATCACGAAGACAAGAATTATACTTATCACTTGATGCATGCTCAGCATCATTAGGATCATTAGGATTTGGCATATAGCCTGCATCACCAAGATGTGCTGTAAGATACTCAACAATAGTATGAAGAAGCATCTCTATATCAGACATCTCAATCACTGTATTTGGATAATTACCAAATAATGTTCTGAAGTCACCATCTCCGAACAAATCGATAAGATAGCTCTTTAACTCAGTGAGTAATCCTGCAGCATTACTACCAAGAGATACAACATAGTTAAATGCTTTAGAATCCAGCATATAACCATAATGCATCAGAACAACCTGAAGATTCATTGCATAATTTACCTTAGCCATAGTCTGCTCATTAATAACTATCTGCTCTACAAAGTTATCAGCAGTTTGGAAATTGTTAGGGATAAGAATATAACCCTTAGACAATGCAAATGTATTAAATGTCATTTTTATAAAAAATTAAATTGTTAAAAATTCAATAAAGGATAAAAGAGGATATGTAAAGATTTATAAACAGCCCAAATATTTAAAATAGAAGTAAACCATTTAATAGCCTCTTTATATTAATTATACTGATTAAAATTAAAAAAGTTTAATTAATCATTACTTTTTTCTTTTACCAGTTTTAAGTTCATCAATCAAAGCATCAATTTCAGCGGCAGTTTCTTTGATAAGAATAGGACCTTTTGTATCAAGACCAATTGTGTAATGTTCATAATTGCCTAAATACAAGAATGATTTAATACCATATAATCCTGCATTTTCATCAGATAATGCTTCGATAACCATTTTTAATGTTACAGATTGAATGCCTTTAATCTGTTTAGGATCAAATGAGAATTCAGTTTCAACTTTCTCATTTTCATCAAAAACATCAATAGCATGCACTGTTATCATATTATGTAATTTACTCATTGTATTTCTTTTTTATAATAATATCATTATTTTATATTACAAAGATAACAAATAATCTAATACATAGTACTTTTTATTAAAATTCTTTAGCATTATAACGCCAATTTATTGGTGTTGGTTCATCTTTATCTATAAACTCGCCACCTTTACTATTATAAAAGCCTACTAAAGTTAAGAAATCCTTTTTAATACCAAATTTCTGTTCAGCTTCATCAAAAGCTTTTCGTAACGCATCAAATACATAAGTTTCTGCACTTACAACAGCTTTCCGATATGCTTTATCATTAGAAATTACATCAGATATATCAGATCTACATGATTCAAGAAAAGATACAAACTCTTCAGTTGTAATATCATCAATAGTTCTATCATTTTTTACAGTATCTGGATATTCACTATTCCATGCATACATAATAATATTCATAAAATCTGATGCATGTTTCTTAAGAAGATCTTCTCTGCTTAAATATCGATTATGTTCACGATCATATGCAGCCATCATTAACATAGCATCTTCAACAGATACATCTGTATTAAATTTTATTTTTCCAAGATATATGATATTAAAAAGCCGCCGAAAACTTTCTCCATTTAGCACATTATCATGTACTTTTGTAGTATAAGCTTTTTTATACATATCAATAATAGTTTTATCATTGTACGTATCAATAAGTTTCAAAAAATGTGGTGCCATATCTGTAATACCTTTAATAATCTTATCATAATATACTCCAAATGGTACATTATTATCAAGATTATCAATATTAAAAATCTTAGCCTGAATACTATAACTTATAAAGTCATAGCTATTAGGCTTCTTTATTAATGGTGACATTACATAATTAAATGGCATATAAATTTGAGATGATGAATGCCTATGGCCAAAACCCATATAAGTTACTTTAAGGTTATCACGTCCAGTTTTTGTTTTCTTACCATTAATATAATAAGAAAAATAAATCGGAAATCCATCAGTATAATCATCAAGTTCTGGAACAGTAAAATATATAGTACATTCAATTACACGAGGACTGTTTATTCCTTGTTGAAATGAATATAAATGTACTCGTTCATCTTCTTCTAATCCAAAAAACTTGATAAAATTATCAGCTACCGGAAAATCTCGTTGAGATGTGAAATTAGGACATTTCTCAACAAATAACGCCTTAATCTGTTCAGGCGATGAATTCATTATAAAATCAAAAATATTCATATTTTATATGTAATTACAAACATTTCCATATTAAATTATATCATCAATAAAAATTTTAATAGTATATGAACTATAACGTCTGTATTTTAATGGAATAATATTATAAAACTTATCATCAGACCATGTTAAAAGAATATAATTTGCACATGTTTTGAAATACTTATCAATACCATGTTTCATTTCATGCCAAATATCATTATAACTTTCAGCATAATATATATGGACACCCTGATTTTTCAAGATTTCAATTGTATTAAAAGTAAGGTTATCTTTATTGATAAAACAAAACAATAAACCTTTTTCAGCAAATTTTTTCATACGTTCAACTGCATACTTAACAGCTTTCTTATCTGTTTCACTAACCGCAGTATGTTGAACTGCGATTGAATACTGTTTCAAAAGTGTACCAATATTTTTAAGTGGAACATTACTGTTACCGTTTACACAGCCTGTAACATCACCCGCTGTAATAATACTGTCAGAAATATTTTTTGCTTCCAAAGATCCTTTAGTCATTCCACCTGCAATACTATCATGAATTCCACTCACAATAATATTACTATCACCATTAATATAGTGGGTTTTATTATTACCATTAATTAACGCGTTAAATCGATGCATCATATAAGTGCCGCCACCTATAATGATAATAATAAGAATAATAAGAATAATAATTAAAATTTTCATATTATATTTTTATGTTTACCATTTTTTTAAGTCAGAATCTATACTATCTGTATAATACAAATTTTGAATAGCTACTGTATCAATATTATTAATAAGAATTTTAAACCATTCATCTTTAAAATTATATTCAATTACAGACTGATCTTTATCTTCAAATAAATTAATCTGATTCAGATTTTTATTTAAAAGATAATACCAACAAGTACGTTTTTCTTTATCATCAGAATCTTGTTGAGCATAAAGATCATCTACATGAGTTACAACTAGATTAAACTTAGCATTGTAATTATTAAGATGTGCTCTATCAAATGCTCTATTCAGAAGATCAATATCAAAAATACCTATCTTAAATTCACCCTGCCATGGATTATTTACATTGGTTTCATAATCACCTTTAATATAAGGAAATATCTTACGAGCCATTACTGGTTTATAACCATTACCATGACGAGTCAAATAAGAACGTACTACTAAATAAACGTCTGTATCATCTTGTTTAAACACAAAATATGGAATTCCATTAAGTCCAACTTTTGATGGTGTACAATTAGGCATAAATCCAGATTCCATATCAAGAAGTAATCCTTGAGATCCTTCATAAATAATTTCATCAAACAATTCAGAATGACTGAAATCTGTATCGCGAACATCAAATTGATCTTTATTTTCACGTATCATATTACATGCCTGAATAAATTCAATATCATAAGCAGGATCAAATTTCATAATATTATAATATGATTTTACAGATTTAAGATAATCTAAAGGATGCTTAATTACCTCAAAAAAAGTCCAATCTTTTTTAATAGTTCCTTCTATTTTACGATAACGTTTAAATGTAGGAAATATACCTTTACCACATGTTCCATGTTTTAAAATTGTAACATCAGATTGTCCATTCATTACATCATAAGGTGTAATTACACGACAATCTGATGAAATATAAATCTTTGGAATATCAAATTGTGGTTCACCTTCAATAACAGATTCTAATAATAATGATTGATATTCATTAATCAAACAAATAGGATCAACCATAAATGATGAAGTAAGATAAGTAGGAACACCAACTAATGTTCCTGCACCATATGTACTGCATATATGACGAATGCCGTTATTCTCTACAGTATGACCAGCTTGAGGTCCACCAGAAAAACGACATACAATAGGCCTCTTACCAGCATTTAAAAAATTACGGCATAGTCCTTGAGTTGTAATACCTTTACCTTCATCACCGAATAAAGAACCAAGAACTATGCTGTAATGATGATTTACATATTTTACCATAACTTATTTTTTAATAAATAAATAGCAGCGCATCGGTGGGCTTACATCATTAGTATCCTCACTATTTATATGCCAGTCATGCTCTGGATTCCGAAGGGACTTAACAATTACTTATTATTCACTGCAGGTATACGGTCTTTCATCTCTGCTATATATAAGTTATATTATAAAAGTACGTATAATATTAAATCTAAAAACTACTTTAAATTTTTTTAGCGATGTCCGCTAAATCGTTCAGATGGTCTATTATTATCATTAAATACATGTGATGAACGATTATTATTTGGAACTGAATTTACTCGTGTACTAGATCTTCTACGTTGTTCAAATCCTGTCGGATAATTACGCTGTCTATAAATAGGACTTCTACCTGGTCCATATAAACGACGATTATCTCTTGTTATATCACCTGTACGATAATAAGGACGACGATTATAAATTATACGTCCATTATGATATCTATGATATGGATTAGGACCAATAAAAGGATTTGAATATGGACGTGGTGGTATACGTGGTATATATCCATGTCTAAACGGTGTACTATACGGATACCAGCGCCAAGCACGGTCTACATAAAATGGATACCAATATAAATTATTGTATATATAATACTCAACTGTTCCATTATAATAATAAGGCATGCCAGCACTGATAACAATATTAACATTGGTATCTTCATATATATCATCAGTTGTTACATCCCAAGAAGCTACACATGATGTAAAACTCAATGTAATTAAACAAATGAATATGTTCAAAATAATTTTCTTCATAGCTTTATTATCTTTTAATATTTATATAATAGTATAGTTAATATCAGTATATTATATTCCTATTATTGATTAGGAATATTCCTATTTTAGTATATGAAAAAATATTTTAGCAAATTTTAATCCAACTCTCATTTCGTTGATATAATTAAAGACTTTAGGCTTTAAACTTGGGATTATTGAAAATTTAAAGAAATATAAAAGAAAAAATTTTATTTCATATAAATAAAAATATTATTTTAAAAATTTTATTTTTATATGAATAAAAATATATTAATGAAAGAAACTTTCTTTTATATGAATAAAAATATTTTTTTAATTTTTGACTAATAATTTTATATAGGATAAATACCTTAATAATAAAGAAAAGATCTTTTTAAACATGAATATAAATAATCTTGTATTTTTCAATAGTAAAGGTAGACAGTTGAATATTCAGCATAATAATCTTATTACTTTTACCATTAAAGGTGGAAAGTATACTAAAGACAGAGAGTATGGATGGATGACTGATGCAACAGGTCATATTGTTATGGACGAATTAGGTGCCATAAAAGATGTTGTTATTGATAAGCCAGGTGCATCATTTGGTTTTACTTATGATGAAATACAGACTAATCTTAAATTACAAAAAGAAAACGGATATTTGTCATATACAGATGTACTTCATAATCTTATTATCGAAATGAATATTGTTATGAAAGGTATATCTACAGAAACTATTACTCTTAAAAAAGATGATATATTCAAATATTTTAATATTACAATAGGTGAATATCATGAAGAGATAGATTCTGATATCAATACTTATAATACGGTTTATACCATTAAATCAGTAAAGGCGTTAAAGAAAAATTTTATTCGTCAACAGACTTTAATTAATTATTATCCATCTGCACAGTTTTTAGGTGTGACAATGTTTGAACCTGTTGCAACAGAACTTGCATCAGTTAATACATTGTTTATATTAGAGAAAAATATTGATGCTTCAGGTAATATATCATATATCAGACCAAGATCTAATACACAGAATCTTCGTTTTGAATTTCCAAAGACATCTAATGTTAAAATTATTAAGTATGCTGAAGATTGGAATGTAGAAGATAATAATAATCAGGATATTTCATCAGGTCTTGAATATGATAGTGCATATTGGTCAAATTATAAAACATTTAATCTTATTGATGAATTTAATGATGAATTTGTTGATGAGACAGAACCTCTTGTATTATCACTCGGTTTTATAAGTGAAGAAGAAGGTGCTTATGAAGATATCATGACATGTTATACTGTTGATAATATAACACGTCCTGAATATAATCTTAAGTATAATAATATTGGATATTTAACATGTAAAGCAGAATCTATTGGTGAAGATGAAAGATATAGAACTCTTTTTACTAATTTCGGTATACCTGATCCTAAATATTACCCAGAAGTATTTGCTGATACAGATATTGATGAAGAAGGTAAAGACTGGAAATTTCTCAATAAAAAATCAAAGGAACTTTTCTTATCTTATACAAATATTTTTCCATATGTTGGTACATATAAAGCATTGATTAATGCCGTTAAATTCTTAGGTTATGATGATGTGTATTTTAAGGAATGGTATAGATATTTTGATGGTGAAGATGAAGAACAGATATCTTATCAGAGTCTTGATATTAATAATGAGAAAACATTGAGATCTAAACTTGCTAATATAAATGTATCATTTGAAGATTTCTTAAGTTGGAAAAAGCTTAATCGTCTTTCATTAATCTATAAACTTAATGAAGAAGCTGATCAGTATGATGAAGCTGTTAAGTTCTATTCTTCTACGACACCTGAAACTATCTATGATTCATCATTTACACATCCTGATAAAATGCCGACAGATATGGAAGTTTATAATTATCGTCAGCAAACACAATATTTTGAAATTCCTAATACAGTTTTTAATTTTAAGTATTATAATAATGAAATACTTGCTAAATTATATGCTTTAAAGAAATGGCTTGAGAAATATATTCTTAATGTTAACTGTCAGATTATAGATGTAACAGGTGAAGGCGTTTATTTTGAACGTATTAAAGAACAAGCATATTCTCCTGGATATATTACATTTAATCATGAATCAGGTGAATTTATATCACCTCGAATAGCTGTAGATCATTCTCAACTTGAAATGAAAGATTCTACAGCCAGAATTTCATGTACATTAAAAGAACTCGGCGATACTCTTACAATAAAGGATGTATACAATCGCAAAATCAGTGATTATATTAAATATGTTTATGATATGGATACTGATGTTAAGATTACTGATTCAAGCACTATTCAAGCACTTGATTTAACTGATAATCGATATTGTGCGGTAGGTAATACATTTGAAAATATTATACCATTTAATGATATTGCATATGAACTTACAGTAACACCTGAATCAGCTGCATTAAATCATGATGTATCTGTATCATTATTAATAGATAGTAATGAAATTTATATTTTTGATAAGACTGCTAAAGAATCTGAGTTTTTGGTTCCTCCTATTATAAGAATAGAATCTGGTGAACTACGTCAGCCTTTCGGTAAATGGGATAAGAATATAAAGTATACAATTACAGATAAGTATAATCTTAAAGCGCATCGAAATCAATATACAATATCATCTTTTGATAATAAAACATCAAAAGGATATAATGATTATGTTGTATTAGTTCCTGGTAAGAATGCTAAATTTAAATATACAAAGGATAATAAGTATTCTGTTCCAATGTTTATAATTGAGAATTATGATACACCTGATCATTTTATACAGAAAGATGCAGCTGAAAGATATTTTGCTAAAATAAAAACTGATACTGAATCTCGCCTTAATGATATCAGTATATACTATTTTGATGAAAAACAGTATAATAATACAAAAGGTATTGTATTTAATGACTGGAAATCACTTGTTCTTGAATATTTTAAGAATGGTGATAATGGTCTTAATACTTATATTGATACTTATTATAAATTTACAGGTAAATTACGTATATGGCTTATAGAAAGTACTCATATATATGCAAAATATATGAAAGATAAAGCTGAATATGATAAGAAAACAGATTTTACCAATAAGTTTATTCTTAATATTAATGATGGTATTATTTATAAAAAAGAGTATTCTGAAAATTCTGATGTAATTGTAAATACAAATATTATATTTGAACAGGATTATAATATAGATGATAATGATAATGAACAGAAAGTAACTGCTGAATATAAATATACATCACCTCGTATACCTGTTGTAGCATTTGATATAAGCGGTTATATTGAAGATTATAAAAATTTATGTTCTGAATATAATTCTAATTTGGAATATGCAAATAATATTGCAAATTTTATAGATACATCTAAATATGATGAAGTGAATATAGAATTTGATAATATAAAAGATGTATATAATTCAACATTAAATGATATCAGTACATATATTTATAATATTGATGATACTTTAGCAGATGATGTTAATTCTTATATGATTAATAAAGAAATTGAGAAATACATCAAGATAAAGGAATCATTGAAATATGCATATGATAAAGAGATTGAACAATATAATTATAAAATAGATAAGTTGAATAAACATTCTGCTTATAAGCAAAAACTTTATATTGTAAATCTTAAATCTAAATTTATACAGGATAATATTAAACTGAAAGCTAAACATTCAATATCAAATAAGTATTATGATATTTCTGTTAATCATATTGGTGATTATACATTAACAGCAAAAGGATATGATAATTATAATATTACTTATGTTAATAATGCTGATAATACAGAAAATGTTTATGTTGCATCACCAAATGTTTATATAAACAGTCTTAATGAAGATAATGCATTAGATACAGTATTATATGATAATTTGTCTAATACTATACCTACATTTATTCCTAATTATAGACGTTTTATAACCACAGAAACAGGTAATAATGAAATAATATATCAAAATTATTCATATAATTATGATACACCTAAAGAAAATAATTATATCAAGATTGATAATATATCAGAAAGAATAACAAATATTAAAGTTAATGATGATATTATTACAGTAAGTGTATTAGATGAAAATATTCAGAATCAGAATTTATTTACAGATACACCATCTGAAATTTACCTGATAATGATTGATCCTAATACAAATGATATTATATCAAATAATGGTATTATCGGACCACTTACAACAATATCATATAATTCAATACCTGAAGATGATATTAATGAAGATAATCAAGCATGGATAAAACTTTCATATGATATCAATAAAACAAAAATATCATTATATGAGGATGCTTTTGAAAATGTTAATAATAAGGTATATGAATGTTATGCTATTAATAATACTCAGTATGAATTAACTTTGGATGATATAGTTAATGATCAGTCATTAAAAGAGTCTACTATCTATATTAGTAGTAATTCGCGAAATATGGCCTTTAAAAAGGATCAGCTTATAAAGATTATGTTCATTGAACAAATTGCTAGTACAGGCAAAACAAACGCAGATTCTGATAGTAAAACAAATGATAGATACTTATCAGGTACAACATATAGAATTAAAGATGCATACTTTGATAATTATAATTTCAAGCAGGTGTATGTTCTTGATGGTATGATTAATACTGATATGCTTAAGAAAGGTATTTATAATAACGGTAACTATAATAACTTCAATACTAAGCCTACAAATCTCCCATATAGAGTTAAATGTTTTGTTACTTATAGTTATTCAAGTTTTACAAGTTATATCCTTACAAGCAAAGAAAATGCAACAGAGGACGAGAATATAGGAAGCTTTGTGTATAATAATCCATGGCTAGAACATGACTTTATTGATAATACATTCTCATTTACTATAAGATCATTTAATCCTCAGAATGCATTTGATGAATTTAATGAATATAAATCATTTGATCCATCGTCATTGTTTATACATGATACAGCATTAACTGAACCATTTGGTCATTCTATTCAGGTTTTATCTGATAATCCAGAAAAATATATGAGTATCTGGAATGTATATTATAATGATTCTAATGATGAAAATAATAAGTATTTGTATTATCAGGTAACTAATGATTATTTAAATATTAAACCAAAAAATAAAGGCGAATATCATTTTGAACTAACATCACTAGATAAGTTCGGTAATAAAGTTAAAAACAAAAAGCAAGGCTTCTTGAAAGTTATATAAATAAAAAATCCAGGCTATAAAAACCTGGATTTTTTATTTTTTATTTTTTAAGTGATGAGTTACTTACATTCACATCAAACGTATCACTAAAGAACCATATGAAATTAAGATTTGCTATCTTAAGATCTGTAGAAGGTTCTGTTAATATTGACCATCCATATTTGATTTCATTTATATTTGATATATCAGGACTTAAATAATAAGCACTATAATATGGTCTTATTTCCCATGCCTGATTATTATCAGTAAATGTTTGTCCATTATATTTCAAATTATTGAAATCCCATATATGAGGCATTCTACGTAAAGCTTTATCATAATAGAATAGCATTTGTACTTGAGCAAGTTCTGGAAACTTATCAAAGATATTTTCTGATACTTCTCTTACACCTCTACTACCATAAGATTCTCCATTTACGAATGATTCATTAGATGGTCCTGCAACAGTATATGGTGAAATAGCACTATCACGATAATTCTCAGTATATGCAGTAGATGCACGTGGATCACTTATTGCCATGAATGTACCATTTGCAAGAGCAAGATTATCAAAACCATTGAAGATATTACCAGAAATCTGTGCACCAAGTTTGATATCATCTTGTGCATTACCATTAAATATAGTTCCAGCAAACATACCTGAAACGGTTGTTACATTCTTATTATACAAGAATGTTTCTGGATGTAATCTTACTTGCTTTGGTATTTGTGCATTACACATAAACTTCCATAGTGATGTTAATTTATTCAATGATTTAAATGTATCTTTATTGAATAATTCACCAACATAATATCTACCATTATCATATCTTGAATATGTATATGGCGCAATCTGACTATTGTTGTAGAACAAGTAATTAATACGAGATATATTATTAACTGGTTCAAACATTACAGGAGAGATACGGCCAGGAATACCTGTTAATATATTACCTTGATAGTAATTAATATCAATTTCGTAATCTGCTATACCTGTATTATAGTTTAATAATGTTGAGAATGTATCATTTACGTTACCTTGAGTATATTCACGATAAGATTCATTAACATTCTCATTCTTACTTGCTGTGCTATAAACTGTAAAGTAATTACCATTTGCGAATGCATAATCAATTTTACATGGATTGATATTATTCATTGCATCATAATCATTACTTACATATTTGAATATATCACCTGGAACAAAGTAATTATAAGCATTAACTTTCTTAATTTTTGCAATATACTTAAGTTCGTTTTCTTGCATTTTAGCTTTATTCATTGTAGATTTAGCTAATGGTGCACTTTCAACGAAAATACCAACATTATCTTCAGATATATCATATGTGTATGCAGGTTTATTATGTTCTAACCATTTATATTCATAATTATCATTTATTGACATTATTTCTGGTATACCAACATCATATCCGTAGCTATCAAGAACTTCTTTGATTTTATTAAGTTCTTCTATAGTATAAGGAACACCATCATACATATACTTATTAATGATATACTTATGTGTATGTTCATTCTTGATATATTTACGAGGATCATAATTCTCATTGATAATAACTTTATCTGTGCCAGGTATTGTTATTGTCTGAGCTGGATTATATCCAGGATTCAAAATATATTCTGCTGGTGAATATAATTCATCAACTGATATATATGCATCATTGTTATAATCATTCTTAATAATCCAATCTTTTGAATATGACTGAAGTTTATAATTAGTAAGATACTTATTATTTTCTCCATTATTAGGATCATTAAAGTTTGTCATATCAAGATATGTTATAGAGTTTCTCATATATTTCATATAGATGAAACCTGCTGCATCATTACTGTAAAGTAAACCTGTAATATCAGTCATACCCTTCTTATCTTGAGTAATTTCCTCTGTTATACTAATAGAAGATACGATACCTGTATTAACAGGAGCATGTAACTTATATTGAGGTACTTCTGATCTAGATACTGCACGATATTTTGTTGCGGCTCTATCATAGATATTATCAGGATTATATTTACGATATGATACTATATTAGAATCTGAATATGTTACATAATCGTATACTTCAACATCATTGATACTGCCATTTTTAAATTTAGCATCTTTTATAGTAGTTGTATACATATCAATAACATATGCATCTTTCAAATCTACATCAGGATCTGCAATAAAGCACTGACTGTCTGTAAACGTTGTATATATCAAACTATCATTAGCAGCAATATTATTAGCAGTACCATCAATATTAGATGCATTAATTGAAGTTGGCGCAGCTTCAAATTCTTTTGTAACAGTTTCTTTACCATGATATAATAATCCATAAGGTATATTACCTAACATATAATGATTATATGCGAAAGCATAATATGCATTAGTAAGTTCTGTACATTCACTAAATGCTTTACCAGTTAATCTGAAACCAAGATAATAATAAATTGTACCTGTACCAGCTTTATAAACTGGAGTTATCATTCGTGTAAATGCCATAGATATATTTGTCAACTTTTCACAGTCTTCAAACATACTAAATGTTGGTGCATATATTAAATTACCATCAAGGTCATACTGTTTCACATAAGATCTGCTATCATTATAATAATCAGGGAATGATATAACATGTTCAAGAAGATTTTCATCTGATAATGTCTTAATTATAGATGTATTCATAAGATTATTATTCTTAATATCATCTTCTGTTATTAAATGATTTATACCATTAGTGAAATCTGACGCATAACGTAAATCAATACTTTCAAAGAACGCTGGAATGCCTAATAATTCTTTACAATTTTTAAAGATACCATATGGGAATCTATATTTTTCTTCTTTAATTATATCATTAGGAACACTGCTCGAAATAAACTTAGCATAAGTCTTAATCTGATTAACACCATTAAATAATCTATTTTCAATACCAATTGTTGCTATTGGATTAGTCATGTCTGCAGATACATTATTGAATGTCACTAAAGTATCAGCGATATTCTGAAACATATCATCTGTAAGTATCGCATATGTATAAGTTTTATTTACATATGGATTTGATGCTGTATATGTATTATTACGTTCAGATTCACTCATGTTCCAATAAGCTTCATCAAAACCAATAAGATTAAATGACATTCTTACATATTTGATATTCTGTGAGAACATATTATTTGCGCGAGCACCGATAGAACCACCGAAAATATCAATAAGAATAGACTTATTATCTACATACATATTGAATGAATTTGTAATATCAACCAATTTAGGGCTATCAGAAATAACACCTGAATATGTATATGTTACACCATTCTTTGTGACAGCTTTATTATTGAGATCTACATAGATATTATTAAATGAATTGATAATAGTATGAGCATTTGTGAAAGCTTTAGTTAAAGAATTAATATTAAACTTAGTAATTGTAAAATCAGTAATCTTATAGCCATCACTAGAATTATCTTCATTATATTTTGCTCCACTAGAAAGACACTTAATACAGCTATTATAGCCATTATAGTTAAACAAATTCTTTATAGTCTTAACACTTGTAAATGAACCATTGAACTGTACTACAGTCTTATTATCATTATCATCATCAAATGAAACTGCTGACCAATCATCGAATTTAACAGAAGGTACCCAGAATACATTAGTATCTGTATATTCCATATTCCATCCGATATTACCTATATCTTCAACACTTGATGCGATTGGTGTCAATGTACCGACCATGCCCTTTAGCGATACTAATGTTATATCACTAAATGCACCTTTACGTGTCCATATATCATTATTAGCAACCGGAGAATAAAGAACACCACGAACACCACCAGGGAACATATTTGTGATGTTAATTGCATTATTTAAATACATGAATACACATTTAGAAAGTGAACATCTATCAGGATCAGTTTCAGAAGTTATAATATTATAACATCCAGAGAACAGATTACTAAAATTAGTAGTCTTTGTATTAGATATTCTTTCTCTTTCATTAATCATATAAAGAATATAATACATATCCTTTGTAGATATACCAGTACCCTGAAATGCACCTGATATTGTACGGTTAAGATCTTCAGCTAAAGCTATTTCAGTATAAGGTTTAATACCCTGTAATTCATCAGCTTTAAAATCTTCATTCATATAAATCTTGATTAATGCTTCAGCATCAGCAGGATCTGTTATACCAAGCATAGCATTATCAAACCATGTACGTATGGTAGCATCTGTTATTGCAGTGTTATTCCATTCGCAAAGCTTAAAGCTACTAATACCAGATGCAAAAGTCTTTTCCTTGAAAATCAAATTACCGAAAATACGTTCAATACCGCTACAATTAGAGATATTTTCTTGTGTAAGTTCAATAGGAGATTCATGCTTAAATGCAATATATCTGATATATGGACAGTTTGAAATCTGGAATGACTTTATCTTATTGAAGCCTGCTAAGTTAAATACAAGATTTTCCTTTTCAATTTCATAATCATCGAAATTAACAAATTCTACCTTTGGCGCAGCAGCATCATGACCAGTTTCAAAACTATATTTGATAAATGTATTACCTTCTTTACCATATGAGAATGCACCAAAATTTACATCCTTAAGATTTATTGCAAAACCTTTATCAGAATTATAGATCTCATAAGATGTTCTTTCACCTTGCTCATTATAATAAGCTGGTAATATTGGAGCACCATTTACATTTACATTTTCAAATGTGATACTATTAAGATTTGTACATCCGCTAAGGTCAATCTTACAGTTATTAACATTTCTAATAATAACATCTTTAAGGCTTTCACAATTACCAGTTAATGAAATAACAGAAATTTCCTTATTATTGTTAGTACCATCATATGTAAATGACTGAAGAGATTCAGCATTATTAATATTAATATTGTCTATTACTGTACATTGATTAAATGTAATATTTGGAAGCTTAATACAATTATTAATTGTGATAGATTCAAGAAGCTTTGTGCTATTCAAATTCAAATTATTATTAAGACCTTTAAGAGATAAAAGTTTCAAATCTGATAAGTTTGTATTAGTTACGTTAAGCTTACTTAAGTTACCACCTTCTGCTATACTTAATGATGTAAAGATAGAATTACTAATATTAAGATCTTCAATCTTTGGTAATGTAGACAAATTCAATGATGCTGCTGAAAGTTCTTTAGAGAACTTAAATCCTTCAAGATTCAATATACGCATTTCAGTACATCTTGATAAATCAAATGAGCTATTTTCAATTGTATTCATGTTAGAAAGATCTACTTCAGTAAATTTCCAACCATGATTAAACTCATTGAGTCTAAGTGCCTTAAAGTTTGTCCATGAATATATAGCGTCCTTTGCATTAATAGTGAATACTAATGAAGATGTAGATGCTGGAATATTCAATGTAATTGGATGATTAGCTGGAGCGAATACACGAGTATTCTGTCCGGCAACAGTATAATAAAGTACAATACTTTCAGATGTTGTAAGTGTACACTGTACATCCTGCATTGTAGGTTCACCCATAACTTTAGTATTACCAGATGTTGACTGAATATACTTACTATCATTTGGATTATAACTATCCAATGTTGTTGTTCTGAAATATAGTTCACCTTCTTTTTCAGTTGTGAAAGCTTGTTCAATACCAAGACTAGGAACATAAGTTGTACTAGACTTTGTTCTATATGACTGTTTCAAGTTAAAGATAGAATCAAGATAATCAATACGTTTCTTAAACCAATCTCTTACGAAATCATCACGACGACCATGACAGAAAAGAATATCATGATAAGTAGGCTTAATACTATCTGTATTACCTACAGCATCACCTTTATATACATATTTCTTCAAATATTTCTGATTGTAATCGAAGTTGAAAATCAATGCACCTACATTTCTATTCTGATATAAGAAATACTTCTCAATAAAGTCATCTACATCTTTCAAAATAGTTAAACGGAAAAGTTGATACTGACCAAGAGGTATCCATCCAAGCAAATCACCTTCCTTAGTAACATCAATATTATTTGCAATATAACCTGCAAAACGAATAAGATGCCATAAGTGTGAATTTACAATATTGAATTTAGTTCTACTTGAAT
>Ga0326512_10001776_pt1 | contig 16284 bp, 29 predicted proteins | sample 1_2617_0518_D_FD_203652 | JGI IMG/M metagenome (GOLD analysis project Ga0326512, IMG submission 203652) | Bovine rumen microbial communities from UC Davis, California, United States - 1_2617_0518 | ecosystem: Host-associated > Mammals > Digestive system > Stomach > Rumen | place: USA... | reverse complement strand
ATCTCTTGAGAGAGATTTTCAAGTTGCACCCATTCATATGGTCTGTATGCTTTACCCCATTTAATCGTTAAATATTTTTTATCTTCTTCTGTCAAATCATCCGTAAAGAATTCAGGCTCATTTAAATCAATAGGCGCAGGTCCTTCTTCTGCATTTTTGAAGTCTTCGGGTTTTTCTGGCATTGTACCTGTTTGGATAGCATTTTCTATCTCTTCGCCAGTATAACCCTATCGCGCCATAACCTCGGCTTTTTTAGCATCAGCCTCTTGGCGCAATCGCTCCGTATCATCCCAATTATAGCTACTAAATTGTTTCATTCGCATCTTAGACAAATAACGTCCAAGAATTGTCATACCAGTAACTTTTTTAGGATCTTTAGCGTAGCGATCAAGAAGTGTCGTCCATTCTTCTTCAATATATGGAACGTCAATTTCTTCTAAAATATGGAGATAGGTCTTTGGATCCCAGTTGTCCACATGCCGGGTTAAACACTTCTTGCATTCCGGCAAATACCCATCAGGATATTTATCTAAACGTTTTGTTTGATAGAACTAATTTTCATCCATAGTTCTATTACACGTTTTACAATATAAAGTCTTTCCATCAGCCATTATTAGATCTCCTTTTTCTTACTATTGCGGCAAGTTTTGCAGATAGAATAAAAACCATCCTTTGACGTTTTATTTATAGAAAAGAAGCGAGAATGAGCCAATTTAACTTGACCACAGCGCGAACATCTTTTCCATTTGCCTTTTTCAACAAAAGTAAAGTACCAAATCAAATATTCATCTTGAGCCTTTTGCGCAATCAATTTCGGAATTTTATTACGCCAAAGACTGCTAATGTATTCAATTGAGTGTGTAAACTGGAATTCTTGTTCTAATAATGCTTGAATTTCTGTATTTTGCATTTTATCCATTTTATACTCAACAATACGTCGATACATCGGATAGTCTGCAAGAGCACGTTCAACTAGAGGTTTAAAATCTTGTACCATGTACCAAGTATCACCTTCAAATTGTCCTTCAGAACGACCTTCTAAGGCCGGAAATAACTGAAGAATTTCAGAGACAACCTTGGGATCGCAGAACGAGATACCGCTGTACTTGATAACTGCATTGCCGCATTCATCATATTCAATATGTTCTTCCCATGGTAAATGAGGATAGATTTTCATACCTCTTGATAATTTAGTAAATACGATTGGCGGTTTGTAGGCATTTTTGATAATGTATTGATCTTTGCGCATTTCAATTAGTGTTCGCTTAACAATAAATGCGTCACGTCCGGAAACAGTCTTTTGTAGTTTTTCCCAGCGCTCAATGCCTTCACGCAATTGGCGCAATAACGGTATATCTTCTAAATCTTGTTTCGTAATTGATACTTTCGGTTGAAATATTACGTTCTTACCATTATCACTAATTAAATTATAAATGCCATCTTCACCGTTTTCTAACTGACTGACCAGACCCTCATAAGAAATTTCTCGCTTATTAATCGTAGCCATACGATTTTCAGTGAGAATTTTTCTCTCCTTTTTCTCTTGTTTCTCCATACAAAGAACCAAGTAGTCGCCGAGGATTTCGAGATACTGCTCGCTTGGGTCGGGAGTTTCTGCTAAAATCTAATTTACTAACTTTAAGCGTTCTTCTGGAGATTCGATTGTATAATCTAATTTAATTATACTAATCTCCTCCTTATAATACAGGTTTGATCCCTGCTTACTACACTCATTATACTGAAAAATTTTATCGTTGTCAAGAACCAAAGTTGCCCTTTATTTGAAAATCTTAAAAAAAAATGATAATATATATATGTAAGAAAGGAAAAGAGATTATGGAATTAGAAAAAGTTGAATTTACCTGCCCAGAATGTGGAGTCCAATGGATTGAGTGGCAGGATCCGAGTGATGATTGGTTCCGACTAGGAACGCGGCAGACTCTATGTGTCAATTGCGGCAAAGAGGCTATTAAACGTGTCAAAAAGCAATGGGAGGTTGACGACGATGAAGTTTTACCTAGCTGGCCCAGTAGTCACTGATAATAAAGAAATTAAAAAGCAGATGGAAGATCTGGAGTATGTGTTGAATCACATGCAGCTGCCGGTGCTGCATCCGGGCGAGTGCGATCAGCGCGATGATTATCCGCAAGTTTATCGACCCGGCAAACATAAGGTTCCTAATGCTTGGGGCATTGATATGGCCACTTGGGGCCAGTGCGTATTCACTATGGATGTTGTTGCTATTGATGAATGCGACTGGATGGTCGTTGCAGATTATGGGCGCCAGGCCACAGCTGGAACTAGCTGGGAGGCAGGATACGGCTTTGCCAAAGGCGTTAAGATTCTGGTTGTGCAAATGCCTGGAGTTACAGAAAGCTCCCTGATGACACAGGGTTGTGCCGCAAATATTTGTAAATATGAAGAGTTTATTAGTGGAATTGATTATGATGGAAGCGATTGGCGCATTGAAGATGAGATTTGGGGCACTAAATTTGAGAAGTTTTTCTTTGAGCGTGGTCGTAAACAGCAGGGAGTGACGCTAAATTGACAAGAGATGTATGCGTATGTAATCAAGAGGTAGCTAGATTGAATGAAGAATGGGAGCCTACGGAAGTTTGGCTTTATAATTTTTCAAGAGATCAGGCAGCTGTCATTCAAGTGCGTGACGCCGCTAATCAGTTGCTGACTACTATTGAAGTGAACTTTTGCCCGCTGTGCGGGAGGTACTTAAAATGATCAGATGCGAAGAGTGCGTGAAGGGCTTAGTGTATGGCACGTGCGGCATGTCCTATGGGAATGCGGCATGTTTGTGTACGGCTAAGCGATGGTGGGAGGAACCAGTCGATAAAGTTTTAGAATATCTTGAGCGCATTCGTGAATATGAAGCGCAGAAATATGATGATAAAGTTAAGTTAATTGATATGTGGGAGCACAAAGTGCGTTCACATAAAGATGCTATGGAATATAGGAGGGAACACAATGGACTTTGAGAATGCTGGATGCGGTACGCTTTTTGCGGCGCTGGTATTGATTGCTTTGATTATTTTTGCGGGGCCGGCTATTGTTATGACTGGCTGGAACATGATTGTTGCAGGAATGTTTGGTGGACCGACGATTTCGTACTGGGCCGCCTTCTGGGGCACGTGGGCGTTCCATATAATTACAGAACGATTTGGGACACATATCTCTAAAGAGTCGTAATCCCGTTTTTTGAGATGACTTAGATTGGGAATGGACCAGCCAAAAAGAAAAAGCTCAACTCAATCTAGGTTTTTCCCGAAATAGGCCCCGGGGTAGGGGCCACAGAGGCAGGTTGTTACCAGTATTTGTGGTGATACCTGCCATTTTGATTGGCAAGCTGAAGAAAATACTCACGGGTAGTCGTGAGAAAAAAATACAGCCACCGGGCCGCCTGCGATCAAGGCGGCCCGAGTTTGCGCTAAAAACAACCCCCAAACAAATTAGAAAGCACTTGCATCTTGCCAAGGATCCCGCGCAGGTTCCCGAAAAAAAAGATAAAAAAATTTTGCTGAACCCCTTGACAGGCGCGCCGATCTGCTGTATAATCTACACGTAGACAGGGCAAGGGAAGCCCAAGCAAGAGGAGGTAACAACAATGGCTGACTACTTCGAGCGGATGGACATCATCGTGTACATGGTGGAGAACGGCTATGATCTGCGGGGCCACACCATGGATGAACTGGCCGAGGCTCACACTGTATCGGAACTGTGGGCCATGATGCAGGCGTTCATGGGTGAGGAAGAGTAAAAAAAATTTCTCCCCTACACAAAAAAGTGCTTGACACAATGAGCAAGATGTGATACAATACACTTGTCCGAAGGGGACAAGGAACAAGAGCAAGGAGGAAGGAACAATGTCTCGGGAAGAATACGAAGTGGTTGAAGAACTGTTAGTGTATGTTGAATCTGGTGAAGGATGCGAAGGTGCTTGCGAACGGTGTCCTTTCGCTGAACGGTGCGAAGCCTGTGAGGGCTGGTGGGGCTGTCCCTGCTGGGAAGAGGGCATGGGCGAAGACCTGTGATCCTCCCCACAAAAAAAATTTTCGCAGACCCCTTGACAAAGACAACAAGACCTGCTATAATTAAGCCATCAAGAGAAAGGAAGGTAACCCAAATGACTAACACCATCAAGACCATCACCATCGCCACCATCGTGACCATTGCCCTGATCATCTCCCTCGGTTGCATGATCCCCGCTTGCGCTGAGAGCTACGACCTCGACAGCATCTACCCTCGCACCGCTGTGGTCACTGACCTTGACTACGACGAGGACTTGGTCATCTGCACGGACAGCGTAGGCTTTGACTGGGTCTTCGAGGGCATCGAGGACTGGAGCGAGGGCGATGTGGTGAGCCTGCTCATGTGGGACGCTGGCACGCCTGACAGCATCCTGGACGATGTGATCCTCAAGGCGTACTATGGCGGTTGGTTCGGCATGGAGGACTGAGCCACACCAAAGGCGGGAGCGCAAGCTCTCGCCTTTAACTGTTCGCAGGCGCGCGCACGGGCATGCGCGCGCCTGATTTGCGTTTGGATCAGGGTCTAGAAAAAAAGTTTTGCAAAATGTGAAAAAAGGGCTTGACAAACTGCTCCCGATACGCTATACTATACTCAGAAAGAGGGAGGTGCTCCGAGATGACTAAGGCGATTTGGTTCGACATGGATGGCACGATTGCTGATCTGTACAGCGTGGATGGTTGGCTTGCTTACTTACAGGCAGAGGACACCACACCTTACGCACAGGCCAAGGTCATGCACAACATGGCACAGCTTGCAAGGCTGTTGAACAGCGCACAGCGCAAAGGCTACACGATCGGCGTGATCAGCTGGACAGCCAAGCACGGCACGGACAGCTATAACAAGGCTGTTGCACAGGTCAAGCGTGAATGGCTTGCAAAGCATCTGCACAGCGTCAAGTGGGACATGATCAAAGTGGTTGACTATGGCACCAACAAGTACATTGCTTGCGGTGGTGGCATCCTCTTTGATGATGAACAGGGCAACAGGGACGCATGGAAAGACGAAGCCTTTACACCTGACCACATCATGGAAGTGCTGAAAAACTTGTAAAAAAAGTGCTTGACAAGAAAAGCTCTGTCTGCTATAATAGGTACATCAAGAGAGAGGAGTTGACCACGATGATGTATGAACTGACCATGGTGTATGAGAACAAGGTGCGCAAGGTAGAGAGGGCTGACCTGCCGACGCTGATGCATTGCCTGAGCTACTACATGGACGAAGAACCCTGGGCGCACATTGAAATCATGAACTGCCAAACGGGCGAAATCATTGCCATGTGGGAACAAAATGATGAGTATGGTGTGACCACTGCAGGCTGAGCGCAAGCTCAGCCTTTTTCGTTCGCACGCGCGCCTGCGGCCCAGGCGCGCGTTATTGCGCTATTGAATGAGGTTCCGAAAAAAACTTTTCAGAAAAAATAGAAAAAAGTGTTGACAGCTCAGCCCGAAAGTGCTATACTATCATCAGTGGGAGAGAGTGGCAACTCCTAAAGGGCGCCGAAAGGCCAGAGGTGGCCCACCAAAAAAAACAGCCACAAATTTCAAAAAAGTGCTTGACAGATCATTGAATCTGTGATAGAATGACTACAGTAAGAGACAGGAGGTCACCACAATGGCTAATGCAAATCAGATCATCACCTACTGGAAGCACAAGAGCACTGGATGCATCTACAAGTACTTCGGCCACACCAAGCCCTACATGATGGAGAATTACGTGCAGGTGACTGGATGGGAGTACGATGAAGCCATGCGGATCGCTTCCGAAAAATATTTCGGGAAAAATTAAAAAAGGGGTTGACAAATCCCCTCGAATCGACTATAATAAAACCATCAAGAGAGACTAAGGAGGAAACCCAAATGTTCAATACCGAAGCTTGCATCATCCGCTCCACCTGCCCCTGCTGTGGTACTCTGAACCACATCCACGCTCTCCAGTCCGAGTTTGACGCTTGGCAGGCGGGCGCTCTGGTGCAGGATGCGTTCCCCACCATGTCCGCCACGGATCGAGAAAGCCTGATCTCTGGCCTGTGCGCCGATTGTCAGGCGCTCTTCTTCGCCGATGATGATGAGGAGGGGGATGATTGATGAGGAAGTTTTTCAACATCGAGCATGGTTACAAGTACGAAACAAATGACCTGCGTGCGCTGACCATGATCATCAACCTGCTTCTGATCATCGCCTTCGGTTTTGCTTCCTCTTGGTTCGGCTTCACGATTGCGGTGCTTGGGATCATCAAGGATTGCAAAAATCCGAATCGTCACATCAACGATTTTCTCATGCACGGTGCAAGCCTGTTGATGAACAGTTATTTTCTCTTTTTGCTTTATGGGGGTTGACAACAGCCCCAAACTGTGGTAAAATACACTTGTCCGAAGGGGCAGAAAGGAAGTAATGGAAATGTATAAAACGACTTGGATGATCACTGATGAAAGTGATGAAGGTACTTTCAAGACTGAATTAACTCTCTACCATTTCGGCAAGAGTCCCAAGTTCCCCAGCTGGTACATGGAAGAAAATCACGTTTACGAAATTGAAATGATTTGGAACTTTCATCTGATTGTTCGCCCCTCGATTTTCTTCAAGTGCCTGACCCATCAGTACATCATCAAGTGAAAGGAAGTAATCAGCATGGAAAAAATTTCTCGGTTCGTTGGCTCTGTGGTTGGTGGACTCCTGACGGAAAAGGCGCTTGCACTTTGGATTTTCGCAGGAAATCCTTTCACAGCTCTGATCTGGGCGATGGCTCTGGCTCTGACGTAAGCCAGGGCTTTTTTGTCGGCGCGCGTGCGGTCGCCGCGCGCCGATTTTGCGCTATACATCAGTCTTGCATAATTATTCATCGAAAAAAAATTAAAAAAGGTGTTGACAACGGATCCCGAAAGTGCTATACTATCATTGTCAGGAGGGGAGCAAAACCTCTGAGCCACGACCCGAGTGGGGCTACGGTTGGAAGTAGCAATAAGCGGGAACTGCGCTAAGGCATGGGATGGAATGAGCACCCAGCGAACGCACGAGGATGAGAAAAATTTTCTAGAGATTTTTCTCAGAACCCCCTTGACAAACCCCAAGAAGTGTGGTACAATGACCACGTAATCAAGAGGAGCCGAACCTCACAAACGGAGAAAGGGTTGATACCATGACTAAGATGACTTACGTTGCCGCTCTGTCCTACGTGCTCGAGAATGTTGCTGACCTGCCCGCTGATGTTGCCGAGAAGCTGACCGCTCTGAAGGAGCAGACCGAAAAGCGGAATACCGCTGATCGGAAGCCCACCAAGACTCAGGTTCAGAACGCTGAACTGTCCGAAGTGGTGGCTGAAGTCCTGCGGAACGCGGGTGCTCCGATGACCATCACCGAGATCATGGGGGCCAATGAAACCCTCGGCGCGCTCTCCAATCAGAAGGTCTCCGCGATCGTGCGGGGCATGGGGGATCGCGTGGTCAAGGTGACCGAGAAGCGGGTCTCCAAGTTCTCTCTGGCGTAAGCCAGGGCGAACCCCTCCCCTTTGGGGGAGGGCTTTTTTTTGTCGAGCCGCGCGCTGTCGGCCACAGCGCGCGGTTTTTTGGATCCAATAGGCACTTAGAAAAAAGTTTTTACCGCATTTTTGCGCTCGATGGGTTGACAAAATTCCCATAATTTGATATAATAGGTATGTAATCAAGAGGAGGTAATCCAGATGAGCAAGAGCAAGCAGAACCGCAAGCCCCGCACCTACGTTGAAATCTATCAAGGCGTGCGGAAAGACTGGGGCAACGTTAACCCTGTCACTCGGGTGATCCCTGACAAACGGCGCAAGCCTCCTAAGCATAAAAATAAATCTTGGGAAGATTAAAAAAAGGGGTTGACAAAATCCCTTGCGTGGGTGTATAATGATGACGATGAAAGGAGCTGATCCCATGGAACTGATTCGTAAAGACTTCGCCCCCATTACTCGTGCGCTGAACGCTTTTGTCCGCACTTTTGATGAAGAATATTCCTGCGCTTTGGGTGCTGACTTTGAAGCGGTGGACGATGAAATGATTATTTACGCCATCGCAATGCCTGACGAAGGCGCGACCACTTTCCGCGCTGACTTCATTCGCCGCTTTCCTGCTTGCGCTGACTTCGACATTTTCACCCTGTCCTTCATGCACGAATTGGGACATCTTGAAACCGCTTGGGACATGGTGAACGACATCAAACAGCGTGAAGCAATTCACGCCATGAAAGACAAGGAAAAGGCTTTCCGCAAGTATTACGCCCTTCACAATGAGCGCATTGCAACAGATTGGGCAGGCGAATACTTGACCGCAAACCATGAAGCCATGAAAGCATGGGAAGAAAAAATCTTGAAAATCTTCAAAAAGGTGCTTGACAAATACCCCGATTGATGATACAATAGACACGTTGAAAGGACGTGATTCGATGATGACTCTGAAGCATCTGACCGAAAAGACTGAACGTGAATACAAGTTTACTGTAAAAAGCCCTCGGTGGCTTGAATGGATCGACATTTTCACCTTTGCGCCAATGTTCATTTACATCAAAGTAAAATATTTTTTCAAAGGGGCTTGACAAATAACTAAACCTGTGATACAATAAGACCGTAGAAAGGGGGTCATCAAAGATGACTAAAGAAATCTGGTTCGACATGGACGGAACGATCGCCAATCTGTACGCTGTGGAAGGGTGGCTTGACTATCTCAAGAGTGAAGATGTTTACCCCTACGCCAACGCCGAAACGATGATGAATTTCTCCTTGCTGGCTCGGTTGCTGAACCGCTTACAGGAACAGGGTTGGAAGGTCGGGATCATCTCTTGGACTTCCAAGAACGGCTCGGAAGCCTACAATCTGGCGGTGGAAGTCGCAAAGCGGGCTTGGCTGGCTCGGCATCTTCCCTCAGTTGAGTGGGACGAAATCAAGGTTGTGCGCTATGGCACTAACAAGCGCGTGACCTGCGGGGGCGGTATCCTGTTCGATGATGAAGAGGGCAACCGCAAGGCATGGGGCGAAGGTGCTTACACTCCTGACCGCATCGCCGAAATTCTCAAGGCGCTGGCGAGGGGCTGACCCTCGCCTTTAATTTTGGGCGGCCCGCGCTTGGTCAGCGCGGGCCGAATTTTTATTATACCATGCCCCACACAATTTGTCAAGAGGAAATTTGCGAGATCCAAAACCCGAACGTTTTCCCGAAAATTTTTTTTATAATTCGTAAAAAAAGGGGTTGACAGAAATAGGGGATGGGTGTATAATTCATAATGTCAGGAGGGACAAGAGAGTCTCACCCACTGGCAAGGACGGTTCGTCAGGATGCGGAAACTTTGAAAAAAAGTTTGAAAAACCCCTTGACAAAACGCTGAAGGTGTGGTAAGATAAGAATGTCCCAAGGGACAAGAGATAAAGACAAGGACAGTCTCAAAAACCAGAAAGGGTTGATACCATGACGAATTCCAAGATGACCTACGTTGCCGCTCTGACCTACGCTATCGAGAACCTGTCCGATGCTCCTGCTGATGTGATCGAGAAGCTGTCTGCGCTCAAGGCTCAGACTGAGAAGCGCAACAGCGCCGAGCGCAAGCCCACTAAGACCCAGCTTGAGAACGCCAACCTCGCTGATGTGGTGGCTGAGGTGCTGACCAGCGCCGCCAAGCCCATGACCATCACTGAGATCATGGCGGCTGATGAGCGCCTCGCCTCCCTGTCGAATCAGAAGGTGAGCGCCATCGTCAGGGGCATGGGCGACAGGGTCGCCAAGACCACTGACAAGCGCAAGAGCTACTTCGCTCTTGCGTGAGCCACCCCACAAGAAAGCCCCTGCAGAAATGCAGGGGCTTAACTTTTGGGCGCGCCGCTGACTGTCGCAGCGGCGCGAATTTCGCGTAATAGATCACCACAGCAAATTTTCCGTGCAAAAAAGTGAAAAAAAGGTGTTGACAAAAGATCCCTTTAGTGGTATACTGTTCACAGTTCAAGAGAGGAGCTAACCAAGATGACGCGCACCTACAAGAAAGCCGCTTCCTACATCCACCCTACCGACCTCACGCGCCACACCAATCACCGCGGTCTGCGCAAGCGCCTTGACCGTCGGGATCGTCGGCGCCTGAATCGCTTCTCGATCGACTAAAAAAAATTTTCAAAAGGGCTTGACACACCGCCCAAGCGGTGCTATAATAAGTACAGTTCCAAGAGGAACAAGAGAAAGGACTTGATGAACATGAGAAAGCTGATGGGAATCCTGATCGACACCGAAACGTGCAACCTGCTTGACTGCCCCCTCCTGTACGACTTCGCCTTTGCGGTGATTGACATTCATCGTCACATTTACGCAAAGTTCCGCATCATTCTGACCGATGTGTTCCACGGTGAACCCGAGCTGATGAAATCCGCTTACTACGCCGAGAAACTTCCCCAGTATTTCAAGGCGATTGAAAATGATGAGGTGCTGGTCATGGACATTTGGGAGCTGAAGCATTTCATCAAGGACATTTGCGACTTCTATGGTGTGACCTTCGCCTGTGCGCACAATGCCCGCTTCGATTACCTGAGCACCAACAACACCATCCGCTACCTGACCAAGAGCAAAGCCCGCTACCTGCTCCCCTACGGTATCGAATGGTGGGACACCATGAAAATGGCACAGGACACCATTTGCCAGCAGGCAGGCTACAAAAAGTTCTGTAACGAGAACGGTTACATCTGCAAGAATGGGCAACTGCGCAAAACTGCCGAAGTCCTGTACCGCTACATCAGCAAAGACAACGAGTTCAAAGAAGCCCACACCGCTCTCGATGATGTGCTGATTGAGTGCGAAATCCTGTGGAAGTGCTTCGACCAGCACAAGCCCATGACCCGCAAACTCTGGAAGGACTGACCGCAAGGCCAGCCCTTTTTTCGGCCGGGCGCGCTCGGTCGAGCGCGCCGGAAATTCCATTATACCACCAGCCAGCCAATTTGTCAAGTAAAAAGAGTGTTAAATTTCTGTGACAAAAAAATCCTGAAATGTAACAAAAAAAAATTTAAAAACCCCCTTGACAAAATCCTTGTATCCATGCTATAATGAATCATCGAAAGGAGCTGATGTAGCATGACGAAACCCATCTACCCCACGCAGGAATGGCTCGACCAGTGGGTTGACCGCTGGCTCGAAGAGCACCCCACCGAAAAGGTGGAGGACTTCAAAGCCCTTGAGGCCCAGGCCATGGACGCATGGTGGCTCAACGAGATTGAGCACGACAGGGCAACGCCCTTTGACCTCTCGCCCGAACAGGAAGCCGAGAGCAAGAAAGCGCGGAAGGGCATGGCGAGGGCTGTAAACGCCTACGGCAAAGAGGTCAAGCGTGAGCGGAAGCCCGATGAGGTCAAGCGTGAGATCATCGCCACGGTCGCCAAAAACCTGACGAGGTGCTGGCTGGACGATGGCGAAACCAATGTGCTTGACATCACCATCGCCAACCCCGAGCGTGAGGTCACCTTCACCATCGGTGGGGTTGCCTACTCGCTGACCCTCACCAAGCATCGCCCCCCGAAGGGTTAAGCCCTTCGGGGCTTCCTTTTGGGCCGCTCGTTGCTGGGCGCAACGAGCGGTTTTTGCGTTTGTGTAGGGTCTTCAGCTTTTCGGGATCGGCAACCGTGCCAGAAAAAAAATTTGCAAAAATCCTAAAAAGGGGGTTGACAGAAAATCCCGATAGGTGTATAATGACCATGTCAGGTGAGGGAAGCGAACCCCAGCCCTCACAAGGGACATCGGAGAGAGCCGAGCAAGGGGACGCCATGGCGATTGTGCGCAGATCCGCTCTCCGAAAAAAATCCGAAAAAAGTTTCAAAAACCCCTTGACACGACCGACCGCCTGTGATATAATACAGGCACAGGGTGAGGGAAGGCAAAGCCCAGAGCGGGTGTGACCCATGAGAGTCCGTAAGACCATTCCCGATGAACCAACCGCACGCCGAAAGAGCGAGATGGTGCGGTATACAGTGTGGCGAGCACTGGGATCCGAAAGGGTTCAAATGTCGAGGCAGCACCTGCGGGGATCTGAAACAGGCAGGGATTCATCTCGTGAAGACCATCCCCTTCCCAAAAAAAGTTTTCCAAACCCCTTGACAGGGAACGGAAAACGTGCTACAATAACCACGTAATCAAGAGAAGGAAAACTCTTAAAAACCAGAAAGGAATTGATACCATGATGAACTCCAAGATGACTTACGTGAACGCCATTAACTTCGCCCTGCGTGCCCTGAACGGTGAGGAGATCGAGAACAAGGTCGAGGTCGCCGAAAAGCTGATTGCTCTGGGTCAGTCCCTTGAGAAGCGGAACGCTTCCAAGTCTGGCAAGCCGACCAAGGCTCAGCGTGAGAACGCCGAGGTCAAGTCCCAGATTCTGGGCGTCCTGACCTCTGAGGGTCAGAAGTGCGGTGAGATCGCCGAGAAGGTCGGCATCTCTGGTCAGAAGTGCTCTGCCCTGCTTGCCCAGATGGTCAAGTCTGGCGAGGTCGTCAAGACCGAAGAGAAGCGGGTTTCCCTCTTCTCCCTCGCCGATGAGGATGACCCTGTGCAGGCTCTGCCTGGGGAGTTGAGCGTGTAAGCGCTCAACCCCTCGCCCCGCAAGGGGTGCCATGGGTGTGAGCACGGTCGGGTAACTGTGACGCCGCCCGTCGGCAGGGACTAGGTCCTAAGTGGGTTCGACTCCCACCACATCCACCACTAAGCCTCTCACAAATTGTTGTGAGAGGCTTGACTTTTGAGCCGCCCGCTGACTGTCGCAGCGGGCGGTTTTTTGGCTGTTGGCAAGTCTTCAGAAAATTTATTTGCAAAAAGTTGAAAAAAAGTGCTTGACAGATTCTCCCGTAAGGTGTATAATTGTCACGTAATCAAGAGGAGGTGCTGAGTATGAAGTTTATCGGCTGTCTGGGTGGCGTGCTTGCTATGTGGGGCATCATCTGGGGCATTTTCATTCCCTCGTTCATCTGGCTGGCTGTTGTCGGCATGTTGCTCATGATGTTCTATTGTGTATTCGCTGACGAAGAATAAAAAAAATTTTCAGAAACCCCTTGACAAGAAACCCCATCGGGTGTATAATCTAACCATCAGCTGAAGGAAAACAGCCCAAACCAGAAAGGTGACTATCATGCGTAAACTGTATTGCACTCTGGACACGGAAACTCTGCAGGGCATCAAAAACCCCATGCTTGCCTATAACATCGCTGGAATTATTCATGATCGGCTCGGCAATGTGATCGCGGTTTTCAATTATCTGGTGGCTGAACTGTTCGAGCAAATCCGCTATGATGACTATGCAAAGAAGAATTTTCCGAAGTACGTTGACATGATCAACAGCGGAGAAATCACCCTTGTGGCTACTGTCGCGGACGCGGTGGAACAGGTCCGCAAGTTGCTTGACTTCTACAACGTGGGCACGGTAATGGCTTACAATGCGAATTTTGACCTTCGGCGCGGTGCTTGCGCGGAGATCATGGAAGGGCGCGAACTGGTTGACACGTGGTTGACTTCTCTTGAAACTATCTGCCAGAAAAAGAGCTATGCGAAATTCTGCGCAGACAATGACATGATCAATAAAAAATCTGGTGTTTGCAGGACTGGCGCGGAACAGGTTTTCGCCTACTTGACCAACAATGCAGGATACGCGGAAGAACACACAGCAATGGAAGATTGCAAGATTGAAATGCAGATTTTCCTTGCTTGCGTAAAGACTCACAAGAAAATGACGCGCAATGCTTGCACGTTTGACGATTCGATGAAAGGCGCGGTCAAGTGGCCGCGCCCCTGAAAAAAAGTTGTCCAGATTAAGAAATTCCCTATTGACAAAAATAAAAAAAAGTGTTATAATTAATACGTACCAAAGGAAAGGAAGGTGCTGAGTATGGCAAAAGCGATCAACTACCCCACCACCGAATGGCTTGAGAAGTGGGAAGATGACTACATGGACAAGCACCCTGACGAGCGGATTGAGGACTTCAAGGCTCTGCGGGAAAAGGCTGAGGATGCTTGGTGGATGAACGAGATCGACCACGACCGCCCCACCCCCTTCGACCTGACCCCTGAGCAGGAAAAGGTTGCTCAGGAAGCCCGCAAGGGCATGGCTCGTGCAGTCAATGCCTACGGGAAGGAAGTCAAGCGGGAACGCAAGCCCAACGAAGCCAAGCGGGAACTGATGCAGGCTATCGCCGCAGGGCTTGCGGACTACGGCGCCGAGATCACCAACCCCGAACGGCAAGTAGACTTTGAGTGGCAGGGAGTGCGCTACAGCGTGACCTTGACTGCCCATCGTCCCCCCAAGAAGTGAGGAGACCCCCAGGGGTCTCCCCTTTCTTTTTGGCGGCGCGCTGGCGGGCCAGCGCGCCGAATTTTGGTTAGATCCGACCTCTAGGAAAAAATTTTTTCGGAAAAAGTGAAAAAAAGGGGTTGACAGATTTCCCGAATGGGTGTATACTCTATACGTACTCAAGAGAGAGAGACCCCAAAGGGGTCGGGGCACTGGGTCAAGGGGAGCTGAAAAAAATCCGAAAAAAATCGGAAAAACCCCTTGACAGACCGCCCAAAGTGTGGTACAATACTTACAGAACAGAGGAAGGAAAACCTCACAAACCAGAAAGGATTACCACTATGACGAAGATGACCTATGTTGACGCTCTGAACATCGCTCTGACCGCTGACCTGCCCGAAGAGGTCAAGGAAAAGCTGACTGCCCTGCGTGACCAGACCGCCAAGCGGAACTCTGGCGAGCGGAAGCCGACCAAGACCCAGATGGCGAACGTCACCCTGGGCGAGAAGGTTCTGGCTGTCCTGCGGGACGCTGGCAAGCCTGTCACTGTGACCGAGCTGATGGCTCTGGATGAGGAGCTGGGCGGTCTGTCCAACCAGAAGGTGTCCGCTATCCTGCGGGGTCTGGGTGACAAGGTGGTGAAGACCACCGACAAGCGGAAGTCCTACTTCGGGGTGGCGTAAGCCACTCCCGAACAGGGCTGGGGCTACTCTGCGGAGTAGCCCCATTTTGGCGGGCCGCGCGCGGGCGCGTCGGCCCGATTTTCCGCGATCGCATATGGCCAACAATTTCTTGAAACCTCGGGGCATATGCCTCATATGGCCGCAAATCTCCCGAAAGTACGATCAGGGTCACGTCTTGCGCCGTGACCCAAATAAATGCGATCGGATCACCCAGAAAAATTTTCTCCAGCCTTCGTCTCGCCGATCGCATGACCTAGCCTCGCGCATTTATCTATCACAACCTGGCTGCAGCGTCGAAACTCCTCTGCCAGCTCGCTCTAACCATAGCTGCAGCTCTAAAATGACTAAAAAACACAAAAAACGCGGTAAATCCTTCAGATTTACCGCAATTTTAAGCAAATTTACTTGATTTTTATATAAAAATATGATAAAATATATTCGGGGGGAACATTTTTACCGATCGCAAGATTGCGATTATGGCAAAATCACTTGATTTTGCATAAAAAATATGATATTATATTAAAAAAAGGGTATTTTTTTCAGCTTTCGCGCATTTTTAACGCATTTCAAGCGCAAATCCTTGCGCTTTTTAAAAATTTTTGATATAATATATATGTAAGGTAAGAGAATACCTGACAATAATCGTCAAAAGGAGATCATGTACATGGATCAGAATACTATTCAGGCCGCACTGCAGCGCGCACTCGCCAATGGAACCGGAACCTTGGACGATCTGGACGCGCTTCTCGATCGTGCCAAGAGCGACATTACCAAGGCAAAAGAGGAAGCCAAGGCGAAGGAAGAGGCTGCTAAGAAGGCTGCTGAGGCCGAGAAGCTCAAGCGCGGTGATGAGATTGCCAAGTTGGCCAATCGTTTGCTTCAGGGTGAACCCACCGATGAAGATGTTGCGCTCGTTCTCGAGATTTATCTCAAAAGCAAGGGTCTCACGGATGTCCAGGTATCTGCAGAGATGATCCGCGATAGTGTAGACGAGGGCCAGAAGCGTGGAGAAGAGCTCTCCAAGGCGCTTGATGAACTCGCTGAAGCGTTCGCCGAGTTGCTTGATGAGATACCGAAGTGCAGATGCAAGAGCAACAGCAACAAGAATGATATCGACAATATCGACAAGTTCTTGCGTGAGCATGGTTTGCGGTAATATGAGTGTAGCGTGCGAAAGCACGCTATTTTTTTATGCGTTTGTATACAAAATACTTTATTCAGTATGCTGGATCCAGAAAAAAGTTATATAAAACGATAACGGTGACGAGAAAAATGCATATAGGTGTCTAGCACCGATCGGC
>Ga0326512_10001775_pt1 | contig 16288 bp, 19 predicted proteins | sample 1_2617_0518_D_FD_203652 | JGI IMG/M metagenome (GOLD analysis project Ga0326512, IMG submission 203652) | Bovine rumen microbial communities from UC Davis, California, United States - 1_2617_0518 | ecosystem: Host-associated > Mammals > Digestive system > Stomach > Rumen | place: USA... | reverse complement strand
CGCAAAACGTTTCCCGGCAGGCAGAGCGGGCAAGCATCAGCTTTCTGCCGACCACCGGATCTGGAAGCCAGGGCCGACTCCGTGACTAAAAATGGAGTGAATAATTATGCCGACTTTCAATTTTGCAACCAAAGCCTCACCGAAAGTAGCTGAGGCTTTTTACAAAGCATCTCTCACTGAGGGCATTTTCTCTCAGGACTATGACTGGACCGGCGTTGCGACCGTGCGGATCTACTCCGTCGATGACCTGCCCCTTCAGGATTACGACTGGGACGCCACGACCGGTTCCCGTTTCGGTAACCTGACCGAGCTGGGCGACACCATCCAGGAACTGACGGTCAACGATGACAAGAGCTTCAACGGCGCGATCGACAAACGGAACAACACTTCCGAACTGATGATTAAGGCCGCGAACAAGGTCCTCGCCCGCCAGACCAGGAACGTCATCATTCCTTATGTTGACAGGTACCGCCTGAACGCGATTGCGACCGGCCACGGTGTGACCGGCTTCGGCACCACGGGCGGCGGCACGATCAAGACCGGTGTTTCCCTCACCAAGGCGAATGCCCTTGAGACCATCTTCACCCACAACTCTGAACTGAACAACCTCCTGGCTCCGGAGAACCGCGTGCTCTTCATCAAGGAGTCCGAAGTTGTCAAAGTCAAGCTGGCCGACCAGATCCTCGGCGCCGGCGCCACCGTTCAGAGCGAAGCCGAACGCATCATCAAGAAGGGCGAACTCGGCACCCTCGACGGTATGCACATCGTGAAGGTTCCCGACAGCTACATGCCGACCGGCGTCGTGTACATGATTGTCACGAAGAACTGCTGCGTGGCCCCGAAGAAGATCGAGACCATGCGCATCATCCAGGACCACCCGGACATCGACGGCCACGTCGTTCAGGGCAGATTCCTGCATGACTGCTTCGTCATCGGCAAGAAGGCCAACGGCATTCTTGTGGCGAAGAGCACGACCTGACCCCATATTGACACACAATAAAGCCCTCGGGAGACCGGGGGCTTTTCCCCTATGAGGAGGAAACAAATGTTTGAAGTAACTGTAAATACCCGGCGTGCGGTCGTCGGGAGCAAAGAGCTGATTACAACCAGCTCTGCCGGTATTCAGGTGCAGTTCACGTTCTCGGAAGACTGGGACGGACTCAGTAGGTTCGCTATCTTCCGGAACGGTGACGAAGGTCAGGAAGTGGCGGTAGCTCTGCCGAACTCCAACCTGACTGTGATTCCGGCACAGAGCTGTTCTGAAGAATATGTAGATGAGCCTGTGTTTGTCGGCGTATACGGCACGGACGGACTTGGTGCAGTAGCGATTCCGACGATCTGGACGAGCCTTGGTGTGCTGAGGCCGGGAGCAGTCACGACGGACATTATCACGCCTGCGGAGCCAACACCGGATATGTGGGCGCAAATCCTCGCGATTGCCAACGAAGCTGCGGCGATTGCGGATGAGTGCGAAGAAAACGAAGAAACCCGCATCGTGGCAGAACAGCAGAGAACGGGCGCGGAGACCGCCCGAGCCAACGCCGAAACACTCCGGGCACAGGCGGAAACCGAGCGGTCCAGAAACGAGACTCAGCGCCAGAGCGCGGAAACTCAGCGGCAGACCGCGGAAGATGCAAGGGCGCAAGCGGAAGCTTTGAGGGCACAGGCGGAAGAACTGCGGCAAGCGAATGAGACAAACCGGGTTTCGGCAGAGAACACCAGGGCCAGCAACGAACGGTCGAGGCAGTCACACGAACTTGAAAGAGACTCCGCCGAGAGCCTTCGCGGCATCCGCGAAATGAAACGGATTGAGGCCGAATGGGACCGACAGAGCGCTGAAACCGCAAGAGCATCGGCAGAGACTTCGAGGGCCAGCGCCGAGTCGTCCCGTGCAACCGCGGAACAGAACAGGGCAAGCGCCGAGACTGCCAGAGCTTCCGCTGAGTCCGCAAGAGCGTCGGCAGAGAGCACGAGAGCCTCCAATGAGCAGGGCAGGGTGAGTGCTGAGACTGACAGAGTGCAGGCCGAGACAGACCGAGCTACCGAGTTTGCAACCTGGGAAAGCACGATTGCTAGCAAGGTCCCGAACACCAGAACCGTCAACGGGAAAGCACTGTCGACGGATATCACACTCGACTCTGGTGATATCGGATTTGACGCCACGGAGACCTATCAGAGCGGCACAGCGGGAGCGGCGCTGAATGATTTGACTCAGCAATTAAGTGGCGTTGAGGATGCTGTCAATGACGAAACGACCGGCCTCGACACCAAAGCTCCTGTGATCTTGGAGACAGCCTCGGGAGCAATCGCCAGCTTTAACGATGGTGCAGACTCGATGCCTATTCGCAAGATTGTTGCAACGATTGAGCCTGTGCAGAGCGGAAGCGGCGATCCGTCACCGGATAACGTGAGGCCGATCAGCGGATGGACTCAGGCGAATATATTCGCAACCGAGAAAAACATGATGGAATGTACTTCGGATAATATGATTGGGACAGGTGTAACTGTTGATAATGGCATACTAACGACCAGTTTTCATACTGTTACCGAAGCTGGAATTGTTTTTCCCGTAAAACCGAACACAAGGTATATCGTAGGGTTTACTAAACTATCTGGCGGGCCGATGTATGTAAGATGTGCAGAATATAGCAAAAAACCGACATCTTATGGTTCGGATCGGATTAGAGAAATAATACACAGTGGGGATATAGTAGAAAGTGATGCCAAAAACACCATTACAACTGGACCTAATGCACAATATGTTTTTTATGGGTTTTATAGATCATATAAGTCAAACGCGCAAAGTGTTGACAAATGGTTTGCAAATCTTGAAAGTGCAGGAAATGCTTACGAACCATACACCGGCGAAACCCTCCCCATCAACTGGCAAGACACTGCTGGCACAGTCTACTGCGGCACGATTACGCTCAATGAGGATGGATCAGCGGATTTGGTTGTAAATACTACATCATCTGTTTTGCCAACTTCAGCTGGTTCGGATTGGTATAGACAAAATATTAACGGAACCTATTATTTTGTCCACTCTCAGAGCAACTTTAAAAATTATAAAGGTTTGCTCGCTTGTTCACATTTTATAGTTGCAGGTAATACGTCCGCCATAGGAAACAATCCAGATAATTCTATCTGTAATGCGTTTGATCGTTATTATCCACTTAATATAAGATGTGATTCCATTACAACAGTAGAAGATTTTGTGTCATTTCTGACAGATAATCAAGTGCAGTATGTATATAAAACTGCGCCACGCACCTACCACTTCGACAATGTGGGCCAGCTCAAATCCTTCCTCGGAGTCAATAACATTTGGTGCGACACCGGAGACATCACGGAGCTTACTTATCCCGCAGACACAAAACTCTTCCTGACCGCAAGAGACGAGGAAATCACCGGCAATATCGCGCCCATCGAAAACGGCACGACAGCAAGAAAAGCCTACGCACAAGGGACGTATTTCTGGCATGACACCAAGTTCTGCAAAGCCTTAACCGCAATCGCAAGCGGAGCAACGTTTACACTTGGCACAAACTATCAGGAAACAACAGTCGCGGCTGAACTTCTCGCCGCACAGAATTAAGGAGGAATAACAAATGAAGTACGCAATTATTAAGGTCATCAACGGATCTTACTCCATCCATGCAGAGGGATTTACCTCTGTCGCAGACGCAAAGACCAATTTCCACGGACTCTGCCAGACCCTCTGGAACGCTCCCGATGTCCTGTCCGCTTACGTCATGATCGCAGACGAACAGCTTGATGCTGTGGAAGGGTACAAGGAGTTTATCCACCATGAGCCGCAGCAGACTCCCGAAGAGGTCACCGAACCGGAAACCTGACGTCACTTAAAGGAGGACCAATGATGACGGTTGAATATTATATTGGTTGTATGTGCCTGTTGACTATTATTGGCCTTATAGTAATCGCCATTACCTGACGCCACTTAATGGCCTAATTAGGTGATTCAGGGACCCAATTATTGACCGGGAACACCGAACATGATAAAATGAAGAAGGGGCGAGACTTAGTAGCCTCGCTCCTCCAACCACGGGATGATGGCCTTTGATAATGCCCACGCTTTGGAACGTTCTTCGTCCTGACAGTATTTGTCTAACCGGGCATAAACGTCAGGCGGCAGAGTACAGGAGAATTTGACGAACTTTTCAGCCTTCTCTTTCTCCGATCCAAAACGGGGGCGGCCTCGCTGAGTTTCTTTCTCAGTCATAGGGCATCACCTCACGGAACATTTTATCACGGATGTCAAGGAGCACGAGATGAAAATAACTTATGATGACGCAGCGTATATTCTTGGCTACAAAGAGGATCACCCAATAAGAAAGCATCTGCTGTCGTGGGAATTAAGACGGTTAAAATCTGGCGGTGCTGAAATCAACGGATATGTCAAGTGGCCTTTTTACATTCTGATCTTCATTCCGTATATCATTGCCAGCACGGTTTACAACATCTGGGATGTAGGATTGAGGCACGGTGAATATATTCTCGACCGGAATGTATACTGTGAAAGAGGTGCGAGATTCGACTATGTGTGTGACAGGATCAGAGACAGATTCCCTGATTTTGACTCAGAAAACGCTTAGTCACTTAAATTGGTTTTCTGGCATGGACTGAAAATGCCCGTAAATACTGGGGTTTTCGGGCCTCGAATTTTGACAGGCCTATTTTAGTGACAACCCTATCTCGTGAAAATCACATGAAATCACGAGATAGACAAAAGATAACAGGAGGGATGCCGATATGCTACTTGTACGGATCATGATTTACATTGCCGTCGTATCGGCAGTCATCATCTTTTTCATGGGAGCATCGGGAGGTGATTCACCTTGATTACCAGAGAAGAGCTTGAAGAATTTATCGAGGGATGTATATGAGTTACCATCAGACAATCTACAATTTACTCCGGGGATACGGCCTTTCTGAAGCCGGTGCGCTTGGAATGATTGGCAACTGGGAATGTGAGTCAGGCTGTGAACCGTATCGTGTGCAGGGAGACTATCAGGCTAGCAGAGCAATCAGCAAGGCGTATGTTAATGGCATCGAAAGCGGAGCATCTGACAGATACCGGTTTTCCAATGATCAAAAAGGGTTTGGACTTGCCCAATGGACGTACTATTCCCGTAAAGATATGCTCTGGGAAGTATGGAAGCATAGCGGGAAAAGGATAGACGATGTGGGGCTTCAGGTTGACTTTGCCATGCGAGAGCTTCAGGGGGAATACTCCGGCCTGCTGTCATTTCTCAAGACCACAGAAGCTATCTGGGATGCAACAGATCGTATCTGCCGGGAGTACGAGCGTCCCGCTGTCAACAATGTTCAGGCGCGGTATGAGGCGGCTCTGAGGATCAGAGCGGAGCTTGACCTCAGCGGGCAGCCAACTGTGGGTCAAGTAAAACCGGAACCCGAGTCAACTACAGAAGAACAAAAACTTGAGACTTGGCCTCCTCGCGTGATTGACGAGCATTGTTCCGGCTGGGCTGAGGTCTGGCTTCTGCAATCGCTTCTCAAGTGCCGTGGTTACAACGTTTTGGTGGACGGCATCTGGGGGCAGGTGCTGACGGACAAGGTCAGGCAGTTCCAGAGGGAGAACGGTCTTGACGCGGACGGAGTAGTCGGCCCGATGAGCTGGGCTAAGATAATGGAGGTGTGACCCCAATGCAGAATCTGACACCGGCGCAGGCAACCGTTATTGCCTCGATCATCTCAGGGCTTGTGGCAGTCATTGTCTGCCTGGTTAATAATCGGGCGGTGGCAAGCAAGCAGAAAATCGCGGATGCGAAACGGGACGCGAAGCTTGAAATGTGGATGCAGACCGTGGACCGGAAGCTGGACACACACAATGGTTACGCAGAGCGATTCGAGGAAATCAGTACAGATATAGCGGAGATCAAGACCGCAATCCAATTTCTGAAGGAGAAATAATATGGACAAGAAAGTATTCATCGTCGTAACGAAAGAAGCGGCCTACAACATGGTGGCGGAATCTGTCGAAGAGGTTAAAAAGGAATTTGACGGCGTGTGCAAAATCTTTCAGGAGGCAGAATAATGACTATTGACTGGAAACGGAAACTCACAAGCAGAAAGTTCTGGCTGGCTGTGATCGGGCTTGTCAGCGGCCTGCTGATGGTGTTCAAGGTTGACGGGGAGACGGTGGAGACCATCTCCGGCGTAATTATGTCGGCGGCTTCCGTCATCGCGTACATCATCGGGGAAGGGATGGCGGACGCAGCGGCAGTAGAGGCGCAGAAGCCGGAGGAATAAACCATGGCATTTGTCGGACAAGTAAGAGCCGGGGACGTTACCGGACGAATCGGGTCAAGCCTGTACGGCGTCTGTGCCACGGCAGCGAATGTTGCGGCAAAAGAAGCCGCTATCGAAGGGCTTGACACCCTGATCCCCGGCCTGACGATTCACGTCAAGTTTACGAACTCCAACCGCACGAACCCGGCGACGGAACCGCCTACCCTGACGATTCCGACGATTGACAATGTGGCTCGAAGAATCTACAGACACGGTACGGTTCCGCCGGGCATGACAGACAGGGAGTCGTGGTACGCAGGTACGGTCGTGGCGCTGACCTACGATGGTACGGCGTGGGAAATGAACGACTGGCAGAGCGATACGCTTTATGACCTTGCTACGCAGTCCGCAGCGGGGCTGATGTCGGCAACGGACAAAACGGTGGTTGACAACCGGACAACCTCGTTGACGTTCCAGAATGTGCCAACCTCTACGTGGGAGTCGGACACGGTGACGTATCCGAGCTATCCGTACAAGGCGACACTTTCCTGCCCGGGAGTCACTGCCAATCACTTTGCGCAGGTCTGCTTCAACCCGGAGCACGTCCTGAACTATGTCATGGCCCCGGTATGCCAGACGGGCGCGGATACGGTGACGGTCTGGGCAATGATCGACCCGGGCGCGAGCATCACGGTCCCGACGGTGTTCGCGGTTCTGCCGGACAGGTGAGGTGACACATGGCATATCAGACGACAGGCTCCATCACGGGGATGGACGTATTTCAGGCAGCGATCACGATTATGGACGAGCTGTCTGACGAGGGAAAGTACAAGTACGAGGACACGGAAGAATACCGCAATCGGACACTCTCGATTCTGAACGTACTTCAGAATGAGCTGTATCCCTTCAGCGATACCTATGGACTCAATCAGGAGTGGCGCAGCAAGCGCAGGCCGGTGGCAAGCAGGCTGGAAGACCTGTACAGTGAGATCGACCTCGACGACTACTGCGCGGGGACGGTACTTCCGTATGGACTGGCGGCCCACCTGCTTCTCAACGAAGACCCGGCTACGGCGAACTACTGCCAGCAGCGGTATGATGAACTCAAGGCCTCACTCATGCGCGGGATGCCGTCGGGGAGCGAGGATATCACGGACGTCTACGGCGGGATTGACGTCAGCCCGTACAACGAATTCAGCCGCTGGGCATAAGGGGGCGTGACGGATGGCAAGGCCGAAAGGCAGCAGGAACCGGCCGAAAGACGGAGCGCCGGACCGGCCGTACCGCACACCGGAAGAGCTGCAGGCAAAGATGCAGGAGTTCTTCGATATAAGGGAAGGCGGGGACGCCTTCCCGTCCGAAGCCGGAATGAGAATCTTCCTGGGCCTGGGGCACAAGAGCTGGAACAGCTATGTCGAAGACCCGGCCTATGAGCTGGTCTTCGACTGGGCGCAGGACATGCGGGAGGACTGGGCGTCACGGAAACTCGCGGAGAACCCGAGAAGCGCACAGGCGTATCTGAACATCCTGAAGCAGCCGAGCAATGGCGGCTGGATCGACCGGAAGACGGACAAGGAAGACAAGGTCATCGAGATCCGGGCGGCAGGCGTCGGAGGACCGGAGGCGTTTAAGCAATGAGCCGGGGCGTGAACAAGATCGGGACGGACCAGACGGCGAGCGGACAGACAGAATCAAAAATCAAGGGCCTGAAGGTCTGGGACCCCGGGGTGGCGAACCCGAAGCAGCAGGAATTCTACATGGCCAAAGAGCTGTATGTTGGATTCGGCGGCGCCAAGGCCGGCGGCAAGACGCACGCGGTGCGAATCAAGGCCTTCGGCGCGGCGCTGATGAATCCGGGCATCCGGATCATCATCTTCCGAAAGACGTATCCGGCGCTGGAAGAAAACCATATCAGGCCGCTCAAGAGCATGGCAGTGAAGACCGGAGCCGCCACCTACAACGGGACGACCAAAATGCTGAGCTTTGTCAACGGCAGCACCATCCGATTCGGACACTGGGCCGGGGCGGACAGCGAGGACGAATACAACGGTCAGGAATACGACCTCGTGTTTCTGGACGAGGCAACACAGTTCTCGGAGCGGGCGTTCAACCTGCTGGCCGGTATGCTCCGCGGCGCTTCCCCGTACCACAAGCAGATGTTCATCACCTGCAACCCGGGCGGCGTGGGGCACAACTGGGTCAAGAGACTATTCATCGACCGGGACTATGAGACCGGGCACGAAAACCCCGAAGAGGACGAGCACCCGGAGGACTACCGGTTTATCTGGGCAAAGGTCGAGGACAACGTGCAGATGCTCAAGCACTCGCCGAAGTATCTGGAAACGCTGTCAAAACTCCCGGAGGATGTTCGTCACGCCTACCGCTACGGCGACTGGGACGCGCTGGGCGGCGGGTACTTCAAGGAATTCAAGAAACCGACGCATGTGCGGAAGGCCTTCCGGATCCCGGCACACTGGAAACGGTATCGGGCATTTGACTACGGCCTGGACATGTTCGCGTGCGTGTGGTTCGCGGTGGACACGGACGGCAGAGCCTGGGCATACCGGGAAGTGGAGAAGAAGGGCCTGATTATTCAGGACGCGGCGGCACTCTGCCTGCAGAACAGCCCGGCGTTTGAGAAGATCGAAATCACCTATGCACCGTGGGACATGTGGAGCCGGACCAAAGAGAGCGGAAAGACGATGGCGGAGCAGTTCCTGCAGAACGGGCTTGTCATCGTACAGAGTCCGAGGGACAGGGTGCAGGGGCACATGGCAATGAAAAGCATGATGGCCCCGCTGCCGCTCAAGGACCCGTTTGTGAGAAGCCTGTTTCCGGATGGGCAGGTCCCCGCCACGATGCCGGGGCTGATGTTCTTCTCGGACCTCACAAAAGTCATCAAGGACATTGAGGAAATTCAGGCGGACGAGAAGAACCCGAACGACTGCGCCAAGGACCCGCACGAGATCACCCACACGGTGGACGCGGTCCGAGGCTTCTGCGTCAGCAGGATCATTCCGACGGAAGCGCCGGAGGTCAAGAAAAAGCGGAGCTTCGAGGACCTGATCGACCAGAAGGAAGAAAACTACGAGACATTCATGTGCGGCGGGGAGCCGGGACCGGATTATCTCGGAGCCGCATAATGCAGGAGGGAAAGCATGACGGAACTGATTATTCTCACGGTGGCTGTTCTGGCGTTCTGCGGGGCTTCTGCGGCGATCACAATCAGAGCCGATAAAAGAGCCGCAAAGGCGGAAGAAACCGCACAGCGGGCGTTAAACACGGCCGAGAAAACAATTATCGAGGCAAAAGACAAAATGCGCGTGCTGGAAGGGGCGCTCGGCGGCGCGAACATCCATTTTCAGGAACTCAGGAAAGAGAACGCGGCGCTGCGGGACGAGCTTGGGAAGATCCGGGAACTGATCCCGGAGGACGTCAAAGAAGAGCGGACGCGGCGGAACGTGCTGATGAGTCAGCTCAATGACGAGCTGGAAACGAGGATCAGGGCGGAGCAGGAGTGGAACGCGATGGTGTCAAGCGTGCTCGGCTATGACCTCAACAAAGCCAGAGCCGCAGGAGTGAAGAACAATGACGAGTAAAAAAGAACTTGGACTTTTCAGCGGGAAGGACAAGCCGGACGTGCAGTGGGGCTGGCGGTACTACACGGAAAGCGTGAGCTACAACACGAGGCTGAACCTGCAGGATACGGTCCGGGCAAACGAGAATTTCTATGTCGGGAAACAGTGGGAAGGCATTCAGGCAAACGGTCTTCCGACGCCGCAGTTCAACTTCCTGAAGCGGACCGTGGGGCACACGGTGGCGTCAATCCTGTCGGACGACGTGAGAATCACGGCAACGCCGCTGGAAGCCGCGCCGAACGAGAAAGAGCTGATCGACCCGGTCCGGATCGTGAACGAGGAGTTTTCCAGACTGCTGGAACAGGTGAAGTTTTCACGGCTTCAGAAGATCTTCGTGCGGGACGCGGCGGTCCGGGGGGACGGCTGCATGTATACCTGGTGGGACGAGGACGCCCCGGCGGGCAAGGACCAGAAGGGCAGAATCCGAACGGAGATCGTCAAAAACACCCGCGTCTTTTTCGGCAATCCCGCGGACGCCCAGGTGCAGACCCAGCCGTGGATCATGATTGAGAAGCGGGACATGGTGCGGGCGGCCAGAAAGCGGGCGGCGGAGAACGACGCGAAAGACTGGCAGCAGATCATGCCGGACGAGATGGAGGACACGGACGCGGTGGATTCGGTCAAGCGGACGGACGACAAGGTGACGTGCGTGACGCTGATGTGGAAAGACGACGAGAAGGGCGAAGTATGGGCCTGCGAGTTTACGCAGAACGTCATGATCCGGAAGCCGTACAACACGAATCTGAGGCTGTACCCGCTGGTGTGGCTGAGCTGGGACTATGTGGACGAGAGCTATCACGGGCAGGCAATGCTGACGGGACTGCTGCCGAACCAGATTTTCGTCAACAAGATCTGGGCCATGTCAGCGCTCAACATGTACCGGAGCGCCTTCGGGAAATACGTCTATGACAAGACGAAGATCTCACACATCGACAACCGCGTCGGCGCGGCAATCCCGGTGGTCGGGAACGTGGACGGCGCCATCAAGGCCATCGACCCGCCCGCCATCCATCCGCAGGTCTTCCAGTACATCACGGCGGCTATCGACACCACGCAGGAAACCCTGGGCGCGACGGAAGCCTCGCTCGGCGAAGGAAAGGCCTACAACACGTCGGCGGTTCTGGCCCTGCAGAAGGCATCAAGCACGCCGCACGTCGTGACGCAGCAGAACGCCTATGACCAGGACGAGGACCAGGGCAGGATCTGGCTGGAATTCATGACGGTGTACTACGGCAAACGCACGGTAGACATGGCCATGACGGATGAGATGCGGGCAATGTTCGAGCAGGCAAACCAGCTGGCGGAGATGGCGGGACAGCCGCCCATGGAGATCCCGGACACGGTCCCGGTCGACTTTGACTTCGGAAGCCTGCGGGACCACGAGATGAACATCCGGATCGACGCGGGCGCGAGCAGCTACTTCAGCGAGATCGCGAGCATGGACACCCTGTCAAACCTTCTGGACCGGGGCGTCATCAACGGCGTGCAGTTCCTCGAGAGAGTGCCGGACGGGCATATCCCGAGGCGGCTTGAGCTGGTTGCGGAACTCAAGGAGCAGATGAAGCAGCAGGAAGAGATGCAGCAGATGATGCTGCAGCAGCAGATGATGCAGGCGCAGGCGGGACCGCCGGCAGAGGGCGGCGCCCCGGGAGGACCTCCGGGCGGGGAAGCAGCTCCCGGCGGCGGACAGAGCGGCGCGGTGGAAACCAGCGCAACGGAAGAGAGACGGACGACCGGATTCAAGGAACTCGGCGAAGCGCTGAGACGAGTTGAGAGGGGACCGGGATGGCGACAGTCAGCGGCGTAACAAACGAAAAGATTTTCAGCCTCAAGAAGTGGGGCGGGCTGAACGAGGCCCCGGACGGCGATACCCGGCTAAAACTCGGCGAGGCCTCGAAGATGGTCAACTGGAAGATTACAAGAGACGGGAACCTGAAGCGCAGGCCGGGGACGGACTTCGTGGCGGGACTCTGCCCGGAATACAGCCTGAGCATCAGCGGCGACATAGCGGAGCTTCGGCAGGTGACGGCAGACGATACCTTTGACGTGTACCACGACGCGTCCGCTTCCACCCTTCCCGGGAAGGTCACGCTGATCGGAACGGGCGCTGCCATTGTAGACGGAACTATGATCGCCGATACCGCGAGCATCAGCCGAGGCGTTCTGACATATGGGACCGAAGCCACAGCCTCCATTGAGAACGGAACACTGAGCGTTGAGAACGCACACAGCAGGATTACTCTTGCAGAGCTGCGGGCAGCGCTGCAAGCGCTGGAACCGGGGCAATATCTTTATATCTGGCACGACGAGCTTGCATATGCGCTCAACGAAAACTCCCTGTACACAGTAAGCGGCACAACCTGGCTCGGCGGGTATCCTGTAACGTCAGTAGCAACCAACACCGCCTCTGTGCGCGGACTCTGGAACGGCCTTGTGCAGGGGAAGGAAATGCTTCTCGCCGCCTGCAACGGCTGGGTGTGGAGCCTGTACGACGAGGACCAGGATGTGATGACAAGAATCCCGCTCAGGGAAATCGACACGAGCGGGCGGGTGACGTTCTTCCCCTTCGGCGGGAACGTCTACGTCCTTGACGGGAGCAATTACTACGTCTATGACGGGACGCTCATGTCCCCGGTAGCCGGGTATATCCCGCTGGTAGCCATCACAATCGGGCCGGTGGTCAGCGGGACGGACGACGCTTCCAGCGGGGAAACGACAGGCGAATACATCAACCTTCTGACCCCGTACCGGCGGGCCTGGCTTTCTCCGGACGGAGAGGGCGTGACCTTCCCTCTGCCTGAGCAGGGGATCACATGGAACAGCCAGTGTTATGTGAAAGATCTCGGGACCGGGGAAGAAATCGAACGGACGAGCTATACCGTGGATACGGTGAAAGGGCAGGTGACATTCGGAACGGTTCCCGCCCGAAGCGTGAACAGCTATGAAGTCTGCTACATGGTAGAGACGGAAGCAGACTACCGGGCGCAGGTGACGGGGATGCGATACGCGGAACTGTTCTCCGGCCCGACGGACAACATGGTGTTTCTCTACGGTGACGGGACGAACCGGGCACTGTATTCCGGCATGGACTACGACGGGATGCCGAGGGCAGACTATTTCCCCGACCAATATTCGGTAGACGTTGGAGACAGCAATACCCCGATTACGTCGATGATCCGCCACTACGGGGACCTTGTTTGCTACAAGACAGACTCGACCTGGGCCATCACGCAAAACAGCATGGAGCTGGCAAGCGGGAACGACACGGTGGCCATCTACTGTACCCCGGTCAACAGGGACAAGGGCAATGTCGCGCCGGGGCAGGTCCGCCTGGTGGACAACAACCCGGTGACCTGCTCGGAGCGGGAACTGTACCAGTGGGTCAATTCCAGCTACTACACGTCCAACCTGAGCCGGGACGAGCGGCAGGCACGGCGAATCTCCGACCGCATCCAGAGCAGCATCAAAGAGATTGATCTCACAAAGTGCTGTATGTGGGATGATAACGACGGGCAGGAGTGGTATCTGAGCGAGAACAAGGTCACGATCGTCTGGAACTACGTTACGGATACCTGGTACCGATATGAGGGAATCGACGCAGTGTGTATGTGCAACTTCCACGGGGAAGTGATTTACGGCACGAGCGACGGTCTGGTCGCGCGGCTTACCTATGACTCCAAGGGCGACATGGGTTATCCGATCAAAGCAGAATGGGAATCCGGCGCCATCGACTTCGGCGCCGCCAATATGCGGAAGTATTCCTCCTCCATGTGGGTGGGTCTCAAACCGGATGACGGCACCAGCGTGGACGTGTGCGTCATGACAGACCGAAAGGACACGTTCAAGGAAAAGGTCGTGGCGTCAGAGAAAGCCAAAGTCAGCGGTCAGCCTTTTATGGTCAAGACCAAGCTCAAGGCCAAGAAGTTTGTGTTCTACCGCCTTCTGCTTTCGGTGGACGAAAAACAACCCGCCGTAACGGTAACGGATATCGAATTCCGGGTGAGACAGACCGGTTACGCCAAATGAGGTAACGAAGAATGACAGGAAAAGCAAACGCAGGCGGGGTGCTCGGCCTTTTGAACGTAACCTGCGCCATCGAGACGACAGTTACCCTGACAAAGCCAGGCTATGCCGTGACATTCACAAAGACGGGAACGAATCTCTCCTTCAAGCTCCCGATGGCGGGAGACTGGACGATGACGTCGGTGCAGAACGGCCTGACGCAGACAAGAACCGTCACGTTGACGGCAGGCGTACCACTGACGGTGGAGCCGATCACGGATATCATGCTGTACAACAGAGGCGTTTACGCAACCGGATTTGCCAGCGGCTGGTCCAGCGGCGAGGGCAGCGGCAGCGTATCAAAAACCGGCGGACCTTACATGAAGCCAAGGGGCTATGCGAAGTCCACGGGCAGCGTGAACCTGAGCGAGTTCGAGACGGTCCAGTTCGAGTATTCCAGCTCGTTCAACCTTGGATATTACGCAAACGGAGACTTTGGCTTTGAAGTTGTCCGGGCAGGGACCGACACAGTACTCGCAAGCTGGACCGCCCCACGTCGAACCTATGGCAATGATCCGCTTACCACGCAGACGATTGACGTCAGCTCTATCAACGAAGCGGTCAACTTCCGAATCTGGGCAGACGGATATTCCGGCGGCGGCGAACAGGCAGGCGGCACGTGCAGCATGACGCTATACAGCGTCAAGGTCATTTCGACGAACTAAGTGAGGTGAACAACATGGCATCTTTGGAAGAAACCTTTGCCCAGCGGCAGAATGAGTCAGCAAGCCAAATCAACAACCTGTACGACAACCAGAACAAGGCGCAGGCGGCAGGGCTGAAAGCTGAATATGACAAGAATATGTCCAACGCTCAGGCGGCTGCGGATCAGATCAAACCGCAGTACCAGACGCAGGCGAACACCCTCGCGGGGCAGTATGAGAAGCAGAGACGAAACGCGAATCTGGGCGCGATGGTGAGCGGTCTCGGCAACGGCACGGGCCAGCAACAGCAGAACGCCATGCGCAACGCGTTTATGCAGAACTACGGGGCGCTCAGAGGCCAGGAAGCAGGGGCGGTGACGGAGGCCAACCAGAAGATGGCAGACCTCACAACAGCCTACAACAACGCGCTTGTCCAGGCGCAGGCCGAAAACAACGCCAAGCGGGACCAGGACCTTGTCAAGGCCTACAACACGAACCGCGACTGGTACGAGACGCAGGCGCAGAACATGGCGCAGAACTACGGCCAGTTCGGGAGCATGAAGGATATCTACGGCGAAGCGCAGGCAAACCAGATGCGGAACGTCTGGATCGCGCAGAATCCGGAACTCGCCTTCCGCAGCGGCATGATTTCGCAGGCAGAGTACATGAACCTGACGAATAAGGTTCCGACGATGGGTTACCAGTCCATCTATGGCTGAGGTGGAGAAATATGGCTGAAGAAAAGAAAGAGAGCATCGCGCTTGAAACGCCGACCCCGACCATTACAGCCTCGGATATGCGGACAACCGGCGCGGACGCGAACCAGTTTAAGCAGGCCTTCGAGGCAAGGCAGCAGGCGGCACAGAACAACATCAACACCACGCTGGGCAAGTCCTTCGACACGCAGAAACAGGGGCTTGCCGATGCATACCAGAAAAACGTTGCGGCACAGAATCAAGCGACGGCGGCAGGACAGGGACAGTTCCAGACTGCCCAGCAGGACCTTACGACGCAGGCGAGCCGGACACAGGGCGGAATGGACAGCTATGCGGATGTACGAAACCTCAACCGACAGCCGGGGTCACAGCAGGCTCTGTCTCTCGGCCTCGGGGCTTCCACGGCGGCGGGGCGGCTGGCCCAGCAACAGCAGATGGCCATGCAGGAGAGCGCACGGCAGAAGGCACTGCTGAGCACGGACTACAACAACCGGGTTCAGCAGGCGATCGCCACCCATGACTATCAGAAGGCGGCGGCACTGCTGGACGACTACAACAGCCAGAATGACTGGCTGGACAAGAACGCGGAGGCAATGGCGGCCTTCGGGAACTTCACCGGATACGAACAGCTCTACGGCCCGGATCAGGCGAGAGCGATGCAGTGGTTCTGGATCGGCAGCAACCCGGAACTTGCTTACAATACCGGTGTGATCGACGCGAAGAAGTATCAGAAAATGACCGGTAGAGCCGCGCCCGGAGCGTCCGGAGGCGGCGGTGGCGGCAGCGGCGACTGGTGGGACGCTTACGCACACGGCGGAGTCTATGACAGCTACACAGCCAACCTCGGCGGCGGAGGCGGAGGCGGCGGCAGGAACGGCAGCGGCTGGGGCTGATGATGACAACGGAGGCACAGAATGAGAACGAAAGATGATGCGGTAAAACAGGACACGCAGGCGGC
>Ga0326512_10001774_pt1 | contig 16289 bp, 29 predicted proteins | sample 1_2617_0518_D_FD_203652 | JGI IMG/M metagenome (GOLD analysis project Ga0326512, IMG submission 203652) | Bovine rumen microbial communities from UC Davis, California, United States - 1_2617_0518 | ecosystem: Host-associated > Mammals > Digestive system > Stomach > Rumen | place: USA... | reverse complement strand
TATCAGATCCATCACCTTAGAAGTATCGGGCCATATTGCCCAATACAATTACATCAACAAAAGATTGTTGGGATTTTTACATCCAGCATATACCATTATCCCACATTGGCTTATATGCTTCATAATTCATTTCACAATATCTGCGAAGTGCATTTTTTAAATAATTTTTAATAGTTTTCATAATTGTTAATCCTGTTAATTTTAAACTTTCTTTTTACTTCGGCTTATGTTTTAGAATTTTTTGTACTGCATAGGACCATAAGTCAATTCCATTGCCTTAAAATAATTCTTAAAGGCTTTCTTTGTGTACTCTTTAAATTTCTTAAAAATAGCTTTCATAATTGTTAATTGTTTAATTTTTAATAGTTCTTACCTCTTATGACGGTATTCATATTGCTTATATTCAAGTTCTGCATAAAGCATATATGATTCCCAGAAGCTTTTAATAATCTTCTTTACTAGTTTCATAATTTAATATTGTTAATTTTATATTGTTATAGTTAATTACATCAAAAGTGTATTTTTAACACTCTTTGTATATTTATATATTGGCAAAATAAAAAAGCCTATTGATTAATATAAAACCAATCAAAAGGCTTATTTTTTCTAATATAGATCAATCAAAACTAATATAAACTGATTTATATCAGCTAGTTAAACTGATTTAAATCAATTTTGGTTTAATCTTCAAATTCATCATTTTCCCAATCATACATATCTTCTTCTTCCTGTACAGCTACTTCTGCATCATTTTCATATAGTTCAAAATCTACATCATCTATATTATCAAATGCATCTGCAGGTATACGATCGACTTCATCACCTTCATTAAATAATACTATTTCTTTTGGAGTTATTTTTACTCCCAAAGAATCTGGTGTTGGTTCAATATCTCTATCTGCAGGTGTTTCACCAGGAATAAATGAGCATGTATATGTATAAACTAAATCAATATCATAGTCTCCATCTATAGTATTAATTAATGCTACAGTAACTTCACCTATTTTTTTATCTACATTTATTTCATTGATTTCACTATTATTAAATACATTAATAATCTCTTTAATACTTGATGGCGAATATGGTTCTGCTGCTTCATTAATTGCTTTCTTAACTGTAACAGCCACTTTTTCCATTATCTTGTTATATAAAGCTTGTTTATTCATAATTTATTATACTTATTATATTTTATATTATTACATTCTGTAACCAAGTTGTGAACCCATTGCAGATAATATGACTTTACTTGTCATTAAACTGCCAAGCGCTCCTTTTTCATCAATACCAAGAACTTTACAAATTGCCTTCATAATACTTGGACCAATAGTTGCACCAGCAGCCATACCTACCAAAGAACCAAATATTCCTTCATCTAATACATCACTAAGAGGAACATTCTATTCTTTTGCAATCTCTGCAGATTCCACTATATAATTATATAATTTTTTGCTGTCCATTATTTGTTTTGGTGTATAACCAGATAAATCAATACCTTCATATAATGTTTTATCAGCAACTGCTTTTTTTATCATATTGTTTAAATTATACTTTTTATATTTATAAGTAAAAATTAAGGAACTAAATTAATAGTTCCTTATTTAATTATTTCTTTTTACTTTTACGTTTGGCAAATTTTAAAACATCCGTTAATAATGTTATCAATGCTTTTGAATTTTCCTCTATTGTATTAACTTTTGGAATAAACCAATAAAAAAATTCATCATTACAATCAAGCATATTTTTATATAAAGGCTTTTTAAATAAACGTATAATTGGTTCATAATCCTCTGTATCAGTATTAAACCATAAGCCAATTCTTGGAGATTTTATTTTACCTATACGTATATTATAATAAATGTGTGCAATAATATCAGTAAGATTTAATAAATCTTCTTTACTGGAATATACTAAAGATGTATGATCTGGATCAAATAATTCTTCATCATAATTATTTTTTTCCTAAACATCTGGCTGATGTATTTCTTTATTATCATTTGTTATATATCCTATATATATCATAGGGATTAAAGAATTATCAAAAACATCACACTATTCTATTTCTTCTGCAATATTTTCTAAATTTTGTATTAATTCAGACGCATCATCTTTTGATTTTTGATCAATTTCTTCATTTATATCAAAATCTGGTGTCATATCTTCCTCTTCCTCTTCATAATCATCAAAATACCCACTTAACTAACTATCTACATCATCACACCATTCATTAAAATATTCTTTTAAATCATCAGCATCATATGTATCATCTTTACAATTTGATAATGCAGTTAATAATATTTGATGTTTTTCTTCATCTGTAGCTGCTTCCCATTTTTCATATGTCCAATCTTTAATAGCATCATCTAATTTATCATATAATTCTACTGCGTCAGCCCATTCATTTACATCCATTTCATCAACTATTGTTAAATCATCAGTAAACCATTGTAATGCTTTCCATCTTACTTCATCTGGATCATCCGGATCAACCGAACGGAACATTTCTCTGGCATTATTAAACCCTAATTCTTTCGCAATTTTCTTTTCGAATTCATCTTGTAACTCATCTACTTCATCATATGTATAAAATTTATCAGTATTTATATATTTGTCAAAGATTTTTCGCCCTACTTTCCGTATTTCTCCTATGCTTGTAGATGGACCATCTTCATCATCAATGTCATCATCATCGTCATCCCATAAAGCTTCATTGATAGTTTTTTTAACTGTAGTTGCAACTTGCTTTATGATAGATTCATATAATGCTTTATTAAAGGGTTTCTTTATCATATTATTTAAATTATATTTTTATATTTATTGTATATATTAATTAGTAAATTATAAATATATCTGCTAATAATTACAAATTTAATAAACTAAAAAATAAAAATGTATATTATCAATAGTTTTAATGAAAATTATGAGAGAATATAAATTAGAAAAAACATGCAGGTGCATTAATGAATATGTATATATAGATGATGTACCATTAGGTTTTCATAAAGGCAGAGAATACCAAGTTGATATTGATGTTATTTATGATAATGAACAAAAATTATTATATAAGGTATATCAAAATGGTGGATGGAATGATTATGCTATTTTAACACAAGAAGAATTTGATAAGAATTTTGAAATAATTGTTTAAGATATGTTTTTTAGAAAGAATACTAATTATATTAAAATAAAGAACGGTAAGGTAGTTTATAATACCAAACGTTATAAATCATTGCTAGATGCAATGATTGGTTATCTTCTTATTGATAAGCATTATAAGAAGCTTGAATCAGAAGCATTGAAACTTATTCAGACATGTTATTTGGTATATGGCAAGTATGATACACAAAAGTGTGTTGATAAACTCATTGCTATTACAAAATATAATTATGACAAATTGTCGCAATAAATAAAATATTATATGACAAATTGACATATATATTTTTATTTTTTAATTCGGCACAATATTTGAGTATATATGGTAGATAAAAAACAAAACGAAAAAGTTATATATATTGTTGGTGATCATGTATCTGTTGTAAATGAAGCAATAGCAGAAGGATGGCATATTAAAGAAATGCATTCTTGTGGTTGTCATGATTCTGGAAGATTATATGTATGGCTTGTACGTGATCCAGAAGAACCTGCATAAAATAAATGAAAATGTACAATGATAAACGATATAGCAAAATATGTAGAAGACGTTAGTGGAAATATCTATAAGATGTTAGATACACATTTTCTAAAGTTATCACCATGGAAAGAAAATGAAGACAGACGAATTGTAGAGATTGATTCTAATAATTATCATATAATTGCATATAATAATGCATGTATGATTATCAATAAACAATTTGATGAAACAAAAGAAACATGGGTACATAAAGGAAAAAATTATATTGCTAACGTTTTAAATATTAATACAAAGGATGAAATTGAAGAACACAGCTTTAAGATAAAGCTTCTTCCTGATCATAGAATAACTCTTGATGATGAGGGTGAATCTGAATTAAAGCTTGTTAAGCATAAAGGAAAAATGTATTACATTCTTATTATTAATGAAAAACTTCCAAGAGTAAAAGCATATAATTTATTTGGTAAATTTTGCCAGTGGGTAGGAATACAACATTGTAAACCTGTATATTGTGAAACAGATAATCGATATATTTAAATGGAAGGAAAACAAAAAATTATAAGAACTTATATACCAAATCGTTCTGAATGGAATGTACCTGATGGATGGGAAGTAAAAGCAATATCTCCTGTTTATGGTTGTGGTGGTGAAGCTTTTGTATTAATGGAAAGGATTGAGGATATTGTAAAGTAATAATATAAATAATAGTAATATGTCAAAACCTATGACATTAATAAAGAAAGTATTAATATATCATGATGATGAATGGGAACCTCCAGAAGGTTATGAAATAAAAACTTTTCAAATAAGTCCTAAAGATCCTGATTATTTTTATGTCTTATTGAAAAAAATTAAAGACAAAAATAAAAAAGAAGATATAATAGCATGATAGTTAGTCTATCAAAATTAAAAATTTAAAAAACATAAAATTAAAGTAATTAATTTATGAGCAAAGTAATTGGAATTGACCTTGGTACTGGTAACTCTTGTGTTGCCGTTATGGAAGGTGGTCGTGCGACAGTAATCGCAAATGCAGAGGGTAAGCGTACCACTCCCTCAGTGATTTACATTAAGGATGGTGACCGTGAGGTTGGTGATGTTGCAAAGCGTAAGCTTGTAATGAACCCAAAGAACACTGTTTCCTTTATTAAGCGTTTCATGGGTGCAAAGTTTGCAGATCCAGACGTACAGAAGATGCTTACACGTATTTCTTATGAGGTAATTGATGAGAATTCAAAGCCTCGTGTTAAGATTACAAATACTGACGGTACTTCTAAACTTTATTCTCCTGAAGAGATTTCTTCATTCATTTTGGCTTTGATGAAGAAGACTGCTGAGGATTATTATGGAGAAGAGGTAACAAAGGCCGTTATTACATGTCCTGCATGGTTTAATGATGCACAGCGTCAGGCAACAAAGGTTGCTGGTGAACTTGCTGGTTTGGAAGTTCTCCGTATCATTAATGAGCCAACTGCTGCTATTTTGGCATCAGATATTAAGCTCAATAAGGATCAGGATAAGACTGTTGCAGTTGTTGACCTTGGTTGTGGTACATTGGATATTTCCGTTTGTGATATTTCAGTAGTTGACGGAACTACTATGGTTGAGATTTTGAGTTCTCATGGTAATGTATTCCTCGGTGGTGAGAACTTTGATAACGCTATTGTAAAGTGGGTTATCGACGAATTCAAGAAGCAGTATGGTGCAGATCTTTCTAAGGATCCTATGGCATATGCTCGTGTAATCACTGCAGCTGAGAAGGCAAAGTGTGAATTGTCTTCAGCAAGCTCTACAGATATTAACGAGCCTTATATTACACAGGTAGATGGTCAGCCTGCACACCTTACTATGACTCTTACTCGTGCAAAGTATGAGCAGTTGACAGCAGATCTTGTACAGGAGGTTGTTGATTGCACTGCAAAGGCATTTGAGAAGGCAGGTAAGACTGCAAATGAGATTGATGAGATTCTTCTTGTAGGTGGTATGACACGTTCACTTAATGTACAGGAAGGTTTGACAAAGGCATTTGGTTTGCCACTTGATAAGTCTGCTAATCCAGATGAGATTGTTGCTCTTGGTGCTGTTACACAGGCAAATATTATCGCTGGTGGTGAAGGTGTTAAGGATATTCAGTTGCTTGATGTAACTCCATTGTCTGTAGGTATTGAAACAGAGGGTGAGATTATGACAGTTCTTATTCCTGCTAATACTACAATTCCTACTACGCAGAAGCAGACATTTACAACTGCTGTAGATAATCAGCCAGGTGTATTCATTAAGGTATTGCAGGGTGAACGTCAGTTCTCTCGTGACAATAAGACAATTGGTACATTCCAGTTGGATGGTATTGCACCTGCACGTCGTGGTGTTCCTCAGATTGAGGTATCATTTGATATTGATGCTAATGGTATTCTTAAGGTTTCTGCTAAGGATCTTGGCACAGGTAAGGAACAGCATATTACGATTACAAATTCAGATGGTTTGACACCAGAAGAGATTGAGCGTATTAAGGCTGATGCAGAGAAGTTCAAGGAGGAAGATGCTAAGCGTAAGGCAGAGGTAGATAAGTTGAACGCTGCAGAGGGTTATGCTTATCAGATTCGTAATACAATGGACGAAGAGAACTTTAAGGATAAGTTCACAGAGGATCAGAAGAAGACTTTGAATGAGAAGATTGATGTTGTTCTTGCAGCAGCAAAGGATAAGGATGTTGAAAAGGCAGAGGCTGCTAAGAAGGAGCTTGAGGATGTATTCAATCCTATTATTCAGGAAATTTATAAGCAGGCTGCTCCTCAGGGCGGTGCTAATCCAGAAAGCGGTCCAATGGATGCAGATATGTTTAACCAGATGTTTAATGGTGCTCAGGCTGGCAGTGCACCTCAGGGTGAAGCTACTTCACAGGCATCAGATGGTAATACAACAGAAGCACCGTTTGAAGAAGTTAAGTAAACATAAATTGCAAAATAGAGTTATGCCACGTAGTTTGTGTAATTGCGTGGCATAAACTTTATAAAAATTAAATATATAATATATTGTAATTATATATTGAAATAATATTATGGCAGAAACAAAGAATTTATACGAAATACTTGGTGTATCTAAAGATGCAACAGAAGATGAAATCAAACGTGCATACCGTAAGTTGTCGTTAAAATACCATCCAGATCGTCAGGCAGGAAAAACAGATAAAGAAAAAGCAGAAGCAGAAGAAAAGTTTAAGAATATTACTGCTGCTTATAATGTTCTTTCTGATCCTGAAAAGAAAAAGAATTATGATATGTTTGGTGATCCTAACGGTCATGGTGGAATGGGCGGACCTGGTGGAGGTTTCGACGGTTTCGGCTCAGGTTTTGATGATTTATTCCGTCAATTCAGTAATATGCATGGCTTCGGCGGAGGCGGAGGCTTTGGTGGAGGGTTTCAAGAACGTATTGAAAAAGGTAAAGACATTCAAATGCGAATTCCTCTCACTATTGAAGAAATTTTCAACGGATGCACAAAGAAGGTAAAATATGACAAGAATGTAAGATGTCCTAATTGTCATGGTGCTGGAGGTAGTGGTCAAAAAGCATGTCCACATTGTCATGGTACAGGCCAAATTATAACAACTACCCAGAGAGGATTTGCAACAATGCAAAATATCTCTGTATGTCCACATTGTCATGGTACTGGATTTATTGTTGAAAAGAAATGTATGTCATGTGGTGGTACAGGATTTAAGAAACAGAGCTATACATTAGAGGTAACATTCCCACCAGGTATGCCAAATAATAATGGTATACAGTATCGTGAGAAAGGATCTGAATCTTCAAGTACAAAAGGACCTAATGGAGATTTCATTGCATTTGCATCTTATAATATTGACAATAATCGTTATACAATCCAAGGATTGGATGTAATTGAAAAGATTTATGTTCCATATTATGATTTGCTTTTAGGATGTGATTATACATTAGTTCTTCCTAATAAAAAGGAAAAGAAGATTGCTCTGAATTCTTGTACACCAGAAGGAAAGCTTATTAAGTTGTATAGAGAAGGTATTAAGTATAATGGTCAAGTAGGTAATTACTATATTGAAGTACATTATCAATTACCAACATCATTAACCTCTGAAGAGCGAAAGCATATGGAAAGTATTAAAGTTGAAAAGACTAAACAAAAATTTAAGTAAGGATACTAACTTTTTGGTATCCTTATTTTTATTTACAAACTTTTTGGTATTTTTTAACTATAATTTGTATAGCAAAAATAAAATACATCCAAAATAATGCCTATAAAAAGAGATTAGATTGAAGGTATTAAAATTAATAAGAAAGGAAATGAGTATGTTAGTAATCCTGCACTTTTGAAAGAAATAATAAAATCAAAAGAGTAGGATGAATTAACTAATAATGCTATACAGATGTTTTTATTGATGATTGAAAACATTTAGCGTAGAATGTATTATAAGGATCCAGAAGAAAAGAAAGATTGTGCATCATCAGCAATGTTAGATGTTATAATGTATTGGAGAAACTTTAATCCTGAGAAGAGTACGAATCCTTTCGCTTTTTATACCTCTGTAATAACAAATGGAATTGCTAAGGGTTGGGATAAATTACATCCAGAAACAAAAAAATGCCCAGGAGCAAGATTTACAAGTTTAGATAATAATATTCATTCATTATAATAAAAGTAATTAACATACTTAATTATTATGGTAGTACCAGAAAATAGAAGATTACAACTTAATAATGAGATTTCCAATTATGTATATGGAAAATTTTTCAGATGTATTAAACCTTTTCTTTCATGGATGAAAATCGGAGAAACATATTGGTTTGAATATAAAGATGATAATACATATGAAGTTAGAAGTGATAATAATCTCGGAAAAACTTTTAAAATGGGAATTCATCAATTATTAACTTGTTTTTTACCATGTGAATGTGAAGATAATGAATTTGAAATGATTAAATATTTTCATTGGCTTGGTGAACTAAATATTCATCATGGATATGTTGATGATTATATACAATATAAAGAACAATTATATTTAAAAATGGCAATGCTTGATTGCACAACATGCGCAAATTATAAAAAAGAATGTGAACCAGAAAAAAATATTTTTAAATGTAATTATCCTCTTAAAACTAGCGAGGCCAAAGAAAAACAAATTTAAATGCAGTATAATTTTAATATTTAATTATTAAATAAATTATGGAAAAGAATTGGAGTACACTCGAGAAAGGTGATAGTATTTATTTATTGGTTCCTTATACGGAAGACGGTATAATAAAATATGATTTTCAAGAGAGTCAAGTAATTAATGTACATTCATATGAATGGTGTACAAATATCAGGTTAAAGTATACTGATATGAATATAAATCGTAGAAGACGTATAGAATTATGCGTTAATAAAGAAAAGTATAATTCATTATGCGTTGCATATACAAAACAATTATCATATGCATATGAAGGTGGTATTAAATTTGGTGATTTGATTGCAACACTTTATAAAGATATGTTGAAGTCAGAATATAAACAACTTATAAAGAATAAAACAGCTGAATTAAAACAATTAATTGCATCATATAATATGTATGTGGAAAAATTAGAAAAATTAATTCCTGAAGAAAATGGAAACTAATGAAAAATTGAATGAAGTTGCTGAGAAATTAGGAGAAGTAAATTACATGCCTACAGTAACAGAAGAAAAATATAAAGATAATTATATTAATGCGTTAGATAAAGCATATGATTCAAATTCTACTTCTTATGCTTATGGTGATACAGGTCCTATGCCTGGTCAACCTGTTGTATTAAATACTGCACCAGCATTAGATACAGAAAATGAAAAGAAGATAGCAAATCAACGATTAATTGCTCAAGCAGCACAGATGAAATTACGTAAAGAACAAGAAGAATTCAATAAGAAATCAGATTCTGAAAAAATACGTATTTATATATGTGATGCATTATTAAAACAGCAAGAGCAAGAATATTTTAATGCACACCATTATTATATGTCAGGCCCTATTCGTAAGAAAACCCGTAAAATTATTGAGAATAATTATAGAAAGGGCAAGTATAAGATAACACAGAAAATGAAAGATGATATTCTTTATGAATTGAGTTTATCTTCAAATCAAGCAGATCCTAATAAGAATAATCCTGCAAAGAAGCCAGCTACAAATGTACAGATGAGGAATTTAGTATCTTCAATTTAATTTATGAATATATTAAAAAACAGTGATTTTTATTAAAAATCACTGTTTTATATTTAAATAGCACCATCTTTAAAGAATGTTGGGAATTTACGAATAATAGGAGTATGCGGAGCAATTTTTTGTATATATTCTTTAACTTTCTGATTTGCTTCTGTCCCATATGGATCTTTCCAGAATACTAAACAACGAATAATATTTGCAATCCACCAGCGCCAAGAATAATAATATGTATAAACCATATAGTCATTTGCTATTGAGCCTTCTCCGCCAGGTTGACCATGTTTTTCAAGTTTACTCAATGAATATGCAGTTTCTTCTCCTTCTCTGTCATAAGACATCCAACGGATATTATCAAGACTTGCATTTTGCCAGGTTGTTCCATCAAGCATTCCAGAAACTGGGAATTTAAATCCGTCTTGTGCCATTTCTTTACTGATACTCAATAATTCTGCCATTGTTGTAGCACTTTTTACACGCTCTAAATATGGTTTTGCATGAGACTGATAATATTCTGCTTCAGCTGCAGCAACACGCTCTTCATATTTTTTGTCCATTCCAAATAATTTTTCAGCAGCAGTTTTTTTAGGTGCCACAAATTCCTCATTTAATGTATCTTTAACTATTTTAGCAACTTTATTCATTATATTTTCATAAAGTGCTTTCTTTTGGTTATATTTCATAATACAAATATAAAATATTTTTCTTTATTTATCGTAAATATATTTGTTAAAGAATGAGAAATTATTTTATTTAATTTAGACAATCAATAAGTTATAGAATATACTATTAAAAATTTAAGTGTTTATAATGATAGATAAAGATGATTTATCACATGTAATAAAAGAAAGCTTTGATAGAATTTCATTATTAACCTTAAGTCACAGAGCAGACCGGCAAGCAAGTATGAAACATATGCTTGATTATATTGGGTTGGAATATAATAAAGATGTTTCTGTTGTTTATGGTACAACATTCCCTTATAATCCACTTATAATGGAAGCTTTTAACAAGGCTTTTTATCCCAAGCGTTGCTTTACAAAACCAAATGAAGTAGATTGTGCCAGAAATCATTATGGTATAGTTAAAGCTGCATATGATATGGGATGTGAACATGTATTAATATTAGAAGATGATTTATGCTTCATAAGAGATTTAGATTTATTAAGTAATGTTATTAAAAGTATACCTGAAGATTATGATGTTTTGCAATTTGGAGGATTTACTGCAGATCCAAGAGCAAAAATAATATTAAGTCAGTATCCAGATAAATTATGGGTAAAACATCCAGGTATATTAGTATGGAATGCATCTATGTATGCACTATCCAGAAGAGGAATGGAATATTATATAAAATTTATGGATAAGTTCTTTACGGTTGCTGATATGCCATTATATTTTGCACCAAATAATGAGAAAATTATCAATACTTATATTACGACCATTCCTATAGTAATTCAAGCGGATAAAAATGAAGTTCCTTCTGATATACGCAGTAAGGACACGGATAAAATTGATTATAATACAATGAATGTATATGAATCAGAAATATCCAAAAATTCATATTTTCCATATTAAAAATAGTTGAAAAAATTTTATTTTCATTTTATATAAATATGTGAAAATATATAGTAAATTTAAAATGTATTAGAATGGTATGTTATACGACGAAGATAATAGAGACATTGAAGAAGAAATGTATTTAAATGATATTGCAGAAGAGCAGTATCAATTATTCGATAACCCAGAAGATGAAGATTATGATGAAGACAATGATGAAATGGATGATGAAGACGATTTTGATGGAAGCAGCACAGATGATAATCAAGAAGACGATGATGACACTGTGGGAGCAAAGAAAAAAGAAAAAGTCAGAAACATCGAAGTCTCAGAGAAGTATTTAGACAACCAACTTCAAATAAATATTGAAAATTACCGTGATGTTATTCGCTTCAAATATGAAGGAGTGATTTATATTGGCAGGGTTGTTTATAAGATGCGTCCAGATACATATTTCTTTTATGTTCATTTGGAAGGTAGTGATGAATATATTAAAAAAATGTTCAAATGCTCTAAGATGAAAAAAGTATCTTAAAATTAAAATATATAAATGTCTATGAGATTGAAATTAAGACCAAAAGGATTAACATTTTGTCCAGGATGCCCTAAAAAAGAGCTTCAGTTAAATCATGAACCACAATTTAATGTATCGCCTGCAAAACAGAATGATACTAAACGCGTAACAATTATTGGTTCAAAAAAACAAGAAAGACATTTTGGTTTATTTTAATTTGCTAATGTTCAGTAAGTAAAACTACTGAACATTTCTTTTATATAATATGTATGATGAACTATATACTTATAATACCGGATATACATGGCAGAATATTTTGGAAAGAACCATGTAAAGAATTTAAAGGAGAACATATTGTATTTTTAGGAGATTACCTAGATCCTTATAAACATCAGAATATTTCAGAAAAAACTGCATTAGAGAATTTTAAAGAAATATTAGAATTTAAGAAAAATAACAAGGATTTAGTAACTTTGCTTTTAGGAAATCATGATCTTCATTATAAGGATATGTTTAAAGATGTATATCGAGTAAGGTTTTGCTACAGTATTGCAGAAGAAGCAAAACAATTATTTGAAAATAATAAAGAAAACTTTCAAATAGCTTATGAGATAACAGTAGATAATACAAAGATATTATTCACCCATGCAGGTGTTACTGAAAATTGGTTAAAGGTTATTCATAATGAAATACCTTGTAGACCATGGAGAAATAGAATGTTGGGTGATTATTTTCCTGAATTGGTTTTACCAGTAGAACCTAATGCAGAATCATTAAATAATTTATTAACATCAGAAGAAGGATTAATAGATTTATGGATGGTATCAGAAGAAAGAGGTGGTATTTATAATTTTGGATCACCTATATGGGCACATATATCGGAACATTTAGAATGTCCAGTATTAAAAGGAATTTATCAAATATTCGGGCATACAATTTCATTTCCAAAAGAAATGGAACCATGGATAACAGATGAATATGCAATGTTAGATGCTCAACAATGTTTTGTATTAGCATATGATAATAAAACATTTAGATTATTAAAATATTCAGATTACAAAAATGAAATGGAATAGGGAACGTGAGGTAAATTTTATTTTATCAAAATCATCAAAAAAAGTAGATAAATCATTAGCAGAAAAAGCTTATGATATATTACCGTCATGGAGGGAAATAGATGATAAGAGAAATTATATATTTGCATTAGTAGAAGATCAATTTGAAACATATTGGGTTAGCTATAATGTAGAGGATGAGAAAATAAAATTTATCAATACAAATTCTTCTATAGGAGAACCTATATTAGAATATTCATTACCAGAAGTATCTAATAAATTATTTAAACTATTAATAAAAGGTAATCAGAATATAGATTTCTGTAAAATGCTTACAGAATTATCAATGCATGATAGTATGATATTATATATTAAATTAACACAGTAATATATGGATAGAGCAGAACGACGTTTTAGAAAAATGAGAAAATGGATTTCTCGTTTAAAGAGAGAATTTTATATTTATGGAAGTTATTATATTCCTATGGATTCTGAAGATCGACATAATTGGAGATTCAGTAAGAAAGCAAAGACTTTTGATGAATTAAAGAATTCCCGTTGGGGTATGATGCTTAAAGAAACAGGCACATTATTTAGAGATAATAAAATGCTTGATATGGAAGAAGTTCGTAGAAGAAATTTGAATAATAGAAAAGTATCGCAAGAAGAAATTTTAGAGGCTGAGGAGGAATTAAAGAATGGAACATTGTATACCGAATCATGAAGAAATAGAATCATATATACGGCATCAATTAGATAATATGTGGAGAAAAATTGTATCAGAATTTCCAGATGCAGAATATGATGATATTCGTACTATTATAAAAGAAGAAATAAATTATATTTAATTGAAAATTTCTTCAAACTTCGAATATTATACAGTATATAATATTCATTAAAACTTATCGATTTATGTTTAATGAAAACCGATATTGAAATTTCGAATGAAACTCAATTAAAAAATATAGAAGACATCGCAAAGAAAGTAGGTATTAATCCAGATACTATTGAACCTTATGGACATCATATTGCAAAGATACCACTTTCTTATATAGATGAAGAAAAAATAAAAAATTCAAACCTTATTCTTGTTACATCAATAAGTCCCACAAAGGCAGGTATAGGAAAAACCACTGTCAGTGTAGGTTTGAATATGGGACTTAATTTCATTGGAGAAAAATCTATTGTTGTTTTACGTGAACCTTCACTTGGACCATGTTTTGGTATGAAGGGTGGTGCTTGTGGTGGTGGATATGCCCAAGTTTTACCAATGGATAAAATTAATCTTCATTTTACTGGAGATTTCCATGCAGTTACAGCTGCACATAATATGATTACTGCAATGATGGATAATTATTTCTATCAGAACAGTAAAGATGTTGCTCCATTGAAGCAAATATTATGGAAGCGTGTATTGGATGTAAATGACAGAAATCTTAGACATATTATTACAGGTATTGGACCTTATTCTAATGGTATAACAGCTGAGTCAGGTTTTGATATTACACCAGCTTCTGAAATAATGGCAATACTTTGTATTAGTAAAGATTTAGAAGATCTTCGTAATCGTATTGATAATATACTTTTAGGTTATACAATAGATGGTGAAGAATTCACTGTTTCTGAATTAGGCATAACCGGAAGTATTGTAGCTCTTCTTAAAGATGCATTTATGCCTAATCTTGTTCAAGATACAGAAGGAAATCCAGCAATTATTCATGGAGGACCATTTGCTAATATTGCACAAGGTACTAATACAATAGTAGCAACAAAGCTTGGTATGAGTATTGCTGATTATGTTGTAACTGAAGCAGGATTTGGTGCTGATCTTGGTGCAGAGAAATTCCTTGATATTAAATGCAGAGCAATGGGAATTTATCCAAAGCTTACAGTAGTTGTTGCTACATGTCAAGGATTAAAGATGCATGGAGGTGTTAATGAGAAAGAAATAAAGAAGCCAAATCTTGAAGGATTAAAGAAAGGATTTGCAAATCTTGATAAGCATGTTAAGAATATGCAATTTATGGGCCAGACTGTTATTGTTGCATTTAACAAGTTTATAGGAGATACTGATGAAGAAATAACAGCACTAAGAGATCATTGTTGGAATGACTTGCATGTTAAATGTGTAATAAATGATGCATATTCTGAAGGTAGTATAGGTGCGGCAGCATTAGCTCGTAAAGTAGTAGAAGAAATCAAGAATAACCCATCAAAACCAAAACCAGATGCAGTTTATTCAACAGATGCTATAAAGGAACATTATATTACTGTTACTTATAATAATGGTCAGCCGGATGAATATAAGCAGAAAGTAAAGGTTCCAGCAAAGCATCCAGATGCAACAGAAGTATCTATACCTATCCATACAATTAAGAAACGTATAGAGAATGTTGCATATAGGATATATGGTGCATCTACTATAACATTTTCACCAAAGGCATTAAAGATGTTGGAAGTATTAGATAATATAGAAAACGTATTTTATAAAGAATTTCCTGTATGTATCGCAAAAACACAATACTCATTTACAGATAATCCAAAACGTTATGGTTGTCCAACGGACTTTAATTTCACTATTAATGATATTGTCATTAATAGGGGCGCAGGATTTATTGTTGCTATTGCTGGTGATATGATGCGTATGCCTGGATTACCAAAATTACCAGCGGCATTAAATATTGATGTTAATGAAAATGGACAAATAATTGGATTAAATTAAATGTTAAAATTTAAACACAAATTAAAATAATTTAAACTTTATAAGTATTTAAAACTATAATAATTATAAATCAAATATTAAATATGAGTACTAAACAAATGATACAAGATATTGATATTCAAGGCTTTATATGGAATGTAAATATGCTATTAAATAAAGTTATGTTTGGTATGTCAAATATGTTTGATGATAATACATTACAAAAATTTGCAAATGATAAATCATTACCAAAAGCAAAGGTTTATTATTTGGATTATTAATAAATACTTATAAATATTGCTCCATAGTATACCGGTCTATTACGTGGGACTCTAACTCCTGAGAGCTTGGTTCGACTCCAAGTGGGGCTACTATGAAATATTATATTGCATATAAAGATAGATTTGGTAAGGATTTACATGGAACACCATGGATACAACCTGAAGGTGGTATTGATAATTTGGTAGATGCCAAGAAAACCAAATATAAAATGAGATTTCAACATTGTACAAATCTTATATTATTTGGTTGTAATGAGGAACTTCCAGAAACAGTAACATGGACATATGTAGATGAACATAAAATTTCAGATTAATATATTGGGGTGTGGTGTAATGGTTAGC
>Ga0326512_10001773_pt1 | contig 16289 bp, 33 predicted proteins | sample 1_2617_0518_D_FD_203652 | JGI IMG/M metagenome (GOLD analysis project Ga0326512, IMG submission 203652) | Bovine rumen microbial communities from UC Davis, California, United States - 1_2617_0518 | ecosystem: Host-associated > Mammals > Digestive system > Stomach > Rumen | place: USA... | reverse complement strand
GTCCCACTGTGGAACATCAAAAATTTACCGATATGGGGGCCTTATGGGGCGGCGGCGGGGCGGCGGCGGGGCGGCGGCGGGGCTGCATTGCCCTTACTAGGGCCGTCGTGGGTTGGGCCGTGGGTTGGGCCGTGGGTTGGGCCGTGGGTTGGTTTTTCAGTTAGCTGAAAGTTTTGTTACAAACATGTTTCGTTGCCTAACCCCCAAAACTACCGTTCACGGCCATTTTCCTACCGTTCACCAATTTCTCAAACCGCAACCGCCGACGCACTAATATTAATTGCATCGTGGGGCAACCGCCCCCAACCCCCAACCGCCGCCGCCGCGCGGCAGAAAGTGAGAAAGACCATGTTTAACCGTACCCCCGAAACCGTTCGCGCTATCCGCAACCTTTACGCCGCAAAAACCGCCGCAACCGTCAACCGTCACATTGACACGCTTGCAGCCGCTTGGGGCATTGACCCCGACGCTATCCGCGCGGCATACACCGTCACCCGTGACGCTGAGACCGCCGCCGCATTCCGTGACGCATTCATGGATGAATTGACCGCCCCCGCCGCTGAGACCGCCCCCGCCGCTGAGACCGCCCCCGCCGCTGAGACCGCCCCCGCCGCTGAGACCGCCCCCGCCGCTGAGACCGCCCCCGCCGTTACCCGTGACCCGTTCGCTACCGCCGTTCAGTCCATGCGCAACCGTTTGCGTGTAGTTGCCGCCGTCCATGAGTACCCCCTTGCAACCGCCGCCCAACTTGCTAACCGTGCGGCGCATATGCGTAATGATGAAATCGCAGCCGCCGCATTCCGTGACGTTGCGGCTATGGTTGGTCTTGAGGACTTGACCGACGCAAACCCCGTTATTGAGCGGGGGCGGCAGTATCAGCGTGCTACCGTCGTTCTCACCCGTGGTAGGGGGAAGAATGCCCCCGTGCTTGAATCTGTTCATATCCCCGCAACCCGTGGGCGTGTGAACGTGTGCGCATGGTATAGCGCTATAGCGGGGCATGAGGTAACCCCCGTGGAATGCCCCGCCGCATTTGTGGAATGTGACGCAACCCACAAAACCGCACGTAAGTACCGCGCGGCTAACGGTGACGTTGTTGCAGTTGTCAAGACTAGCAAGGGCGGCGTACCCATCCCCCGTAAGATGGGCATTCAAGCGTTTATCCGTGACGTTCTCGCCCCCGTTATGGCCGCACATGTGTGGAATGCCACGGATACGGGGCGGTATCACATCGGTTATCACGACGGCGGCAACAACGCCCACGTTGTGAGTTTCTAACCCCCAAACGGGGCGGGGCGGCGTACCGCCGCCCCCCTCACAATGGACTCATGCTAACCCGTGAGTCCATTGTGAGGGGGCAACCCCCCGTATTGACAGACAGACCTAGCACCGATTCTGCTACGTAGAACGGTAGCCACGGGTGAGAAACACGCTAGGCGTGTATCTGTAGGGGCAACCCATCCGTTAAAAGTCTGTTATTGCATGCTAGGCAAACCGTGCATGAAACGGCGTTTCACAACGTGTGTACGCACGTCATGCAACTAACGGATATGGAGAAAATACCATGAATGAATTTCAAATGGTAACGAAACCCACACGTAAGGTATCTATCAACCCCGCATATAGCATGGTTGCGGCGGATGCAAAAAGAAGCGATACCGATACACTTATGCCGCCCACACATGGAGAATACGACGACTATACGCACGTATTCTCATATGTTCCCCGTGACGGTAAACAGTGTGAAATTGCACGTGATAGGGCGGTTATCCGCACGTCAAAAAGCAATGATTTCATTGTGTATGCGAAACATGATGATACCCGTCACATGGTTGGTATGGTTAGAAAAACAGATACTAGGATTCTGTACAGACTTGCAACCATTAGCGGTTTAGGTTCGTGGCACGTCGTGAGGGGTTACACTAAACGACTGCCGAATAACGTTATGCGTGAGATATTCCACATACAACCATACGATACGGCCTATATGGTCGACGTAAGGCAGATTGAACGTGTGACCATGCGTGAGGATACCGCCGCAATTCATGAATACGGCCCGCACGACCGCCGCCCCCAAGCGTACAACTACAAGACACGCTATCCCAAAAAGCGCGGATGGTAAACAAACACTCGGCACATTTGAAAACGCCAACTTGCTTAGGTGAGTTGGCGTTTTTTCATGCCCCGATAAAATCACTGGTAGAATCATCTAAACGCGACGAAAGGGGGTTTTGTGAATGCGCACGAACTGATTCTATCCATGATTAGCGATAGTGAAAAAAGCGAGAGTGAACTATCGCGAACTATCAGTAGGGACAGGACATATCTACGTAGCATCATCAAACGAAAGACCATTCCAAAGGCAAACACATATGCCAAAATCGCCGACATTTGCGGCTATGACCTACTTGTAAGACGCCGCATTGATGGGTATGAAATTCCAATTGACCCATACGACGACTAGCACAGGCAACTACCGTGAAGCCCCTCGCCCATAACGAGCGAGGGGCTTTTTCTATCCCGAAACCATGCCGAGCCGGGCGGCTAATCCCGGCATGCGGCAAAGGCTGGAGTCTAACGATTCTAGCCTTTGTTGCATAGGGCAACGATTCTACGAAAGGAGTATCTATGCTTACTAACGCATATGACGAGCTGATGGGTATGCTCGCCGTCCACTGCTACACCATCGGCAACATTGCGTGGGTTGCCGATGCACGTTATCGCCTTCCCTTGCCCGAGTTCCTCGACAAGCTCAAGGAGACGAACTACGACTCGGGATACGGTTCGGTCGAATTTGACCCGAGCATTATTGTCAAGCTTGACGACGGCTCTTGGTTTGAGAGGGCCGAGTACGACGGAAGCGAGTGGTGGCAGTACCGCTATGTCCCCACATGCCCCGTTATGGTGCTCTCCCGAGGCACCGAGTACTCGCTCATCTGCGACGAGCAGTATGCCGAACTGGAAGCCGAGTATTCGGAAGCACAGCACGACCAGTACTGGGACGAGCTGGAAGACTATTGGGTGAAAGCCCTCAAGCTCTAGCCCACCCATCACACAGCACGTAAACGAGCCGCCTGCTCAAACGAGTGGGCGGCTTTTCTGTAGGCCGAAAGGCCAGAAAGGAGTCGACATGACTCTTAGCATCCGAACCTTCGTTCTGTCCACCGCAAATGGTGCCGAGCTGGGCACCTTTACCAACCTTGACGAGCTGGGCCGCGCCTTCGTGGCCCACTTCGGCAAGGGCCATGCCCACCTTGCTGGCATCCTCGTCGATGCCCTCAAGACGGGCAAGGACACCGCTCGTATCGAGCACATCCTCGGCGTCCGCGTGACGAGCGAGTACGCCGACCTCGCCGCCTAGTAACGAGCCACCTTGCACAAGAAAGGAGAAAACTATGTGCAAGAACTACCAGACCCAGTGCAACGTCATCGAGCAGGCTAAGCGCGACACCCCCGAGGTGTACGCCGTGTTCGAGCAGGGCCCCGTTCCCGACCTCGTGGGCATCGTCAAGGTCGTCAACCGCACGACTGCGGAGCTGTTCGACGTCCATCGCTACGGCGATGTGGAGCTGTTCAAGCGCATTCCCGTGTGGAGTGCGCCGAGCAACCGAACCATTGCGAACTGGTTCGGCTTGAGCCACATGTACCGCGTGGCTCGCGTCTAGCAATTCGTGCCAAGAACCGAACCGAGGACAACCGTATGACCGAGACAAAGGCTTCGGCCCTCGGTGTAGGTGCGGCACACCCCTCTTTACCAGCAAACGAGCCAAAAGGCTCGAAGAGAAAGGAAGCAAACATGTCTAGGTACGCAATCAACAAGGCCGCTGACGAGCGTGGCGTCTCGCATGGCGTTGCCATGCTCATCTGGGATTCTGTCGACACTGTCGACGAGTTCCTCGCAGCCCTCGACGACTATGCCGAGGGACGCGGCTTCACTCTCGCCTACTAGCGTGGAGTGGCTGTTCGACACGCCCATCTTTAAGACAACCATGACTGCCGAGATGGAGCGTGAAGCAAACCTGTTTCGCAACGAGTTCCGTAACGAGTCCAAGGAGGACACAACCATGACCAAGACCACCAAGACCGCCAAGACCACCGCCAAGACCACCAAGAAGGAGACCACCATGCCCAAGACCAACGAGCCCAAGAACCCGCAGGACAAGATTCTCGCCTTGAAGGCGAGCTACGAGAACGCCATCAAGCAGGCGAAGACCCTTCGTAAGAGGGCCAAGAAGGGCGATGTGACGAACTTCGTCACTGGTCGCCCCGTGAACCGCGACGCCCAGCAGGTCGCCGCCCTCAAGGTGGTCGCCGCCGTCGAGGGCTACCCGACGAACGAGTGGGCCACTCGTAGCCAGATTGCGGCGAATGGCGGCACCATCAAGGCCGATGCCTTCGGTGCCCCGATGTTCATGCCCCGTGGCGAGGGCAAGTTCTCCTACTACTACGTCTTTAACAAGGCCGCTGTCGACTGGAAAGACGGCAAGGCCCCCACGACCTTCGTGCAGCCGACCAAGAAGAAGGCCGCGACGAGCAAGGGCAAGAAGGCTAACGGCGATATGACCGATGCCATCAATGCCCTCATCGAGCAGAACCAGCAGCTCATGGCTGCTCTCGCAGCCGCTCTCGCCAAGTAGGGTGAGCACACAACCTATCTCGTAAGCGTGGCCCGTCCGACGAGTGACGGGCCACTTTCATGAAAGGACAAACTATGCCCCTTGACGTCGGCGGTGTCCTGCTGATTCCCCTGCTGCTGCTTGCGTCGTGGTGGTCACGGCGCGACGAGTTCCACAAGTACGAAACGGCGCGGCTTGCCTATTCAAACGAGCGTCTGAACCGTATCCGCAGACTAGAGATTTAGTCGGGTTGTCCACCACTCGCCCACTCTGCAACGAGCGGGCGGGCATATGGGCAAGTTGACACAGAAAGGAGATGCCCATGATTACCGAGGTTAGGCGCTACTATTCCTTCGACGGCGAGGTCATTCAGACCGAGAAGCGCAGCGATTTCAAGGACGGCGAGGAGCCGCTCTATACGGGCTTCAAGCGCAACTATCGTAAGGCCAAGTGGTCGAAGTACGACCGCTGGACTGAGCGCTACGAGATTCGTCCTCGTTGCTGGAAGAACCAGCGCAAGACGAAGCATCAGTACCACCGCATCCCCACCATCGACCTCTACACGCCCTTTGAGCGTGACGAGTGCGGCATCGTCATGACCGACGCTCAGATTGACGAGCTGTGCTACCTCGCCAACACCTACGGCCCCGCCGTGCTGGGTCTCTAAATACGAATCTGTGGGGCATCCGAATGGGTGCCCCACTCCATGAAAGGAGAACGAACCATGCCTGTTATCGAACTCACCTACAAGCAGCATCAGGAGTTCGTCGTCACCATCCCCGTCAACGTAGAAGTCGAGGACGACGAGCATATCGAAAGCATCGTGGAAGCTCTCGACGACAGCGACGAGTGGTACACGGAAGTCGTCATGCCCACCTTCAAGAAGGAGATTGTCAGTACCCTTGACGAGCCTTACGAGGGGTGGGTCGAACGTGTTGCCAGCGTCTCTGGTAGTTACGGCGAGCTGACTGCCGACGTCGTGGAGAACATCGACGAGTTCCTCGGCGACGAGTACACGCAGGAAATCCTTCGCCAAAAGAAGGTCGACGACCTCGAATGGGCCATGGAGTGCTGCGACTACGCAGCCGTCGCAAAGCTTGCAGCAGAGCTCAACGCAGGAATCTACGAGTAAGGAGAACGAACCATGAGCAACGATTTCTTCGTCTGCCGAATTGGCAATGGGGCACTTCAGGCCAACTTTAGTCACGCCAACTACGAATGGTGTGTTATCAGGGAGCTGGACTATTGGGGTGACATAACCTACGCCATCGAAGCACATCACAAGGACGAGTACCGAAGAGCCTTCACGGCAGTAGGCCAAACCATGACCGAAGCTTGCGAAATAGCCATATCCCTTGAGAAGGCGGTCGACGAACTCTTCGAGCAAGGCGAACGTATCGCCAAGAAGTACGACAGGGCCTTCTTTAGAGGTCTGTTTGAAAACATCGCTTCAACCAACTGGTACCTCGAAGGCTAGAAAGGAACGAACCATGACCTACACGATGCAGAGTAGTCAGAACCGCACCAAAATCATCCACCCCAACCGTCGCCCAAGGGTGACGAGGAGCTGGAAGCACCTTGGGAAGAGCGACACCCAGCGCAAGAGAGTGGTGAGCATCACCCTCCGTCCGGGCTACGCCGTCATGGACGACGACGGTGTCTACATCGTCCCGTTCGACGAGGTCGTTGCCTAACAACGAACCTCGCCTAGTAACGAACCACACCAACTTTGGTAAGCAGGGCCACTCACAGGGAGTGGCCCTTTCTCTTAGAGAGGAAAGCACCATGACCGAGAACATCACCATCATCAAGACCACCTGCGACCGCTGCGGCAAGGCTTTCGACGGCGAGCCCACCGAGGTTCACTTCAACACTGGCGAGATTCAGTTCTGGTGCGAGGAGTGCGAGAGCAAGCACGCCTTCACCTGCGAGCACTGCGGGGACGTTCATCCCTTCGAGGAGGTCGTCACGGTGACCTTCCGCAACGGCAACACCGAGGACTGGTGCGAGGAGTGCGCCGAGGATGACACCTTCTGCTGCGACTACTGCGGCGACTACCATCCCATCGACGAAGCCACCACGGTTTACAACTGTGGCCGTGAGGAGCTGTGGTGTGAGGATTGCCGCAACAACAACGCCTTCCGCTGCGAGCATTGTGGCGAGTGGCACCACGAGAACGAGGCTTGCGGGGTAAACGCCCGTGGCAATCGCTACGGAAGCATTGTCGATGAGGCGTGGTGCGAGGGTTGCCGTGATGAGGACGCTCTTCAGTGCGAGGACTGCGAGGAGTGGTACGAAAACAGCCTCATTGATACCTACACTCTCTGGGATGGCGGCACCATCGACCTCTGCGAATCGTGCCGAGACGAAAACTGGTACACCTGCACGAGCTGCGGGAACCTCGTCAACCAGTACGATGTCCACTGCGACGACTATGACGACTACTGCCCCGACTGCTGGCGTGAGCGCAGCTTCGGCGAGAACGTCCAGTGCTACCACCACACGGGCGGCGCGTACTTCTTCCTCCACGACGGAGAGAAGGTCGAGTATTGGCAGCTCGACGAAGAGGATGCCAAGCGTCTCTTCCTTGGCATCGAGTTGGAGTGCGAGCACAACGACTCCCGTGCTCGTCTCGCCGACGACATTATGGAGTGGTTCACCAACGACGAGTTCGAGTGCAAGACCGACTCGTCGCTCGGCTCCGAGGGGCTTGAGATTGTGTCTCAGCCCATGGAGCCCATGTACCACCTGAGCGGCGAGGTCTGGGAGAAGGTTGTCGAGTTCATCCGTGAGCACGGTGGCCGCTCTCACGATGGTGGCAACTGCGGGCTCCACATCCACCTGTCCCGCAACTACTTCAAGGACCACGATGCGGTCTACCGTCTCGACCGCCTGTTCCATCACTTCAAGGACGAGATGCTGAACTTCAGCCGTCGCGACTATTGGAGTGCGCAGCATTGGTGCCGCATCGACGACGATGAGGACATCCTCTGCCACGAGGACATTGAGGAGCGCAAGCAGGCGTGGGCAAGCAAGAAGCGCTATGCGGGTCGCTACGAAGCAGTCAATGACTGCAACGCCAACACGGTCGAGATTCGCCTGTGGCGCGGCACGCTCAACATCGATACGCTCCGCGCAACGATTGAGCTGACCACGGCACTCGCCATCGTGGCGAACTCCATGAGCGACAAGCTGGCCGACAGCCTGTCGTGGCCGCAGCTCAAGCTGCTCATGCGCTTCGCACTTGAGCAGGGTGGCATCCCTCACAACGAGCTCGATGCCTACCTCAGGGCTCGCAACCTCTAATAACCCACGACCTAACGGGGCCACCCACAAGGGGTGGCCCCACTTCAAACCGAAAGGAAACGATATGTGCATCATTCTTACCTGTGAGCAGAACGTCCGTCCCACCCACGAGCTTCTCGATGTGTGCTTCAATAACAACCCCGATGGTGCTGGCATCATGTGGGTCGAGGATGGTGTTGTCTGCACCGACAAGGGCTTCTACAGTCTCCGCACCCTCGAAGCGGCTATCGAGGACGTGCCCCTCAACTCACGCCTTGTGATTCACATGCGAATCGCAACGAGTGGCGGCATCAACGTGGGAACCTGCCATCCCTTCCCCATCTGCAACGACCTCGAAGAGCTGCACGCACCATTTACTGAGTGCGACGCGGCCGTCGCCCACAACGGCATCATCTCTGGGGTGCCGACTGACGACAAGCGCGGCATCAGTGACACGGTCTACTTCGTGTCTCACTACGTCAACAACCTCTACAACGAAGAGGGACTGACAAAGAGTTCCCTGCGACGCATCAAGGAAGCTGCTCCGGGCAATCGCTTCGCCATCATGACGAACGACGGCGCGGTTCATCGTCTTGGTGTTGGTTGGCAGACAGTGACGAAGGGCATCCAAGCGTCCAACGGCTCGTGGCGATACAACAAGTACCTGTGGAACTACAGCCTGTGGGACGACGAGGACTGGGACGACGAGTATTGGGGCGACTACAGCAACGGCTGGTATGACACCAAGTACAACGAGTACTACGACGAGGATGACCGCTGGGGCTACAGCAGCGGTTGGAAGGAGAGCAAGACTTGGTACGTCGACGAGGACGAAGAGGAGGACGTGTACGGCCCTGAGTACATCGAGATATTCAACAGCATGTGCGGCGAGTGCAAGAGCCGTGCGACCTGCCTTGCCTTTGGCCCCATCTGTAGGGCTGTGAGCGACGCGGTCGAAGACCTCAAGTACGCCCGCATCTAGTAGCTGGTAACGAGCGGCCACCTGCAATGGGTGGCCGCTACTCATTGGAGAGAGGAAACGAACCATGCAGTACACCAACGAGTACGGAGAAACCTACGACCTGACCTTTGCCAAGGGCGAGTACGCCTTGGGTGGCCTTGCAATCATCGCCTACTGCGAGGACGGGCCTTACGCAACGGTGACGGTATGGCTTGATGAGCCTGTCACCAACGAGCGTTGTGCCTACCTCGACACCAACAACTGCGGCCACCTTATCGGCTGGCTTATCAAGGAGGGCTACGTGACGCAAACCTTCCGCTACGCACGAAGCGGGTTCTGCGAGTACCCCGAAGGCATGTTTAACGAAGAGTTCCTGAACACGCTTTAGAAGATTCACCAGAGAGGACAACAGCATGAACGACTTTTACAGCACCCTGTTCAACATCCCCACTGACGTGGCCGTTATTGCCACGAGCAACGAGGAAGCCCGTCATTACGTCAACAACGCCATGAACGATGGCATGACCGTGCATGAGACGACCGTGTGGACTGGCCCCGTACCGCCTGATAGTCTCGTCTGGATTGCTCCGGGCATTTCGATGGCAACTCCTGAGTACATGATGCTGCGCAAGACGAACCAGCTTCCGCACGACGAAGCCGTCATGGTCTGCTGCGCCCTGCTTAGCCACTACGACACCCACTACACGTCTCGCAGCGTCAAGGCTGGAGAGGCTTTCTATCATGGCGAGCCGCATACGACCCCCATGAACATCATGGACTACCTCATGCCCATTATGGCTACACCCGAAGCACAGAAATGCTTTGAGATTTTGCAGGAGTCACTTACTTATCTGCCCGCCTTCGAGTCTTGGTGCGCGACAGTCTGCCGCTAACGAAAGGAGACAACGATGTTCATTTTCATTCGAGCACTTGATGGACGTATTGGCCCTGCTGGAAAGGACACGACAATCCTCGTGACCGACACCTACGAAGCGGCAGTCGACCTGATGGTCGGCTTCATCAAGACAGACGGTGGCGGCGAGTACAGCCGCGAATTTGGCAACGGCTACTCGGACGTCGATGGCGTCCTGTACGGCTACGAAATCTTCGAGGTCTAGGAGGAACGACATGCAGCTCATGACGAAGGAAATCGAGCGCAAGGCCCCCGCACTCTACTCGCAGGAGGACAAGGGCGACGACGCAATCGTCTACGCCCATTGGTTCAGCCCCTACAACGGCTGGGACTGGTACATGACTGAGTACGACCCCAGCGAGCGTCTCTGCTTCGGCCTTGTGAAGGGGTTTGAGACTGAGTGGGGCTACTGGACAATCGGCGAGCTTGAGGGGGTCAACGAGCACTACCACTTCCCCGTCATCGAACGCGACCTGTATTGGGAGCCGTGCACGATTGGCTCCGTCAAGGACTAGGGAGGAAACGACTTATGGCACGAGAGAACATCATCGCACGAATCAAAAAGCTGCTTGCGCTTGCATCCGACAACCCAAGCGCGTCGGAAGCCACGGCTGCTGCACTCATGGCGCAGAAGCTTATCGTCGATAACGACGTGAGCAAGGACGAGCTCTACGAGGACGAACCCGAGGAAATCTCGGAGGTCGAGGGGGCCAACGTCATCGGAAAGCCGTGGGCAATGCAGCTCGCACGAGTGATTGCCGACAACTTCCGCTGTCAGCACTTCTACAACAGCAAAACGCAGCGTACCTACTGGGGACGCAAGCGGACGAACAGCCGCAAGCCCGTGTTCGTGGGCTACGAGACGGATGCGGAAGCCGCAAGGGTGACGTTCGACAAGCTCTACGAGATTGGCGAGCGTCTTGCGGACGCCGAGTGCCGCCGTCAGCGTCACCTGTATGGCACCGCTGCTGGTGTGCGCAACAGCTTCCTCGTTGGTGACGGCACGAACGGATACGTCGGCGGCATCCGCAGCGAGCTTGAGAAGCAGAGCCGCGAGCTAATGCTGGTGCGTCGCAAGGAGGTAGACGACTACTACGACGAGCGCACGGCGGGTTGCAGCTCGCTGCACAGCAACATCCGTGGCAGCTACGACGGTGAAGCCGCAAGCCGTGGGTACGAAGCTGGACGTGATTCCCTGCGCTCGGCTCGCATCGCAGGGCGTGCGGCACTTGGGGCTTAGGAGGACACATGGAACGCGAGTCAATAGCGATTAGCAAGGCAAAGGTTGAGTGGTTCATCCAGAAGATTGACGAGATGAACGCAATCTTCGAGGACGAGAGCCGCGACGACTGGTTCGATGGCGACGACATTGCCATCGAGATTGCACGTGAGCTTGAGTGCGTGCTGAAAGCGCATCTCTACGAAGGAAATGCACGTGAGCTTCAGTTTGCAATGCGAGTTCTGGCAGGAAGGGAGAACCAACAGGCATGAAAAACAATCGCACAGGACGATACGTCGAGGTTGTCGTAGACCGCTGCCCTTTGTGCGGCAGCGACGATGTGATTTGGTCGGACAGGAGGCTTGAGCTCTACTACGACTTTGGTAACGGACTCGCATGGCGTCAGGGCATGTGCGCCGACTGCGGCTCCGTATGGGAGGAGCAGTACGACATAGCGAGGGTACTCGTCATGTGTGACGGCACTTGCGACGATTGGGATGGCGATAAGCCCGTAGGAACCGACAACAGCCTTTCACTCAACATCGAGGAGGACTAACAATGACTTGGCTTGAGCTTATCGACGAACTGAAGAAGCAGCCGCTCTACCTGCTTGAGCGCCAAGTGGCAGTGTGGATTGACCTGCGAGACAAGAACGACAACCAGCTCGACTGGTTGACCAAGACGGCATGGGAACTCACTTCCCCGTACAACGACTTCAGCTTTGACGAGTGGCTACGTGACCATTCAAACCATCTCTCCCTTTGCATCGAACTTGGTGCCAACGACATGGAGAGAGTTGCCAAGCTGGTTAAGGAGTAGAACATGGCAAACAACGAGCCGTTGGGCTTTGTAAGCATCACCGAGAAGTTCCAGTTGAGGGTGCGCTGCGCTGGTGGTTACATCGTGGCAGAACCATTCGGTGACCCCGGCATTTACGACGAGATTTGCGTGTTCTACGAGCGCGACGACGGCAAAACGCTTCAGCTTGCAGTCGTGGGACGCTACGAAGGCGAAACTGATGACTGGGTTTACGCCGTAGACCCTGATTACGAACCTATGCACGTCTACTCCTACAACGGTCAAGTCGATGACTGTTCGCATGAGCAGTACGTGAAGGTCAACGAGGACAGCCCTTGGTACTAAGGAGGTAACGATGTTCGTACTTATTCAAGCGTGGAATGGCAACCTCAGCAGCAACAACATCGTAAATGGATACGAGACATACGACCTCGCCTTTATGGCTATGGTGCGACAGCTTGAGGAGGAGGTTGCAAAGGAGGGTCACGCTCTCAAGGAGGTTGACTGGAACGCCGTCGCCAGCGGCGAACATGGCGACCTCTACGACGAGGATGGTATGTGGTGCGGAGTGTTCGAGCCCAAGCACATCTATTGCAGACTCACCGTATGGGAGTGGCAGATTTTCGAGGTTTAGAACGACCTCACAAGGCAATTGAGCGGCCCGTCTACATGGCGGGTCGCTTGCTTTATGGCGGCAGAAAGGAGAGCGGAATTGTCGAGGGGTAAGAGGCTCACCGACGAGCAGCGCAAGGAAATCAGCGAGGCCCGTGCACTTGGCATGAGCAGGAAGGAAATCGCGGATGCCTACGGCATTGCGACTGACAGCGTGACGGAAATCGTGCGGAACTACCGCAGGAAGCATGAGGGAAAGGACGAGAACTTGGCACATCGAGAGTGCATCGTTGCTGGCAACAAGCGAACTGGCCGACTCACGTCAACGAGCGACCCGCATCGTTACGAGGGAACCTGCGTCATCGCTGGCAAGGCAAACAGCAAGACTTTCACCACCGACAACGCAGCATCCGCAACGAAACTGTGGGAGTCGTGGTGTGAGGGTCTCCGCAGGAACACAAGCAAGCAGCACGTAGTCAACGAGCCCGTCAAGAAGGAGGCACCCGTCGTGCAGGAGAAGCCCAAGACAATGGAGGTCAAGCCCGTGGATAAGAACAAGAGCGTGTACGTCATCTGGACGAAGGGTGACAACCCTCGCCTGTTCGGTGCCTACGAGAGCATGGAGTCGGCTCTCACTGAAGTCGACAGACTCAACGACGTGGCATCGTTCCTCATGAACGACCGAGTGTTTGAAGTCGAGGAACTGAAGCTCAGGTCGTAAGACAACAGAGCAGCGGCCCATCTAAACGGTGGGCCGCTTGCGTTTTAACTAACGATTTGAAAGGAGAAGTGCAATGGAAGCAACCTATGCCTACTTCTACGACAGCGAGAACGACGTCGAGGTCGTCTATCGCTACCCCGACAGAAGCCTGATGGAAATTGACTTCGACCTCATCAACTACAACTGCGCCAAGCATGGCGTGCAGGACTACAGCGCATACGAGATTGACGTATCCACTGCATTTGACCTCGTAACGGGCGGGGTCGAGCTGGTTTCGATGCCGTAAAGACAAGCGATAGGAGACAAAAAGATGCTGGTTAGCAAGGCTGTTGAGCGCAACATCAATGACGATGGTTGGTACGAGCTGAACGAGGATGACCGATACATGGTCTACGTCGAGAACGGCAAGGTCATGCGTGGGGTGCGTCCAGACGCACTTGGCTTGATTCCAACGCTTCCTTACGTGAGGTACGACGCGCACTCATTTATCAGTGCGTGCGGTGAGTATGAGCTGAAAGACCTCATGAGCGGCAAGCTGATGATGATGTAACGATTTGAGGAGACAGGAATGAAGAAGTACAACGTCTACGAATGCAGGATGATGCTCGCACAGTACGACGAGCGCTACGAGGAGATGCGCGAGAACGAGAACGCCGAGCTAATCCCAGCGGAGTTCGACACTATCGATGAAGCCCATGCGTTCCTCAACGATGTTGTCAGCTCTTGGGACAGCGACTACGAGGTTGTCCGCACCGAGCGTGGGCTGGACACCATCGTGTACAACGTGGCATGGATTGAGGTTGAGGAGTACGCCGACGATAATCCGACCTTCCCAACTAACTACAAAGTGGTTGAGTACGTCCGCTCGCTTCCGAACATGGTCTTGGATGCGGCAATGAAGCATCAGAGGGACTACTGGAAGTACCTCGACTATGAGCAGGACTACTACGCACCGCTTGAGGTGCAGGCATAACGATTTATGAGGGGAGCTACAGGCTCCCCTCTTTATTACAGCGACAGGAGAAGATGATGGATAAGTATGAAGAGCTGGCACAGGCAATCGTAGACTACGAGATGGTTGACTACTACAACCTGATTGACGCTTATGACACCCCTGAGAACGCGCTTGAGTGCATCACTGACGTCATTCGTAGTGGTGAGTTCGACCTTGCAGACCTCTGCATCGAATACAGTCAGGCGATTGCGCACGAGAATCTAAGCGACGAGGCGCGAGAGCTTGCCCGTCGTGCCATCCGTCTCGCAGACGGAATTGCACGAGACAGGTTTGTAGACATGGTCAACACGTATCGCGCACTTGGTTACCGCATTGTCGAGTTCGAGCCGCCATATCAGAAGGGCTATGGCAGCAGCAGTTGGATTTGCGCCTTCGACACGCACGGAATCAACGCCGACGAGATTCCAATTGAGTCCTTTGCCAATGAATTTTGGCTGAACGACCTGCGTGACTACGCAAACTGGCACGGCCCTGTGTCTGAGGTTTGGCACGCCGACGTTACTGACGATTGGAGCGAAATGCTCGGTGGCTACGACTATTTTGGCCTGTTCCCCGTGATGCAGCTCTGCAACATGCTCTGGACTGACGAGCATGAAATGAACAAGTAGGACAAACGATTTCAGAGGGAGAAAAGCATGAACGAAGAGCTTTACAACATTCGCATTGGTGGCAACGACTTTCGTGAGCGCGAGATGTGGGCCGGTGACTTTGAGGTCATCGGCCCTTTGCTTGGCGACTCTGCAACGGAAAAGGAGTGTGAGGCCGTACTTGAGAAGGTCATCGAGCGTGGCAGCAGAAGGACTCGCAATGGATACACCAGATTTGGCGAGTGGTTTACCTGCACTGACTACTACGACGAGATTTGCGATGCCGTGAACAGGGCTATCGACGCCTACATTGCAGACATAGCCTTCGAGCTGCTCGCAAACACGAGAAACGAGTACGGCGAGCCTGTCCTTACCCTGAATGAAGACGGAGTGACCGTCACAAAGGTCTTGCAGAAGGACGGATGGATTCACGTCACCCGTGAGCACGAAGATGGCACAGTCGAGGACATTTACGAGTAATAAGGGAGGACTAATGTTCATTCTCATTGAAACCTGCAACGATGGCTGCTTTGAGCCCGTCGCCATCATTGGCTTCTACGACAACGTCTCTGACGCACGAGCCGCAATGCTCGACCGCATCGCAGTTGCAACGCAGGACTACACAGGTTGGCGGGGCATCGAGTTTGACGAGGAGTTCAACGAGGACGAGCTCGACTACGCCTGTCGAGGATATGACGGTGACGGAATCATTCTGAGTTGGCAAATCTACGACACCGACACTGACTGCACGGTGCCTAGATACGGAAACGACCTTTAGGGAGGACTAACGATGACCAACAAGTACGAGGCAAAGGCATCCATCCTCGCATGGGAGCTTATCGACAAGCTGAACGACATGACTGGCAAGACGTTCGATGCGTATGGGTTCGACAGGCTTGGAGTCAAGGGCAAGAAGGGCTTCCGCGTGTCTGACGCATCGTTCAGAACATCAATCAACGTCTCGGGAAAGACATGGGAAGACGTATGCGACTCCGCAATGGCTGCTCTTGCCACATGCGAGGTAATTAGTGCGTCGATTAACGAGACCAAGGAGGGCTAACGATGCTGGATATTTTCACCGACAACTGGATGGAGTTGCCCACGCTCAACGATAACGAGCACATGTATCGCATCTACACCAGCAACAGGGAGGACGTGCTCTTCGTAATCGCAGATGGCTCCATGAGCTACGAAGAGCTTGAGGAAGAGGTTCGCTTTGCCCTCCGTCGCAAGCGTGGTAAGGCGGTCCGACTCCTTGAGATTGAAGATGTGTCTTGCCTCATATATGAGGATGACTACTGGAAGGAGGACTAACTATGGCAACCTACCATTCCAGCATCGTATTGAAGCCTGAACAGGCAGACCTGATTATGCACTACCTCAACGACGAGCCTACGCAAAAGAGCGAGGCTCTTTTTAGTGACAACAGCATGTGCTTCACGGCGCATTTCCCCGGCAATTACGTCATGGAAGTGTGGTGCAGCGGCATCGGTGACTGGGCTGACTGGTGCACTAATAAGGCTTACGGCGAGGCATTTCTGTTCGACGAGTTCGAGGATGAG
>Ga0326512_10001772_pt1 | contig 16291 bp, 19 predicted proteins | sample 1_2617_0518_D_FD_203652 | JGI IMG/M metagenome (GOLD analysis project Ga0326512, IMG submission 203652) | Bovine rumen microbial communities from UC Davis, California, United States - 1_2617_0518 | ecosystem: Host-associated > Mammals > Digestive system > Stomach > Rumen | place: USA... | reverse complement strand
CCTTTCTTTACAAAAAATAAAAAAATACATAGTTTTTTTGGAAAAAGCGCAAATAAACCGCTTAATTTAGGTTAAAACAGCTAAAAAGGTATAAATATACTAGGAAAAGTATTAGGGGGCTAAAATAAGCCCTTAATTAGCCTTAGATTAAGCGCTAGGAGGTATAGTATGAATGAATTTAAGAGTTTTTATAAAGAAGTAGGCGGAAATGAGGGGGATAAATGCAAATATAAGACTAGATTAGATACTTACGGGTGCGGGTGCGAGCACGACTGTAAATATTGCTACGCTAAGAGCCTTTTATCGTTCAGGAACTTATGGAACGCTCTTGATCCAGCGGTAGCAAATATAAAAGAGATAGAAAAGGTAGTTAAGAAGATACCTAAGGGCAGTATTATCAGGCTAGGCGGAATGACTGACTGCTTTCAGCCTATAGAACTAAAGCATAGGGTAACTTATGAAACAATTAAGCTTTTAAATAAATACAGAATAGGGTATTTGATAGTTACTAAGTCGCACCTAGTAGCAAATGACGAATATTTAGAAATATACGACAAAGAACTAGCTCATTTTCAGGTAACAGTTACAACATTAGATGATGACTTATCAGTAACATACGAAAAAGCGTCAGTACCAAGTAAAAGAGTAGAAGCAATACTAAAACTACAAGAGCTAGGCTTCGATGTAGCTATTAGGCTAAGCCCTATTATTGAAGAATTTATGGATTTTGATAAATTAAATAATTTAGGTATTAAAAAAGCAATAGTTGAATTCTTAAGAGTTAATACTTGGATTAAAAAGTGGTTTGATATCGATTATAGCAAATATAAGTTAAAACAAAGCGGATATAGATTTTTAAGATTAGATGATAAAAAGGAAATAATAAAAAAAATAAAAATACCAGAAATAAGTGTATGCGAAGATTATTCACCGCACTATAAATACTGGGAAGTAAACGTAAACGCAAACAGGAACGACTGCTGTAATTTAAGGAGGTAATGAAATGAAACAAATGAAGATAGAATATAAAAATATTGAAGATATCATACCTTACGAAAACAATCCAAGAAAAAATGACGAAGCTGTAGACTATGTAGCAAACTCAATTAAAGAGTTCGGCTTTAAAGTACCTATAATTATAGATAAAGAAAATGTAATAGTAACAGGTCACACTAGATACAAAGCAAGCCAAAAGCTAGGGCTTACAGAAGTACCAGTTATTTATGCTGATGACTTAACAGAAGAACAAATAAAGGCTTTTAGAATAGCTGATAATAAAGTATCAGAGTTTTCTAACTGGGACTTAGAAAAATTAGAGCTAGAGTTAGAAGATATTAACCTAGATATGAGCGACTTCGGGTTCGAAGACGTAGAAGTAAACGTAGAAGAAGATACAGGCGAAATAGCCGAGCCAAATTTCAATTATAAAGAACAATACGGAGTAATCGTAATGTGTAAAAATGAAGAAGACCAAGAGAATATTTATAATAGACTATCTCAAGAGGGATACGAGTGTAAGGTGGTATCTGTATAATGAAAATTGAAGTTCATAATAGAGTTAGTGATTTTAATAGCTATAGATCAGCTAGGGTTAAATCATTATTCAATGCTGAAAGTGGATGCAACTTTGATTTAGAAATAGATAACGTAGACCTAAGCGGTGACTGGAACATCGGGGTAGTAGTCGGACCTTCAGGAAGTGGTAAGACTTCTATAGGTAAGATGATATTTGGAGATAATAAAATATATGACTACCACGAGGGCTGGGCTGACGATAAGCCTATTATAGATTGCATAGCTCCTGACGGTGACTTTAATGAAGTTACTGGGGCTTTATCTAACGTAGGGCTAGGAGATGTACCAGCGTGGCTAAGACCATTTAGGGTATTAAGTAATGGGGAACAGTTTAGAGCTGGGCTTGCACGTATGATATGCGAGAAGCCTACGGAAATAGTAGTAGATGAATTTACTTCAGTAATTGATAGACAAATAGCAAGAATAGGAAGTCAAGCCTTTCAAAAATCGTGGAGAAAAAATAACCCTAAGGGTAAGATAGTACTACTAACTCCACACTATGATATATTAGACTGGCTACAACCTGACTGGGTTATAGATACCAAGACAAAAACATTTCAAAGGGGGTTACCCCGACGCAGACCAAAAATCGAACTGGAAATTTGGAAGGTCGACTCAAGTTACTGGAAGTTTTATAAACCGCATTACTATTTAGATCTACCTATGCCAGTATCAGCCGAATACTATATAGGAACTGTAGATGGGGAGCTAGCGTGCCATATAGCTGTATGCCCTAGATTTGAAATAAAAGGCTACAGGGGTACAAGGCTAGTTACAATGCCCGAGTGGCAAGGTGCAGGAGTAGGAAGTAGGTTCTTAAACTTCATAGCTCAATATCACCTAGACGGTAACGGTAGAAACGGACACAAGTACTCAATGTATTTTCATACTAGCCACCCTCAGCTATGTGGGTATTTAAGGCATAGTAAAAGGTGGGCACAATGTAGTGCGGTGCTGTACGGCGGAAATAAAACAAAAAGTAAAAAGTCAATGAATAGATCACAGGTAAAGTATGGCGAGAAAATAATGGGTACAGGCTACGGCGGACACTTTAGAGCAATACAAGGATTTAAGTATATAGGAGATAGATAGAATGAAAATATTTATATGTGGACAGAGAACCTTCGGTAGAGAAGTATTAAAAGCTCTATATAATGAAGGTCACGAGATAGTAGGAATTGCTCCAGCACCTCAACAACAATGGAAAGATAAAATGGTAGGCTTCGCTATGTTAAAAGGTATTCCAATAATAAGTGACTGCGATAGAATTACATCTAAAGATATTCCCGATGGAACAGACTTAGTTATATCAGCACATAGCCACTGGATTATTAGTAAGAAAATAATCGAAAAGTGTACTTATGGTGGTATCGGATTTCATCCGTCTTTACTTCCAAGACACAGGGGTCAAGATGCTGTTAGATGGACGGTTCATATGAAGGACTATATAACAGGTGGAACTATTTATCAGCTAAACGATAAATGCGATGGTGGAGATATAGTTTTACAGAAACAATTATGGGTAGATCCAAAGTGGGATTATCACGAGCTATGGGAGAACTTATTTCCTATAGGGGTAGAGCTAATAGTAGAAGCAGTAAGACTATATGAAAAAAACAACGGCCAAGTTCCAACCGTAAAGCAAGATGAAACTTATGCAACATGGGAGCCTTCATGGGATAGACCAAGATTAAAAAGAAACGAACTAATACAGTTAGGATTTTAGGTGGTGATTAAATGGCAAAGTTAACGTTAAACGAGCAGGCTCAAGAAATTATTAGAATAGCTGAGGAGAGCGGAGTTCAAAGCAATTTCTTTTTTATTACTACATTCAAAAGGTATCAGGTACAGTTAAATATGTTAAATGAGCTAGAGAAAAAAATGAAGGATGACGGAATGCTAGTAACAAAGGAATACGTAAAAGGGAGAAAGAACTTATACTCTAACCCAGCGTTAAAAGAATACAACGCTACAACAGATAGCGCTAATAGAACAGTAGCGACACTTATGAAAATTATTAAAAATTACAACGTAGAGGACGGAGAGGCAGAAACAGAAGTAGATCCACTACTAAAAGCAATAAACGGTAGTGATGACGATGAAGAATAAAGCATACGATTTTTGTAAAACATCTATCGGTGAAGATACTACACCTAAGTATGTAAAACTACAGATGCAGGAATTCATTGATATATGCGATGATAAAAACGATAAATATAAAATAAGCCAAGTAAAGTTAAAGCAAGTAAATAATATATTAAAATTATTGGTAATGCCTAAAGGACTAAAGGCGGGGCAAACGCTATACGAAAGTACTACAGGCTACCAGTGGTTATTTTATATTGCTATACTATGCACAGTATACAGGGACAACGAAAAGAAAAGAAGATACGAAATAGGAGTGCTAGAAATTTGTAGAAAGAATTTCAAAACATTCACAATAGCTACAATATTTATACTGCTATTTCTAACAGAGCCTAAGTTTTCTAAATTCTTTAGTGTAGCTCCTGATGGAGCTTTGTCTAGGGAAGTTAGGGAAGCAATAAGCGAGATAATTAGATCTAGTCCTTTAATATACGAGTATAAGGCGACTAAAAGATTTAAAATATTAAGAGATTATATTTTATTTAGACCAACGCAGGTAACATATATACCGCTAAGCTATTCTACGAGTAGATTAGATGGTAGGCTTCCTAATGCTTTTATAGTTGACGAAGCTGGGGCGTTACCTACTAGCTACGCTATAGAGAGTATGAAGTCAGGTCAGTTAAATATACTGAATAAATTAGGCTTCATAATTAGTACTAAGTACCCTACAATAGATAACCCCTTTGAAGATGAAGTAAGGTATTCAAAAAAGGTACTTGACGGGCTAGAAAAAGACGAGACTAGATTTAGCCTACTATACGAGCCTGACAAAGCTAAGGACTGGGAAACGGACGATATGATATTAAAACAAAGCAACCCAGTAGCTTTAGAAATACCTGAGATATGGGATGACTTAGTAAAGAAAAGAGCGTACGCAATAGCGGTGGAAAGTGCTAGAGAAAACTTTGTAACTAAGCACTGTAATATAATCTATCAGGGAACAGGAACAGAAACATATATAGATGTAAAAGACCTACAGGAATGTAAACAGGCTAAAATAGACTGGAGAGGTAGAGTAGTCTACGTAGGGCTAGACTTATCAGAGAGTAACGATAATACTTCAGTAAGTATGGTAACGGTAGACGATAATAACAACGTGCTAGCTGATAGCTTTGCATTTATTCCTGAAGGTAGAATAGAAGAAAAGACAGTAACAGAGAAGGTAAACTATAGAGAGCTAATTAAAGCTGGAAAGGTAATAGCCTGTGGAGATAAAGTAATAGACTATGCGGTAGTAGAAGACTTTATATTAAATTTAGAGAGTAAATATGGTGTGCAGATCCAAGCAATAGGTTACGACCGCTGGAATGCATTAAGTACCGCACAAAAGCTAGAGAGAGCGGGGTATAACCTAGTAGAAATAAGACAACATTCGAGTGTACTACATCCGCCTACAAAGTTACTAAAAGAAAAGATATTAGCTAAAGAGTTCGGTTATGAAAATAATACGTTATTAGAGATTAACTTTCAAAATGCTAGATGTACTTATGATACTAATAAAAATATGTACGTTCATAAGAAAAAGTCAGCTGGAAAGGTAGATATGGTAGTATCAATGCTAAATGCGATATACCTATTACAACAAGACGTATTTTTAAATCAGATGGACTTTGCTATTCAGGTAATTTAGGAGGGTAATATGGTAATAAAGCACGATAATATTTTCTACATAGCAAATATACACGCAATAGGTGGGGTTGAAACCTACGTATATGAGCTAGCTAAAAAATATAAGGACTATGATATAGCGGTAGTATGTAAAGATATAGCACCAGAGCAATTAAGAAGGTTAAAAAAGTTCTGTAGGGTATATATTCATACAAATGAGCCGATAGAATGCAAAGTACTAATTACTAACTGGGATACTTCTATAGTTAAGTACGTAAATAAAGAAGCTAAAGTATATACTGGGCTACATACAGACTATAGTAATTCAACAGAGATACTAGGGCTACCTAAAGACGACCCTAGAATAACGTATATTGGAATAACAGAAGATAGTAAGAAAAAGTTTGAAGATATTACGGGTATAAAAAGGACAATTCTATGTAGAAACCCGCTAGAGCTAGAGGAAGACCCGCCAGTACTTACTTTATTTAGTGCTACTAGATTAAGCGCTATTAAAGGCGGAGATAGAATGTTAAAGCTAGCGAACGAGTTAGATAGACAGGGAATAGGCTACGTATGGTTTTTATATACAACAGACGAATATCAAAGTAACCCCGTATGGAAAAATAAAAACGTAATACATATGCAAAATAGACTTGATCTAGGAAAGTTTATGAGAAAAGCCGACTGGGTAATTCAACCGTCAATATGTGAGGGAGATAGCTATACCTTAAGAGAGGCGCTATATAGAGGAGTTCCAGTAGTAGTATGCGAATTAGGATACTTTAAGGAAATAGGAATAAAGGACGGAGAAAACGCACTATTCCTAAAGGAAGACTGTAGTAACGTAAAAGAAGTAGCGCAAAAAATGAAAAAGCCTCTTAAATTTAAGTTTGAGCCGATAAAAGACGGCTACGATAAACTACTAGCAAAAGGTAGAAGTTTATATCAAGAGGAACTAAAAACGATGGTAGAAGTTCAGTGTATAAAAAAATACAATGACTTAGAATTAAATGAGCTAAAAACCCCAGACGACAAACCATATAAGGTAAATAAAGTAAGGGCTGAGGAATTAGAAAAATTAAAATTTGTAGTAAGGAGGTAGTACGATGGCAAAAGTAAAATGTGTAGTAGCTTACAATGACTTACAATTAAAAAGACTAGTAGAAGTAGGCGAAGAACTAGACTTAGCTGATGACAGAGCTGAGGCTTTAATAAAAAAAGGCTTAGTAGAAGCTACTGAGGTAGTTGTAGAAGAAAAAAAACCAGTAGTAAAAAAAGCAAATAAAAAAAGATAAAAGTATAACGTCTTGGAGGAGGTGAGAGTATGGGACTATTTGACAGATTTAGAAAAGAAGAAATCAGAGAGGAAGCACCAGCGCCAGTTCAACAAGAAATGGTAGCTAGTGACGTACTACTACAGGCTTTATTAAATAGTCAGCCAATAACAAGAGACCAAGCCTTAACACTTCCAGCTGTGTCAGGGGCTGTGGATCTAATAAGTGGAATAATTGCATCTATGCCAGTAAAACTTTACAAGTACGTAGATGGAAAAGTAGAAAGTAGAGATGATGACCCTAGAGTAAAACTTTTAAATGGTGATACTGGGGACGACTTAGACGCTTTTCAAATGAAAAAGGCGATGGTAGAGGACTACCTATTAGGAAAAGGTGGGTATTGTTATATCAGAAAAAGTAGAAATGAAGTAACTGGACTATTCTACGTAAAAGATATATTTATAAGTGCAATTCCTAATTTTAAGCCAATATTTAAAGACTACTATTTTATAGTAGAGGGTAAAAACTATCAAAAGTATGAATTTATAAAGTTGCTTCGTAATACAAAAGACGGAGCTATAGGTAAAGGGCTAACAGAAGAAGTAGGAACAGCCTTAGAAACAGCCTTTAATACATTACTATATCAATTAAATATAGTTAAATCAGGTGGAAATAAAAAAGGTTTCCTAAAATCACAGAGAAAGCTAGGGCAAGAGGAAATAAACGTATTAAAACAAGCTTGGAATAACCTATATGGAAATAGCACAGAAAATGTAGTAGTACTAAATAACGGGCTAGAGTTTCAAGAGGCTAGTAATAGCTCAGTAGAGATGCAATTAAATGAAAGTAAGAAGACTTTACAGGATGAAATAAATAATATATTTCATATACACCCTAATGACTTCTATTTAACATTTAAAGAAGCAATATACCCTATAATTAAGGCGTTTACAACAGCCTTAAATAAGGACTTATTACTAGAAAAAGAAAAAAATAAAATGTTCTTCGAGTTTGACGTTAAAGAAATCTTAAAAGCTAATGTAAAAGAAAGATACGAAGCATTAAAGATAGCTAAAGAAATAGGACTAATGACTATTAACGAAATGCGAAAATCCGAGAATATGAATGATATAGAAGGACTAGACGTTATTAACGTAGGACTAGGAGCAGTATTATATGATACTAATACGCATCAGTTCTATACACCTAATACAGATACAACAGCTAATATCACAGACCAACCAGAAGAACCAGAAAGTGCAATAACAGAAGATGCAGAAGCACAAATTCAAAAGTTATTATTAGACAAAGAACTAGATACACAATTCGAACAAGATGGTAATAGCTCAGATGCTTAGGAGGAGGTGAGAAAGTGAAAGTAAATATTAGGGCTGATAAAGTAGAAATAGAGGGCTACGTAAATGCTATTGAAAGAGATAGTAAACCGCTATGGAGTAGAGTAGGACAATTCATTGAAAGAATTTGTAAGGGTGCTTTCAAAAAGGCGCTAAAAAGAAATGATGACGTACATATCTTACTTAACCACGACTGGAATAGGGATTTAGGTAGTACTAAACAAGGAAACCTAGAACTAGAGGAAGATAATATAGGGCTAAGAGTAAGAGCCTGTATTACAGACCCCGATGTAGTTAAGAAAGCAAGAGCTGGAGATCTAGTAGGATGGAGCTTTGGATTTAGAGATAGGGACGTAGAGAATTCTATCAGGGATGGAATGCCACACAGAGCAGTTAAGGATTTAGATCTAGCCGAAGTATCTATACTAGATAGAACTAAGTCGCCAGCTTATGAGGGTACACTAATCACAGCTAGAGCGGAAGGAGAAGAAGTACTACACTTTAGAGGTGAGGACTTCATAGATGACGTAGAAGTAAAAGAGGAACAACCAGAGGTAACAGAAGAAGTAAAAGAAGAACCAGCTACAGAAGTAGTAGCTGAGGTGCAAGAAGAAGCACCAACAGAGGCAGAGCCTAAGCAACAAGAAGAAGTTGTAGAAATAGATTATTCTAAATACGAAGAAATCATAGCAGAAATGAAGGAGGAATTATAACTATGGAAAAAGGACTAATCGAAAAAAAGAATGACCTTATTACAAGAGCTGAAGAAGTACTTAATAAGGTAAAGGCTGAAAAAAGAGAACTAACACCAGACGAAGCTCAAGAATTAGCAGAAATTCGTGACGATGTTAGAAAAATTAAAGAAACATTAGAATTAAAAGGTTTCTTTGACAAAGAAGGAGGAGACAAACCAATGGAAGAAGTAAAAGAAGTAGAAATCGACAAAGAAGAAGAAAGAGCAATGCAAGATGAAAAAGCATTCGAAAGTTATATCAGAGGTACAGTAACTAATGAAAGAGCTACTAACCTAACACCAGCATCAAATAGTGGTGGAGTATTAATTCCAACTACTATAGCAAACCGTATCATCAAAAAAGTTTATGATATGTGTCCTATCTTAGAAAAATCAACTAAGTACAATGTAAAAGGAAAATTAGAATTACCATACTATGATGAAAGCACACAATCTATCACAGTAGCATGGGCTACAGAATTCCAAGACTTAGAAAGTAACGTTGGTAAATTTACTAACATCACTTTAACTGGATACTTAGCAGGAGCATTATCTTTAATATCTCGTTCATTAATCAACAACGCTCAATTCGATGTAGTAGCATTTGTAGTTGATAGAATGGCTTACGATATTTCAAGATTTATTGAAAATGCATTATTAAATGGATCAGGAGACGTTACAGGATTATCTACAGTAACAAATGTAGTAACTGCTGATAGCTCAACTGAAATCACTGCTGATGAATTAATCGAAGCTCAAGGAAAAGTTAAAGACGTATTCCAAGCTAACGCTATTTGGATTATGAATGAAGAAACAAGAACTGCAATTAGAAAATTAAAATCTGAAACAGGTTCTTATTTAATGACTGAAATTTATGACTTATCTTCACCATTCAAAAATATGTTATTAGGAAAACCAGTTTATATTTCTGATAATATGCCAAAAATGACAGCTGGTAATAAAGCAGTTTACTATGGAGATATGTCAGGATTAGCTACTAAATTCTCAGAAGATATTAACATCGAAGTATTAAGAGAAAAATATGCTACTCAACACGCATACGGAGTAGTTGGATGGTTAGAATTCGATAGTAAAATCGAAGATCCACAAAAAATCTCAGCTATCAAAATGGCTGGAACAACTCCAAGTGCTTAATTAAATAAATAATTATTCGTTGCTTAGGTAACTCCAAAAAAAAGGAGGTAGAAAATGAATAGTATTTCAAAAGTAAGTGATATAACTACAGATGATATAGCTGAATATATCAGACTAGTAGACTATACACAGGAAGATGAGAATACACTATCTAATTTATTGGAAATTGCTAAAACTTTTATATCAAACTATACAGGGCAAGTAGATCTAGACCAGTTTCAAGACTTCGTAATAGTAGCACTAATACTTTGTCAGGATATGTGGGATAATAGAACGCTTTACGTAGATAAGGCTAGCCTATCATACCCAGTCGAGACTATTCTAGGTATGCATAGTATTAATCTGTTATGAGTAAGACGGTAAACGCGGGCAAGTATAACCGTAAAATAGTTATATATGAAATAGTAGAGGGTATAGATAGCGCGGGCTTCCCAGCAAACGTAGAAAGTGAAATACTAACTACTTATGCTGAGGTAAAAACCCTACGAGGCTATACCCTAATAGTTAATAATAGTGACTTCGATAAGGCATACGTAAACTTTATTATTAGATACTCGCAAGCTGTATATGATGCATACTACAATAGCGATAATTCAAATAGGGACGTACTTATAAAGTTCAGGGGTAAAGACTACAAAATAGAATACCTAAACAATATAGACTTCGCTAACGTTGAATTAGAGCTACAAGCTAAGGAGGTAACACACTAATGGCTAAGTTTGTAATGCAACTACCTACAGAGATACTAAAGGATATAGAGTATATTAACGGAAATAGTGATAAGATATTCGGGGAAATGACACAGGCAGGAGCTAACGTAACTATAAACAACGTAAGAAGTAATATTCCTAAGGGGTTTGTAGATAGCGATATAATGAATTGCTTAAAGATTACTAGAGTATATAAAACTCCGTCAGATAACGGAATAAATACTAAAGTAGGCTTCTTCGGGTACTTCACTAACAAGAATGGGGTTAAAACACCAGCTCCGCTAGTAGCTAATGTATTCGAGTACGGGTCTAGCAGGTTTACAAAGCAACCTTTTTTTAGAAGGTCTTTTAAGAAGGCTCAAATAGAAAGGGCTATGCTAGAAGCACAGAAGAAATTTAGTAGAGGTTTATTAAGTGAATAACGAGCTACAGACTATATTTACGAACTTCAGTGTAGACGGGGTATCTATTCCAGTATCATTTTTAAGATATACGGGTAGATCGACAGCCTATATAACTTATCAGGAAATACAGGACGATACCTCATTTAGTGCTGATGATAGTTTACAAGCCTACGTAACTTATTACGACTTTGATATATATAGTAAAGGTAATTATTTAAAAATAGTAGAAAGTGTAAAAGAAATATTAGAAGCTAATGACTGGAGATGGCAACCTAGTATGACTTCGCAAGATTTATACGAAGAAGATACAGGCTACTTTCACAAAACGTTATGCTTCGCAAAAATAAAGGAGGAGAACAATGGCTAAAATAGGATTAGAAAACTTTTTATATGGAATACTTACAGAAGCTCAAGATGGAACTGCTACTTATGGTGAAGCAAAAAAACCAGGTAAGGCAGTAAGCTGTAGCGTAAGTATTTCTAATAATGACGCTAAGTTATATGCAGACGATAGCTTAGCAGAAAGCGATACAAGCTTCCAAAGTGGAACAGTATCTATGGAAGTAGATAACGCAGATATGACTACACAAGCTACATTATTAGGGCATACAGTTTCAGGAGATGAAATGGTACGCAACGCTAATGATACAGCTCCATACGTAGCATTAGGACGTATCGTTACTAAAATGATAAATGGTGCAAGCAAATATAAAGTAGAATTTTTATGTAAGGTAAAATTCTCAGAGCCAAGCCAAGAAAACACAACTAAAGGAGAAAGCGTAGAGTTCGGGACTACTACACTAGAAGGTATCGTATCTACACTAGCTAACGGAGACTGGAGTAAGACACAAACATTTGATACATTAACAGAAGCTAAGGCTTACTTAAATGGATTATTCGGGTCAACTCCAAGTGCATAATATTAGGGTAGGCGAATAAAACCTACCCTTTTTTTTAATATAGGAGGTAAATGAAATGAAAGACAATGCAGGAAAAATTACATATAAAGAAAAAGAATATAAGGTAGTATTTAATCTAAACGTAATGGAGGCAATTCAGGACGAATACGAAACAATAGATAAGTGGACTGAGTTAACATCAGGAGTTAACCAAGAAGTAAACGTAAAAGCCCTAAAGTTCGGGTTTATGCAAATGCTAAATGAGGGGCTATCTATTGAGGCTGATGAAAAGGGCGAAGAATTTAAGCCAATTACATCATCATTCGTAGGTAGAATGCTTACAGATATCGGGTTAGAAAATATGACAAAAACTCTACAAGAAACAGTTGTAGAAAGTACTAAAACAGATGAAGGAAAAAACGAGTAATTCCTGATGTAATAGAGGGAGAAGAAAGTAAGCCTATTGACTTTACTTTCTTTTATTATATCGGGAAGGCTAAGTTAAATTTATCTTTTAAAGAAACTGGAAGGCTAACATACAGGGCATTTAGTAAATTATATAAGCACTATAAGGATACCTTTGATCTAGAACTACAGATGAAATTAAAAGGGGTAACCTATAGTCAGCTATATACTAGACAGCAACAGGAAGACGAGTGGCTTTAAGTTTCAAAAAGAAAAAATAAAATAAAAAAATTGTTCTACGTAGAACAAAGAAAGGACGGTGGAATATGGCTAGCTTCGGAGGTTCAATAAAACTAACGGGAGCAGACGAGTATAAGAACGCCTTAAGGCAAATATCACAAAGCCTAAGGGAAACAGGATCAGAGCTAACAGCGGTAGCAAGTAGGTATGATAAAAACGATAGCTCATTATCGGCTTTAAAAGCAAAAACTACGGAAATGACTAGCGTACTAGCTAAGCAACAACAAGCCTACTCAAATTTAAAGAGCGCATATGATAGCTTTAGTGCTAAAGTAAGCCAGCAAGCTCAAGCCCATGATAAACTAGTTCAAACATACGAAAAGGAAAAGAAAGAGCTAGAAAATATCCGTAAGGCATCAGGAGAAAGTAGTCAGGCTTTTCAAGATCAACAAGCTAAGGTAAATGAGTTAGCTAGCGCACTAGCTAAAAGTTCTCAAAATATGAATGATAATGAGATAGCACTAAGTAAAATGAGAACTCAGCTAAACCAAACAGAAGCTTCAATAAATAAAACTACTAAAGATATAGAAGGTCTAGGTAATGAAGCAGAAGATAGCGGAGAAAAAGCCAAAAAAGGTGGAGACGGCTTCACAGTATTTAAAGGTATCCTTGCTGACTTAGGGTCAAAGGCAATAATGGGTGCGATTAGTTCCCTAAAACAACTAGGCGATGCTCTAGTAGACGTAGGAAAAAAAGCCTTAAGTAGCTATGCAGACTACGAACAGCTAGTAGGTGGAGTTGAAACTTTATTTAAAGAAAGCGCTGGAACAGTAGAGGGCTATGCAAATGAAGCATATAAGACAGCTGGTATTAGTGCTAATAAATATATGGAGACTGTTACTAGCTTCTCAGCATCTTTATTACAAAGTCTAGGCGGAGATACGCAAAAAGCGGCAGAGTACAGTAATAGGGCTGTTATAGATATGTCAGATAACGCTAATAAGATGGGTACATCTATAGAAATGATACAAAATGCTTATCAGGGCTTCGCTAAGCAAAACTATACAATGCTAGATAACTTAAAGCTAGGTTATGGTGGTACTAAAACAGAAATGGAGCGACTAATTAAGGACGCTTCAGGAATGACAGAGGAAATGGAGAAGCTGGGAGTAACAGTAGATGCAGATAGTATGTCGTTTGGTAACATAGTAAACGCTATCAGCGTAATGCAAGAGCATATGGGAATAGCGGGAACAACAGCAAAGGAAGCAAGCGAAACTATATCAGGTTCAGTTAACTCTATGAAATCAGCGTGGAGTAATTTACTTACGGGAATAGCTGACGATAACGCTAACCTAGAGGACTTAATGGGTAAATTAGTCGACAGTATAGGAACAGTACTTAAGAATATAATTCCAAGAGTACAACAGATCCTAACAGGAATGACTAGTATGTTTGGAGAATATATACCTAAAATGTTAAAGGAGCTATTTTCACAAATAAAAGAGCAAATATCTCCAATGGCAAGTCAAGCGGTTAAATTAGTAGCTTCTTTAGTAAATGCACTTCTAAGTAGCTTACCTATGCTAATAGAAGCTGGTGCGGAACTTATAAACGGTCTATTAACAGGTCTAGGGGAGGCTATACCGACTATTTTAAATACAGTTATAGAAATAGTACCGCAAATAGTAACAAGTCTAATAGGGGCTATTCCAGTACTAATAAACGGTGCGGTTCAGTTCTTTATGGCAATAGTAAAGGCAATACCAACTGTTATAAAAAATCTAGTAAAATCAATACCTTTAATAGTAGATGCTCTTATAACAGGTCTTTTAAAGGCAATACCAGAGGTTATATCGGGAGCTTTACAACTACTTACGGGAATAGTCGAAGCAATACCAGAGCTTATACCTATTTTAGTTCAAACATTACCTGAGGTAATATTCACTATCGTTAAGGTATTAATTCAAAATATACCGCTACTATTACAAACAGGAGTTTTAATTATCAAAACTTTGATAGAGGGTATAGTATCAATGATAGGTAACTTAGGCGAAAGCGCTAAGGGAGTAGGTAAAACATTTTTAGATAACGCTATTACTTTCTTTCAAGAGCTACCATCTAAAGTATGGGAGTGGCTAGTAAATACACTTACAAAAATAGGAGAATGGGCTCTTAGCTTAAAGGATAAAGCAATAGAAGCTGGTAAGAATTTTATAGATAATGTTATTACTTTTTTTCAAGAGCTACCTGAAAAAATCGGCTTTTTATTAGGGCAAGCTATAGGATACATTATTAAGTTTGGATTGGACACTTGGAACTGGGTAACTACTAAAGTTCCTGAGATTATACAGGGTATAGTTACATTCTTTCAAGAGCTTCCAACTAAAATATGGACTTTCCTACAAGACACGTTCGAAAAAATTGGAGCGTGGGGTATTAGTATGAAAGATAAGGCTATAGAAACAGGTAAGAACTTTATAACTAACCTTATAAATTTCATAAAGGAACTACCTAGTAAAATAGCTACCTTCCTAACAGATACAGTTAATAAAGTTATTCAATGGGGAAGGGACTTAGTAGCAAAAGGAAAACAAGCCGCTATAGATCTAGTAAACAACATAGTAAATACAGTAAAAGGGCTACCTAGTAAGATGCTTAATATCGGTAAAAACATAGTACAGGGAATATGGAACGGTATTAACAACGCAAAAGACTGGGTACTAGGTAAAATAAAAGGTTTCGGTAAAGCTATTCTAAATGGAATTAAGTCTATATTCGGTATACATTCACCTTCAACGGTAAACTCATAAATGCCGTTGTAAAACCCCTGAATTAAGCTGGAAGGCTAAGTCAGAAATGATATGCTAATCAGAACCGAAGGCTATACTAAGTATAGTCAGGGGCAACGCATAGGAGTTGAAAAGATATAATACTCCCACGAGGCAGGGGCAACTATTATTAGTTGAAAAGATATGCTGACCTTATAGGAAACTATAAGAAATAAAGGATAAAAAGCCTTTATGATAACAAAAGTGGTTTAGGGATCAAGTAGGAAAGAACTTAGCACTAGGTATAGGTGAAGGTTTCGAAGAAGAAATGAAGGAAGTAACAGCAGATATGCAAGATGCACTACCTACTAGTTTCGATACAGATCTAAACGTAGGAAGCAATTCACTAGGAGCATCTTTTAACTTCGATAGTATGGTAGTAGCTTTTAAAGAGGCACTAAGCGATATGAAAATAGAATTAGACGACGAACAGGTAGGACGTTTCGTAGAAACTACCGTAACAAATGCGATATATAATTAGGAGGTGGTAGAATGAGAAATTATATAATTCTAAACGGAGTAAACTCTAATACAATTACAGGACTGTTAATATCTACATTACCACCTATTACTAAGCCTAAAATAAGAACACAGGTAGAAGAAATAGACGGTAGAGACGGAGATATAGTAACTAAACTAGGATACTCAGCATATGAGAAAGAGTTTGAAATAGGACTATATGGAGATTATGACGTAGATAAAGTTATTACATATTTTAATAGCTCAGGAACTATAACTTTTTCAAATGAGCCAGATATGTATTATAACTACGAAATATTAGATCAAATAGACTTTGAAAAATTGTTAAGATTTAAAACAGCAAAAGTAAAATTACACGTACAGCCTTTTAAATATTCATTATTAAATACAGAAAAAGTCTTTACAATAACAGACGAGGAAGAAATAGCAATAAGAAATAATGGAGACTTTTATTCAAGACCAAAAATTACG
>Ga0326512_10001771_pt1 | contig 16291 bp, 12 predicted proteins | sample 1_2617_0518_D_FD_203652 | JGI IMG/M metagenome (GOLD analysis project Ga0326512, IMG submission 203652) | Bovine rumen microbial communities from UC Davis, California, United States - 1_2617_0518 | ecosystem: Host-associated > Mammals > Digestive system > Stomach > Rumen | place: USA... | reverse complement strand
GCAATGGCGCCGTGCGTGTCGATGCTGAGGGTAACGAACTGTATGTGCAGAAGGTTGGTAGTAGCAATACCGACGAGGATATGCTCGAGAATTCTACCTTGAGCGATCGTCAGAAGGTATATATCCCAGATTCAGTGAATACCATCAACGGCAAACGTGTGTTTGGCCGTGATATCTTCAATCAGAAAGCCCTTTCGTTCGAACCCAATATGAATATCGCCACCCCAACTTCCTATATTGTTGGTCCTGGCGATAAGGTGTTCGTCGATGTTTATGGTGGCTCTCAGAAGTCAGAACAGATGGAGGTAGGCCCTGATGGAACTATAGTGGTTACCGGTTTTGGTCCAATCCACATCGCTGGTCTTTCTGTGTCTGCTGCTAATGCTAAAATCAAGCAGACCCTTGGCAAGCGTTATAGCAGTTCGAAAATCCGTATGACGTTAGGCCAGACCCGTACTATCATGGTCAATGTGATGGGCGAGGTGATGGCACCTGGTACTTATACCCTCTCGGCCTTTGCCAGTGTGTTCCATGCACTGTATATGGCCGGTGGTGTTAATAGCTTGGGTACACTCCGTGATATCAAGGTGTTCCGTGGTGGTCGTCAGATTGCTTCAGTCGATATCTACGATTATATCCTTAATGGCAAACTCTCAGGTAATATTCGTTTAGCCGAGAACGATGTCATCATGGTAGGTCCTTACCAGAATATCGTTGATGTTACAGGTAATGTAAAGCGCCCCATGGCTTACGAGATGAAGAAGAACGAGAGTATTGCAACCCTGATTAAGTATGCAGGTGGTTTTACAGGCGATGCTTATAAAAAGGCCGTTCGAGTAAACCGTACCGCTGGCGAGAAATACTCTGTTTATAACGTCAACGAGTTTGATATGAGTAGCTTCCGTGTGCAGGATGGCGACTCGGTTACCGTTGGTGCCAACTTGCCACGTTACGAGAATATGGTTGAGATTGCAGGTGCAGTGTTCCGCCCTGGTCAGTATAGCTTGGGTGGCAATGTTACTACCGTTAAGAGTTTGATTGAGCAGGCCGATGGCCTCACCGAGGATGCTTTTGCTGGTCGTGGCGTTCTGCATCGTATGAAGGAAGATCGCACCCGTCGTGTTATCTCACTCGATATTCAGGGCATTCTCAATGGTACCGTTGCCGATGTTCCTTTGGAAAACGAGGATGTGCTTACCATTGCAGCCAAGCAGGAGAAAATGAACGAGCGCACCGTAACCATCTTTGGCGAGGTGATGTTCCCTGCCACTTACGAATATGCCGACGATGAGTCAATCGAAGACCTGATTATCCAAGCTGGTGGACTTACCGATGCCGCTTCTACCGTCAAGGTCGATGTATCACGTCGTATGATTGATCCAAAGGCTACCGAGGATTCTCGCGAGGTTGCTCAGACATTCTCTTTCACCTTGAAGGATGGTTTTGTGGTTGATGGCTCTAAGGATTTCGTGCTGCAGCCTTACGACGAGGTGTATGTACGTAAGAGTCCTGGCTATATGCCCCAGCGCAATGTAACAGTCGAGGGCGAGGTGCTCTTTGCAGGTACTTATCCTTTGGCCCATAAAAACCAGCGCCTCAGCGAGGTGATTAAGGCTGCCGGTGGTGTTACTAAGGAGGCATATATCCGTGGTGCCCGTATCGAGCGTCCTATGAACGACGACGAGAAATTCCGTCTCAATCGTATCCTCCAGTTGGCAAAGGTTCAGTCAGGTGCCGGTTTCGATTCTAATAAAGTCGATCAGGATAGCGTTTACTATGTAGCTATCGAGTTGGATAAGGCTTTGGCTAATCCTGGTTCAGATGACGACGTGGTATTGCGCGAGGGCGACCGTATTATCGTACCCGAGTTCAGTGGTACCGTTAAGATTGATGGTAATGTGATGTATCCTAATACAGCCAGCTACAGTGCAGGCAAGAGTTATAAGTGGTATGTACGCAACCAGGCAGGTGGTTTTGGCATGGGTGCCAAAAAGTCGCGTGCATTCATTCTCTATCAGAATGGTGCCGTTAAGAAGGCCAGTGGTGCTAAGATTGAGCCAGGTTGCGAAATCTTCGTACCTAGCAAAACTCGCTCTGCTAACGATAAGATTAGCATGATTGCTAACCTTGGCACATCTCTCGCCACCATGGTTACCATGTTGGCTACAGTTACAAACCTGATAAAGACATTCTAACGTAATATGGAGCAGGAACAGATATATCCAAATAAAAAAGTACAACCCTTAATATTAGATTTAAAAGCTATTGGGTATGCAATTAAGAAGAATAGGAAACTTTATTATATAGGGTTGTCTATTGCTTTTGTGTTAGGTATTGTGATAGCCAAGTCTATTCCTAGGTATTATAGCTGTGAAGTACTGTTGGCACCCGAATCTGGTGGTGGTAGTAGCAGTATGGGGCAGCTGGCTTCTTTGGCTAGTTCTTTCGGAGTGGGTCTTGGCGGTGGCGGAAATGCCGGTGGCGATGCTATTACTCCTGCGCTCTATCCCGATTTGATGAAGAGTACCGATTTTAAAACCTCTTTGTTTCCTATCAAGGTGCATGGTAAAAATGATAAAACTTCCATCACGTATTACGATTATCTCAAAAATGAGTGGAAAGAGCCTTGGTGGGTAGATTTCTTTGGTCTGATGGCGCCAGAAAAGATAAAGGATACCTTGGTGAATAATTTTGAGTTGACAGGCGAGCAAGCTCGTATAGCAGCTATGATTAACAAAAATGTCGTTTGTTCGATAGATAAAAAAACAAATTTGATTTCTATCAAAGTTAAAACGCAAGATCCTTATATAGCTGCTTTGTTGGCCGATTCTGTTAAAACGCGATTACAGGATTTCTTAACGGAATATCGTACCCAGAAGTCTCGTCACGATTTGGAATATGCTGAGATGTTGCAGCAACAGGCTAAGAAGGATTACGAGCATGCGCGTCAGAAGTATGTCGAGTTTGTTGATGCAAACCAAGACATTGTTCTTGAAAGTATCCGTCAGATGCAGACCGACTTGGAAAACGATTTGCAGTTACAGTATAATAACTACAATACGTTGAATGCCCAAGTGTTGGCCTATAAGGCAAAAGTTCAGGAGGCTACACCCGCCTTTACAACCCTTCAGCGTGCCACAGTGCCGTTAGGTCCTGCAGGGCCCAAACGTTCTATTATACTGTTTGTATGTCTGTTCTTAGCAGCATTATTTACAACCATTGGGATATTGTACAAAGAGCATCAGTTAAAGCCGCTGTTAGGCTTATCGTAATCGCAGAACGTTTTGTGAAAAGGCGGAATTTGACGTATAATTATTAGATAAATCGTCATTTTCCGTCTTTTTTATTTGGTGGTATCATAAAATTCCTTTATCTTTGCAATCGGAAAAGGGAAATCGATTTCTTCAAAATCCCAATTACCATGTAGTTAACAAAAACAAAAATCTTTGTAACGTACTGACCTATAGCACTTTGCATCTGTCAGTTCGGAATATTTGTTTTACACTTAGTCGCGCTAACCCCGCTCTTGCATGCGCAAATCGCTCCCGCCCACCCTCGCTCTTAGGTGGCTGCTCGCCCCCTGCCGCGCGGCAAACCCCTAGGTGTTTTAGCATGGTATTAGGTTTTAAAATTAAAATAGGAAAAAATAAACAGGTTCTTTGATGGTTCTGTTTACCTTAATGAACTTTGTAAAATTGCGGTCTTCCCGATTTTACAATTAAGCTTCCCAATATAGGGGGAAGTTTGTAAGGGGTGGATGTTTCTTTTCGTTCTTTTCTTTACGCTAAAGAAAATGGACAATAAATATAAGTTATGGAAGTTATAACAACATCAATTGACGGCGTGTTCATTATCGAACCGCGTATCTTCAAAGATAGTCGTGGTTATTTCTTTGAATCCTTCTCTCAGCGAGAGTTCGAAGAAAAAATTGGCCCCATCAATTTTGTCCAGGACAACGAGTCCAAGTCAAGCTATGGCGTAATGCGTGGCTTGCACTTTCAGCGCCCTCCTTTTACTCAAAGCAAATTGGTTCGCTGTGTCAAAGGTGCCGTCCTCGATGTCGCTGTAGATATTCGCAAAGGCTCCCCAACTTATGGCCAACACGTAGCTGTAGAACTCACGGAAGATAATCATCGTCAGTTCTTTATCCCAAAGGGCTTTGCTCATGGCTTTGCTGTACTCAGCGAAACAGCCGTGTTCCAATACAAGTGCGATGAATTTTATCACCCTGAGGCTGATGGCGGCATCAGTATCTTGGATGAAAGTCTGAATATCGATTGGCATATCCCCACGGATAAAGCCATCCTCTCCGACAAGGATACCAAACACTCATTATTGAAGAACTTTGATAGCCCTTTTATATTGTAATTCAAGGACATTATGTTTAATTTAGATAAATTTATTGCGGATAGTGTTACGCTTCGTCCTGTTAGTATGTTTGCTCACGACATAGAAGTAAATAGAATAACACTGTCTGAAGAAATAAAAGGTAAGAAGGTCTGTGTTATTGGTGGAGCGGGTAGCATTGGTTCCAGCTTCATTAAGGCTGTATTGCGCTTTGAGCCTAAGAGTGTGGTGGTAGTTGACCTCAACGAAAATGGTTTAGCAGAACTGGTGCGAGATGTGAGAAGCACAAGCGGCCTGTACGTCCCTGATGAGTTCCGCTGCTATACACTAAACTTTGCTGATCCCATCTTTGAACGCATCTTCCGTGAGGAGAAGGGCTTTGATATTGTGGCCAACTTCTCTGCACATAAGCATGTTCGTTCAGAGAAAGACCGTTATAGCGTGCAGGCCCTCATTGAGAACAATGATATCAAGGCCAAGAAACTGATGGATCTGCTCACCGTCTATCCTCCAAAGCACTTCTTCTGCGTCTCAACTGACAAGGCTGCCAACCCTGTTAACATCATGGGAGCCTCCAAGCGCATTATGGAGGACTTGGTGATGGCTTATAATAAGTATTTCAAGGTAACCACTGCTCGTTTTGCCAATGTGGCATTCAGCAATGGCTCACTTCCTGACGGTTGGATTCACCGCCTGCAGAAAAAGCAGCCGCTGGTGGCACCTTCGGATGTGAAGCGTTACTTTGTGAGTCCTGAGGAAAGCGGTCAGATTTGTATGCTGGCGTGCATCCTTGGAAATGGAGGTGAAGTTTTCTTCCCCAAATTAGGAGAAGACCAGATGCTCACATTCTCTGCTATTTGTGATGAGTTTGTGAAAGCTGAAGGCTTTGTGAAGAAGCAATGTGCTAATGATGCTGAAGCCATCTCGTATGCTTCTCAGATGGGATATGATAGTGAAACCTATCCTGTTGTTTACTTTGGTTCTGATACAACTGGCGAGAAGGCTTACGAAGAGTTCTATGTTCCAGGTGAAAGAATAGATATGCAGAGGTTCCAAGCTCTTGGAGTAGTAGAACAGACTACCCGCCACGAAATGGCAGAGGTAAATGGTTTCTTTGGCAAATTGGAAGGTATCTTTGCAAAGGAGAACTTCACCAAAGCTCAGGTGGTAGAGGCCATCAAGGAGTTCATCCCTAACTTCGAGCACGAGGAAAAAGGCAAAAACCTTGATCAGAAGATGTAATTTTGGATTAAACTATTAAAGTAATCATGGCTAATTATAATAAGACCATTGACTTTATCAAGTCCGTATATGGCAACCAAGAGTTTACACCTCTGGCTGTTCCCGTATTTATTGGTAATGAGAAGAAGTATCTGAACGAGTGTATTGATACCACATTCGTGAGTTCTGTAGGTAAGTTCGTTGACCGTTTTGAGAATGATATGGCTGCCTACACGGGTGCCAAACGTGCTGTGGTATGTGTAAGCGGAACCAACGCCCTTCATATGGCTTTGCTGCTTGTTGGTGTGAAGCGTGATGATGAGGTGCTGACACAGGCTTTGACATTCATTGCTACAGAGAATGCATTGAGCTATATTGGTGCATATCCAGTATTCTTGGATGTTGACCGTTTAACAATGGGACTGTCCCCCGATGCTTTAAAAGAGTGGCTCCAAAAGAATGCAAAGGTCCGTAAGAATACCCGCATTGGAGAGCTTGATAAGAGTTACGACTTTGCTTACGAAGAGGATGAACTTGCATGTTATAACAAGAATACTGGTCGCAGAATCAAGGCTTGCGTTCCTATGCATACTTTTGGTCATCCAGTACGCATTGAGGAGATTGCTGCCATCTGCAAAGAATGGCATATTGAATTAGTAGAGGATGCTGCTGAAAGTATTGGCTCAAAGTACAAAGGCATACATACAGGCCTCTTTGGTAAGATTGGAGCATTATCATTCAATGGCAACAAGACTATCACCACTGGTGGTGGCGGTATGTTGCTCTTTAATGATGAAGAACTGGGTGCTTACGCCAAGCATATTACTACCCAAGCTAAGATTCCTCACCGTTGGGAGTTCCGTCATGACCATATTGGTTACAACTATCGTATGCCAAATATCAATGCAGCTCTTGGTTGTGCACAGTTAGAGCATATAGAAGAATATGTAGCCAGCAAGCGACAGGTTGCTGCAGAATATGAAACATTCTTCAAGAACATTCCAGACATAGAGTTCTTTGTTGATTCTCCTGATACCCGTAGTAACTACTGGCTTAATGTGGTTATTCTGAAGGACAAAGAGGCTCAGATAGAATTCCTGACTCAAACAAACGATAATGGTGTGATGACACGTCCCATCTGGGAACTGATGAATCGTCTGCCTATGTTTGAGAAGTGTGAGAATGATGGATTAAAGAATACTATTTGGTTTGCAGATAGAGTAGTTAATATTCCAAGTTCTGTAAGAATTAAAGCATGAAGAAAGTTTGCGTAGTAACAGCTGCACGTTCTGAGTATGGTTTGATGCGCTGGATTATTGATGCTATCCATCATGATGATGAGCTGGAACTCCAACTTGTTGTCACAGGTGCTCATCTTTCACCAGAGCAAGGGCTGACATATAAGTTCATTGAGGCGGATGGCTATCCTATTGCTGCAAAGGTCCCGATGCTGCTATCTTCTAATGATGAAGCGGGTATAGCTAAATCTATGGGTGTATGTTCCATATCTATGGCAGATACATTCAGCTGTTTGAAACCGGATATTATTATAGTGTTAGGCGATCGTTATGAGTTATTGTCGATAGTAGGAACTGCTTTAGTAATGCGTATTCCTGTAGCTCATATCTCAGGTGGTGATGTCACAGAAGGTGCAATCGATGATGAAGTTCGTAATGCAGTATCGATGATGTCAACATTACATTTTCCAGGGGTAGAGTCATCTGCAAAGAATCTTCATAGAATGCTAGGCACAGATAATAATGTCTTTGCGGTAGGAGAACCAGGCCTTGACAGTTTTATTAGATTTGATCTTTGGACTAAGGATGAAACTGCTAATAATCTTCATCTGGATATAAATCGAAAATGGTGCCTTGTAACACTTCATCCAGAAACAAGACTCTGCATTGAAGATAACCTTTCTTTAGCCGAGAATCTATTTAACGCTATGCAAAGGACTTCTGGAGTCCAATATGTAATAACTAAGGCTAATGCAGATATAGGTGGCGTATATATTAACAATTTCTGGGCGGAAGTTGTGGAATCAAATGCAGATAGAATGCAACTATATTCTTCTCTGGGTCAAATTCGCTATTTGAGTTTTATGAAACATGCTGATATAGTTGTTGGTAATTCTTCCAGTGGTATTGTGGAGGCCCCATTTATGGGAACTCCTGTTGTCAATATTGGTGATAGACAAAAAGGTAGGAACATTTGTAAAAATGTAATTTGTTGTGGCAGAGACGAAGAGGAAATCTATCATGCTCTATTAAAAGCTCTGACTTCTGATAGAATTATTGATACTTATTGGGGTGATGGTTATACTTCAGATAGAATCATAAACCAAATTAAACATTATCTTTCAAAGTGATGGAGTCTATAATAGGTGGTGAATTCGAGTTCTTGGATAATGTGGCTTCTACACATGGTACGGAGTTGACTGATGACTATATCATGTTTTCATCGGGCAGAGCAGCATTGTACCACTTGTTGAAATATGCCATGCAGAATGGAATGGCTAATTGCATATATTTGCCTGACTATATCTGTGATTCTGTCTTTCATGTTTGTGATAATCTTCATCTACCCTATAAGTTCTATTCATTAACTGAAAATCTCCAAGTAGATATTTCTAGCTTGAAATCCATTTATCTGGGGGGGGCTATTTTGGTTGTTGACTATTTCGGCATAATCGATTGTGAAGATAAGATAAAAAAAATCAAAGCAGAGATGCCTGAATCTTTTGTGTTATTAGATATAGTACAGGCACCTTTCCTTATAACAAAGTCAACGAATGCAGATGTGTCATTTACAAGTCTTCGTAAAGCATTACCTGTTCCTGATGGTGGTCTAGTACATCTTAAGGGACAGATATTACAAGAATGCACATCTCCTTCAAAGTTTGCTCAATACAAAATTGCAGCCTCATATCTAAAAAATCTTCGCTCATGTAGGTATTATGAGGATGATATCTATTTGGATTTGTATCGCAAGGGAGAAGAAATGATTGATGATGATTATGATAAAGCACCATCTGCTTATACTAAAAAAGTTTATGGCTCTTTGGATATTAATAGAATTTCCATTTTAAGAAAACGCAATACTTCTGTGATAGTCAATGGACTAAATGATTTAGGATTAAAACCATGTGTTGACATCAAAGAAAACGATATTCCTCTTTTTGTACCAATTATTCTAGAGAATCGCGATAAAGTACGCAAGGCGATGTTCGCTAATAATATATTCCTCCCAGTACACTGGCCAGTAGTTGAGCATCAGTCAGAGTTAAGAAGAGGTGCTTATATGGCTCAGCACGAACTTTCAATCATTATTGATCATCGATTTTCTGTGAAAGATATGGAGAGAATTCTTGATGTATTAGAGAAAAGTTTAGCATGAATATACAAATTTCCGAAGACTGGAATCATATATTGAACTCTTACTTGCCTGATAATCGTGACATCTATTTTCGAGAGGAATATGTCAGGTTATACGAGACTGAAAATGAAAAGGCTACTTGTTGTATAATTAAAGATGGAGAAAGAATAATGCTTTTTCCATTTCTTAGTCGCACTTTTAAGTATCAAGGGCAATACCTACATGATTTTGAGACTGCGTATGGATATGGTGGACCTATTTGGCATCATGCAGACAATCACTTCAAGACAGAAGCTTTGCGAATGATGGTTGATAAACTGAAACATCAGAACTATGTTGCAGGATTTGTTCGATTCCATCCATTATTGGTAAATTATGAAGGCTTTTCAGTGGGGCGGCTCATTGAGGATAGAAAGACAATTGCAATTGATCTCTCATTGGATGAAAATGATATTTGGATGAAAGAGATTCACACGAAAAATCGCAATGTCATCAAAAAGGGAGAAAAGAATGGATTGACTTTTGTGGTAGATAATGACTACAAGTATCTCCCCGATTTTATACGACTCTATGATGCCACGATGGATAAGCTGGATGCTGCTGATTTTTATTATTTCAAACAGCAGTATTATTATGAGTTAGTGAAGAAACTACCCAATAGTTTTTTGGGTGTTGTATTATACGAGAATAGAGTAGTGTCTGCAGCCATCTTTATGTATGAAGGTAAATATGGTCATTACCATCTTTCTGGAAGTGATGTTTCTGCCTTGAAACTTTCACCCAACAATTATATGTTATGGCATGCAGCATTGGAATTAAAAAAACGAGGTGTAAAAGTCTTCCATTTGGGTGGTGGCACAACTTCATCAGACGATGATAGTCTTTTTTGTTTCAAAAGTCGTTTTTCTAAGCATACTTATCAATTCTGCTTAGGTAAACTGATCTTTAATCAGAATCTGTATAATGAGATCTGTAAAGATTGGGAACGGAAGAATCCCGCTAAGGTTGAGCAATACAAACATTTTTTGTTGAAGTACAAATATTGAAAATATGAGCGTTTATGTTATAGCAGAGGCTGGCGTGAATCATAATGGGCGGTTAGACCTTGCACTAAAACTCTGTGATGCGGCTAAAGAGGCAGGCGTTGATGCGGTAAAGTTCCAGACTTGGAAGACAGAAAGGATAGTAACAAAAAGTGCTGCCCAAGCTGCTTATCAGAAAGAAAATACAGGATGTGACCAGAGCCAGTACGAGATGTTGAAGGAACTGGAGTTGGGCTATCCTGATTTTGAAAAGATTAATGATTATTGTAAGAAGATTGGAGTGCAGTTCTTGTCAACGCCCGATGAAGAGGAGAGCCTAGAGTTTTTGTGTTCAATGAATCTTCCATTCATCAAAATTGGATCTGGTGAAGTGACAAATATTCCATATCTTCGAGAGATAGGGAGCAAGCATCAAAAAGTCGTATTATCAACAGGGATGTCAACCTTAGCAGATGTGGAGAAAGCCTATGATACGCTGATTGGAAGCGGTGCTCCGGAAGTCGCATTGTTACATTGTACAACAAACTATCCTTGTCCCTATGATGAGGTAAATCTGCTGGCGATGCAGACTATGAAGGCTGCATTTAAGTGCCAGGTGGGATATTCTGACCATACAATGGGTATTGAAGTACCTATTGCAGCAGTTGCTATGGGGGCAGAGATTATAGAGAAGCATTTTACGCTTGATCGAACTATGGATGGACCTGACCATCAAGCATCTCTCGAACCTCAAGAATTGAAGCAGATGGTACAATCAATCAGAAATATAGAGAATGCTCTGGGGGATGGTATTAAGCGTCCCAATGCATCAGAGAAAGCGAATTCTGAAGTTGTTTTAAAGCGTATGATAGCAAAGTCTCCAATAAAGAAAGGCGATATTCTTAGTTCCGATAATATAGCTCTTCTTCGTAGTTCAGAAGGCATCCCTGCAAAGTTCTGGGATTTAGTGGCAGGTAAAATATCTAAGAAAGATTATCAAATTGATGAACCGATAGAATTGTGATGATGAAGAGTTTATTTCTTATAACTGCAAGGGGAGGAAGTAAAGGTATTCCTCATAAGAATATTAAGCCCTTGGCTGGGAAGCCTTTGATTTGCTATGCAATCGATGTTGCTAGACAGTTTGTTGAAGATATGGATATTTGTGTTTCAACAGATGGTGATGATATTATTGAAGTTGTAGAGAAGTATGGATTGAAAGTTCCGTTTAAACGCCCTGCAGAATTAGCTTCAGACACTGCAGGAAGCTATGAAGTAATAAGGCATGCAGTGCAATTTTATGAGCAAAAGGGAGTCCTATATGATACGGTCGTACTGCTTCAGCCTACATCACCATTCCGATCTAAAGAAGATGTTGAAAATTGTATTTCCAAATATGATGATCAATACGATATGGTGGTCTCTGTGAAGCCTGCAGCGTCTAATCCGTATTACGATATTTTCGAAGAGGATCAAGATGGTAATTTGGTTATCTCTAAAGGTGATGGAAGAATTACACGTCGCCAGGATGCCCCCAAGTGTTATGAGTATAATGGTGCAGTCTATGTTATTAATGTTAGGTCTTTAAAGAGTAGGCACATGAATGATTTCAAGAAGATTGGATTCCATGTGATGAATGAAGTGCGTTCTATTGATCTTGATACGATGCTTGATTGGAAATATGCAGAATTATTAATTCAGGAAGGATTAGTATGAATAATCATATTATAAGCAAGGATAAAACATTGCTTGAAGCTTTGTCGCAAATAAATGATTTAGCTCCAGAGCCTTTGGTTCTCTTTGTCGTTGATGAAGAGCAACGGATGGTTGGAACACTGACTGATGGGGATTCTCGCCGTGCATTAATTTCTGGTGCATCTGTTAATGATAAAGCTGAGGCTATTATGCATCGCAATTTTAATTATATGAGTGTCAGTGATATCTGTAATGTTCTTGATATTCGCCATCAGAAAGAGATGCGGATGAAGCTAGTACCTATTTTGGATGCTGAGAAACATATTGTAGATATCATTAATTTGGAGAAATTCGAGACACGCCTCCCTGTTGATGCTGTCCTTATGGCAGGAGGAAAAGGTGAGCGATTAAGACCATTGACAGAGAAAACTCCTAAACCATTACTGCCTGTCGGCGAAAAGGCAATCATAGATCATAATGTGGATCGTATGATCTCCTATGGTATTCAGCATATCAATGTTACTGTCAATTACCTAAGGGAGCAAATTGAGGCACATTATCAAACGCCCCGCCATGAAGTACAGGTACAGACAGTGCGTGAACCGCAGTATCTTGGTACAATTGGGAGTATCAAGTTCGTGCCCAAATTCTATAATGATACAGTGCTACTGATGAATAGCGATCTCTTTACAAATATTGACTACGAAGACTTTTTCCTTCATTATCAGCAACATGAAGCTGATATGTCGGTAGCTGCCGTACCCTATAATGTCAGTATCCCCTATGGCGTACTTGATCTTAATGGTCGTAATATCAAAGGGCTGTTGGAGAAACCGAAATTTAATTATTATGCAAATGCGGGTATCTATCTGATTAAACGTAGTGCCCTTGAAGAGATTCCGGATAATACCTTCTTCAATGCAACAGACTTGATTGAGAAGTTGATTGCAGAGGGGAAGAAAGTTATTCGCTATCCTTTAAATGGTACATGGATTGATATAGGTAATCCACAAGAATATCAGAAAGCACAAGATTTAGTAAAACACCTATAGAGATTTATGTCAAGTGTAAAGATTGTTAAGGATTCATTGTTCTATGGCCTAGTGCCAAGACTTACTATTTTTGTTAGCGTATTCACCCTGCCACTGATAACTCCCTTCCTGAGTACCTATGACTATGGTATCTCGGGGGTTTTGTCTTCTTATTCGAATTTTATGATTGCTGTTTTGCCGCTAGGTTTACATGTTCATTTAACAAATAGTTTTTTTGAACTTCCAAATCATTATAATTTAGTGTGGGGGCGTGTACTTTATTTAATGTTATTGTCATCAATCTTTTTCGGTTTATTGAATTTTGTAATATTGTCATTAACATTACCAATATCCTTTTCTGCTAATTTGTTATTGTTAAGTATTGTAGGTACGATTCCTGTATTGTATACAGCTAATTCTGTTCTTGCTAATCATTTGTTCCCCTTGTTACAAAAGCCTCAGCCTCTAGTACTAACAAATCTTTTAGGATCGGTCGTTAGTCTTGTTCTTTCTTTCGTCCTGATTTATTTTTTTCGTCTTGGTTATTGGGGGTTGATTGTACCAAATGTTCTTTCTGGACTGATTGTATTCTTTCTTTTTGTTAAGTTCATTTGGATAGATTATAATATAAAGCCTATTGTTGATCATAATATTAAGAGAATTGTATGGATGCTGAAAATAGGCCTTCCACTTGTGCCTCATGCCTTGGGATTTGTATTTCTGACTAGTTCTGCAAGAATTGTGATGAGCCAATTGCATGTGTCATATGATGAGATTGGACTTTTTAGTCATGGGTGTACAATGGGCGATTATGCAGTGATGGTCACTACAGCCTTGATTACAGCCATATCACCGAACATTCAGCGAGCTTATAGAAGTCATGATTATACCAGATATAGAAAATTGTATTATTTGTGCCAGTCTGTCGCTTTTGTAACTTCCATCCTTGTTTGTATTTGGATTCCTGAAATCTATGGTTTTCTTATCAAGAATGTTGAGTTAAGGCAGTCTTCTTCTATTGCTAGTATAATGTGTTTCTCAAATGTAGTATTTGCTTTCTATGTTTTCCAAAGTACCCCCGTATTTATAGAAAAAGATACATTTCAGTTACTTTGGTTGGTTTTTGTGCCTGGATTGTTGAATCTTATTTTGTGTTTTGTTGGTATTCCTATCTTCGGTTACCGAGCAGCTATTTATTCTACGATTATTTCATATTGGAGCCAATTGTTTATACCATTTATAGTTAGTTATTACCATAAGAATGTAAAAATGTGGTTGGGTAATCTGAAAAAGTTGGTAGTTGTGTTCTTGGTACTGTTATCCGGTTTAATAGGCGCTCAGTTTGTATCGGGGACTCCTCAGTTATATAAGGTGTTAATTACATTACTTATAGCTATCATATTTTGTCTAGTTTACAAAAAGAAGAAGATGTTTGAGTTAGTTTAGTGTTTTTATGAGTAAAAAATTATATTATAGTGCATGTTCTATTGCGGTACCTCATATAGGTGTCATAATTGATGATATTCTTACAAGTAAGAAAAGTGGTGATGAAGTTTTTTGGTGTTACTGCCATTGTGCTTTGTCCTCTTGTTTTATGAATCTTAATGGTGCTCCAACTTTCTGTAGTTTTTGTCATTCAATGTATCGAAAATACAAAAAGGAGTATGCAAAGGACATAAATATGTTAGCCATTGATAGAGAAAAGTTTAATCATGTAGAGCATCAGTGGCAATTTGAGAATCTGGATCAAGTTAAAAAGCTTAAGTATAGAGATGTATATGTTGGCGACTCTATATTGTCTTTGTATTTTTCTATTACTAGAGATCTTGATGTGGTGAGATTTGATGAATTCAAATCTTATGCTTTGCCGCTTGTGGATGAGATTTGTGATTTTGTTGATTATGTGTATGAGTTAATTGATAGAATAAAGCCAGATGAAATCATTTCATATAATGGGCGTTTGTTTGAAAATCGCCTGTTTTATGATATTTCTAAGATACTGAAGATTGAGTATACTGCCTTAGAAGTTGTTGGGGGTATTGTTGAGCCTTATAAAAAACAGACTTTCAAAGGAGATTTACCTCATTCTATTGTTCTGAATACTCGAAGGATTGAAAGTTTGTGGTCTAATTCTCCTTTGTCGGACGAGCAGAAAAATGAAATTGCATCTTCATTTTATTCACGTCGTCGTGGAGGAGAATTAGTTGCCGATGTCGCTGTATATACTTCCTCGCAAAAAAGAGGTCTATTGCCATCAGGCTTTGATCAAAGAAAAAAGAATGTTGCAATTTTCAATTCTTCTCAAGATGAGATGGCTGCTCTTGGTGGTGAATGGGAGCAGGGTAAACTGTTTTCTACTCAGTACGAAGCTATTGAGTATTTGTTGAAGCATACTGATTCATCAATTCATTATTATCTACGAGTTCATCCCAATCTTCGTGGAGTAAATCATAAAGAACACTTGGATTTGTATAAACTTAAGAGTTATAATAATATTACAATTGTTCCGCCGGAGAGTGATGTTAGTACCTATGCACTTCTGGATTCTTGTGAAAAGGTGATAACATTTGGTTCTACAATGGGGGTAGAAGCTACATTTTGGGGAAAGCCATCAATACTGTTAGGACGTTCATTATATGAGAAACTTAATGCTTGTTATACGCCTAAAAATGTCGATGAATTAATCTCTCTGATTGAAAAGGATATTCCTGCTAAAGATCGTTTGGGTGCAATTAAGTATGCATATTATTTGCTTGATAGGCAATATATGATTGATAAAAATATCATAGATATTGATGTTACGTATAAGAAGTGTAGATGGGATTTCCGTTACGCATCTTACCTAAAAATATGTGGCTCACAACTTTTGTATCAACTTGTCTACTGGGTTTATTGTATTATCCTTCCTAAAATTTGTAAAGGAAATGGGCGCTTCCCATATTAATAGATTACCAATTTGAATGATGACTTCTTTGATTTCCATAATTGTTCCCGTATATAAGGTTGAAGCGTATCTTGACGAGTGTGTTCAGTCACTTGTAGATCAGACTTATGCGAATCTGGAGATAATCTTAGTGGATGATGGTTCGCCAGACCGATGCCCTCAGATGTGTGATGAGTGGGGGCGAAGAGATTCCCGTATTAAGGTGATACACAAACCAAATGGTGGCCTCAGTTCGGCGCGCAATGCAGGTCTGGACGTCGCTCAAGGAGATTATATCAGTTTTATTGATAGTGATGACTATGTTGACCGTTTGATGTACGAGAAACTATATGAGGGAATAAATAAGTATCCTAATGTTGACATATGTTCAATTAAGTTTCTTAGACTTACAGATGGTTATGTTGAACCTTATAATAAGATGTGGGATAAAAAAGAAGAGGTATTGGTGAAAGGTGAAGATTTCGGTGTGTTCACCATCCTTCAGAAATCTTGTCATGCGTCAACAAATAAATTATATCGGTCATATTTGCTTAAGGATGTTCGCTTTCGCGTTGGCAAAACTAATGAGGATACTCTTTTTATGTATGATTTGTCGAAAGTTATAGAAAGTAAGCACGTTAATATGTTGGAATTGCCTTATTATGCATATTATTATC
>Ga0326512_10001768_pt1 | contig 16307 bp, 11 predicted proteins | sample 1_2617_0518_D_FD_203652 | JGI IMG/M metagenome (GOLD analysis project Ga0326512, IMG submission 203652) | Bovine rumen microbial communities from UC Davis, California, United States - 1_2617_0518 | ecosystem: Host-associated > Mammals > Digestive system > Stomach > Rumen | place: USA... | reverse complement strand
TTACCATATCCTTCACTATGCGCTCCATATCCCGTAGCTGTAGTAAGAACACCCTCTGCATGGGCTATTCCAGAAGAAGTTGTAGTATTATATCCCTCCGCATGTGAATATGGAGATTGACTTATTGCTCCATATCCTTCAGTGTGTGAATAAAATCCAGATGCAATAGTATAATATCCTTCCGCATGTGTGGCATAATTACTTGCTACATTACGCTGTCCTTCTACATGAGAATATTTTCCAGAAGCTATATTACTTACACCTTCTGCATGTCCTGCGTCACCAGAAACTATATTATTAGCCCCTTCTATATGACTGCTTGATGTAGAAGTATTATTATTATATCCTTCTGCATGAGAATTGGTTCCAGAAGCAATATTATTAGCTCCTTCTGCATGAGAATAATTTCCAGATGCAGTATTAGCATTTCCTTCAGCGTGTGACACTTGTCCAGAAGCTATTGTAAAATATCCTTCTGCATGACTAGCCATTTCAGACGCAACAGTATGATAGCCTTCTGCATGGCTTGTTTGTCCCGATGCTAATGCAAATCTACCTTCAACATGAGAAATTGGGCCAGATGCAACAGAAGCACTTCCTTCAGCATGAGATATAGAACCAGAAGCAGTAGTAACCATTGCTATATAATAAGTTTGAGAAGTAATAGCATCTTGTGAAATAGTTTCACTTAACTCTATTGTTTTATTTTCTATATCTACGCTAGTGATTGGAATTTTAACGTGAGATTCAGCACTAGAATCAATTAAGAATAATTCTCCAGAAAGAAGATAATGCTTAGTTATGTCATTTTCAAATGTATAAGTTAAGCTATTACCCTTTCCAGAAATAATTACTTCTAACGATTCTCCTCCACCTTCTGCATGAGAATTTGTTCCTTTAGCAACGGTCATCCCACCTTCTGCGTGTGCATCTCTAGCAGAAGCAATAGTAGAATATCCTTCTGCATGGGCACATTGAGCACTGGCCTCTACCCCTCTATTTTCAATAATACTTTTTGCCCCAGTTCCAGATTTTATAGCAGGTTTATTTGATATATATCCATTTTCATATCCAGTTATTTCACCAGATTCAGAATCTTTTATTTCTTTAGCATTCCAATTTGGTTTATTATCATTAACAGTTTGCCTTAAAGCCGAATCTACTATTTCATATTCTTGTAAAGTCCCATCTGATTTTGGGATATTAAGAACACTTAATTCTTTTATCGTATTTGGCATTGTTTTAATCTCCTATATAAAATATATTAATTAATATATGTATCTTCTATAACAAAAAATTAGTAAAAGGTAAGTGCGTAAACCCTCTTACTAATAATTAATCTATTTTAAATCAAACTTTAATCACATTCTCTGTAATTGCTCCATACAATGACGAAGTGCATCTTTCTGTTCACCAGTAGAGTCTTCCATCATTTTTCTCAGATTAGCAATCATTTCCTCTTTACCATCTGCTCTGCTATATCCAGAATTACGTCTATTCATACGATAACTATTATAACCTTCATTATAACTAATTCCACCATCTCTACCATTTCTATAACTATTACCACTATCATTATAATGTCTGGATTCTCTAGGCATCACAGAAGTAGAATAGCCACCTTCTTTCATAGCAATAATAGTTTCAACAGATTTTAAAGTATGTGTTAATTTATCAATCATATCTAAATTAACATTACCACTAGCCATAATCTGTTCTAATTCATCACAGAGCATATCCTTTAAGTCATAAATTGCATTCATCTATATGCCCTCCTTTAAGCTGTACGATTAATAACTATATTTGCATTTTGCACATTAATAGCTTATGTGCTTATATTCTTTACAGAAATATTTTGACAACATCCTCTAGGGATAGTTACATATGCAAATACATTTACGTTCCAATAATCTCCTACAGCCGCAGGAGTTACAATTGCGCTAGAAGTAGGAACAGCTTCTCCATACTCTATTAGAAGATGGAAGGTCATACAACGTATAACCTTCCACACATAAATTTGTATAGGCTCTTTCCCAATCCTGTCCTGTAGCTTTTGCTATAGCCCTAATAACACAATCACCTGTTCTTTTACCAGATGGATTTGGATTATAATAAATAAAAGACATTTTATTTTCTCCTATTTAGGATACAGTTCCAAAATGAATTGTTACTATACCATTATTATCATCTGTAGCATATAATTGATAAGTTGAACCACTTGAATTAATTGCATTATCTACGTATTGCTTAGTAGTTACATCCATAGCATTAGTAGGTGCAGAACCAACTGTTAATTTACCTGCTAATGTTTCATTTCCAGACCAGTCTAAAGTACGTGCGTTAGAACGTGATGAAGATGTACCATTACCAACAATTTCTATATAATTGCCTTTAGTGTATTGTGTTCCATTATTATCTGGGATATTATATTCACCGAATACATGCTGTGATTGTCTTTGAGCAATAGTATAATTTCCTTCTGCATGTGCATATGCACTAGAAGCTATTGTATTAAATCCTTCTGCGTGAGCATTATCAGCAGAGGCAGTAGTCCCATATCCTTCTGCATGAGCACTTGCTCCAGAAGCAGTATTATCCTCTCCTTCTGCATGTGAGGCATATCCAGAAGCAATAGTATTCATTCCTTCGGCATGAGCACCATCTTGTGAAGCAATAGTGGTCATTCCCTCAGCATGAGTATATTTATCAGAGGCAATAGTACTTTCTCCTTCAGCATGAGAATAGTCTCCAAAAGCACTAGTGCTTCTATTTTCAGCATGAGAATATCTCCCAGAAGCAACTGTACAGTATCCTTCAGCATGAGAATAAATACCACTTGCGAGTTTTGCCAAATCTTTAATATAAAGTTTTTCGTTATTTAAACTATTTTCTGCATCAAGAGTTGAACTTAATTGTATCTTTCCAGAACAAGTCTCTGTTTCTTTATCATAAGATTCAACCCTAATTTGAATAATTTTAATTGTTTCTCTATTTGAAATATACGCATAAGGGGAAATATGAGATAAAAGATAAGATGTTTTTTGAAAAGCATTTTCATAAACAAAATCATAAATTGTAGCATTTGCCTCACCAGTAACAAGTAAAGTATAAAAACGTGGTTGTTCGTTATTTTCTTCTATTCCGTTAAAAACTTCTGAATTTTCCCCATAACTAGATTGAATCAATTTTCCATCCAAATATTTAGAATCTAATTTATGAATAATTAAGGAAGATAAAGATAAAGACATATTTACACCAGAAGATGATGCTTCTGATAAAGATAAAATTATATTATAATAACTAGGAGCAAACACTAATAAAAAAGGTTCCCCTGTATCTTCACCTATAGACCGTAATGCTAAATTACCCAAACAATAAATGTCTATATTATTAAAGTTTTTTTTTATAATGTTCCCAGTATAAGTAACTCCATTAAGAGTTAAGCTATAAGCATCTCCTTCATTTAATGATTTTGCCCATTCTTCATCGGGATATTGTATTTGATAATATTCATCATTAGCTTCATTACTATATGTTAACACTTCTGTAAGAGGTGCTCTTTCAACATAATGCGTTCTATTTTCCACATAAGCACTACTTGTAGTATCATTTTCTGTCCAATCTGCATTTTCTACTGGTATATTTGAGATAGCTGTATCAACTTCTGATTTTGTATATGCATCTGTAATTCCATAACCAGATAAAGTTGTAGCTGAATCAGCTTTCATTGATATGTCTTGATGGCTTGTAAGATAACCGCTATCATTTGTTATATCAGATGTTTTAGTCGGCACTGAGATATCAACAGCTTTATCAGTAATAGTAAGAGCAGTTCCATTTTTTTTAACTGTTTCAATTACGTTAACTTGTGCCCCACTAGCAATATTGGTTAATTTAGTCTTTTCCGCAGTAGTATAATCATTAGTCGATAAACCTTTACCGTTTACTTTATCAACCTTATCTCCAACCTCAGTCTTAGTTGCAAATATACTTTTTATTTTTTGCCAAAAATATAAAACACCATCTTTATCTAAATAATTTTGTTGTGCCATTTTTTTATTCCTTTCATTTTATAATTTTAGCATTTCTTCTAAATCAGAATTAGTTATTTTTGAAAGATTGAGTTGACTAAAACTCATATCGCCAACTAGTTCTACACCTTCTATTCGTGGTTTATTATATGCCAATTCATAATTGGAAGAAATTTCAATACTAACAGGTTTAAACTCTGCTCCATCTTTTGTTTTTGTCCATACATTACCAACTTCAGAATCATCAGCTTCATAATCACCTTTAAATGTTTCAATATACTCTTTTAAATCTTCCCACCCTTCTAATGTTTCAACAACATTATCTGTTTTAGATTCAATTTGGGTATATATATTATTAATTTGTTCAATGGTAGAATGAAATAATTCTTCATCTTTGGCGGTATGAGGATAAGAGGGTCTTACTCTAGTTTTAACAGGTAACAAAACCTTCTTGATTGTATGTCCCATTTCTGTATTTGTTGGATATAGAAATACATACACAATATAATTTTTTCTATTTTTATTCCATAAAAAATCTTTAGGGATGGTAACATCCAAAACCTGTAAGGTTTCAGATGCTACCATTTCTTTACCATCTTTCATAATTGTAGATTCATAATCAACACTTTTAACGACACCAATAGCTAAGGTACTATCATCGTCATCCTCATTAAAAGAAAAATGAACCTCAATATTGAATTGAGAAAAATCTACCCCTATGATTCTTAAAACTTGACCATAATCCCATTGCCATAACCCATAAGCAATAGTATAGTCCATTTTATTATTAAAAATTGCTGTAATCATAAATGATTTTTCTCCTTGTTAATTTGTACAAATAGCAAACCATCTCCAACCTATTTCATGGCTTCTATTTCCATTATTTATAATATAAACAGTAAAGTTCTTTGTGGTTACTTCATGTAAATAAATTTGAATTTTACCCATGTCTTTAATATTATCTACATTATTTAATTTACCTCTTGATTCTAATGTTAAGAATATAAAAGGAGGAAATGGCATCTCATAGGAAAAAGGTGTTACTATCGTTTCTTTAGTATTTGGTGCTACAGTTACTCTTAATCCTGCATTTGCATTATTATTAGACATAACAACAGTTCCATTTTTTAATACTGCAAAGGGAGTTCGTCTGTTACGTTCAGACCCATCTCCCGCACCTACGGCAAATGCCACTTCTTCTGGTAAACCTGTATTAGAATTATATAATGGTAAATTATAACTACCAATAACAGTACTATAATCTGAATTAACCTCTAATCCTTCGCCTAAAGCAACAGAATAGTTTCCAGTAATATTATTATCCTTTCCTACAGACAAAGAACCACAACCAGTTTCTGAGCCATTGCTTCTTGTACCTAATGTCATAGAAGTACTTATTATAGGATATTCAAAATAAACATCTACCCATGTATGAAGAGGGTCTGTATCTGCTTCAGTAGCCTCATATGTTGCATCATCAGCTTGGTACATATCATTTAATCTTTCAATCATTTTATCTATATAATTATTAACAATAGTTGTATAACTAGAAGCACTATCACCAGAAGTAGTTTTAGTTGCAGTTATAATATGATTATTTAATGTGAATGTTAATCCTGTAAGGTCAAATTCATAAACTCCAACCATTTCAGAATAATCTGGCCCAGTTTCGTTATTATATAAATAGCCACCACAAAGTTTTACAATAATTCTACAATTATTTAAAGTTGTACAGTAATTACTTGAATTAGAAGTACAAGTATAACCTTTAAAATAATTATATAAAGCTGTGGCTAATGTTGTTTTATTTATACCTGTACCACTATTTGGGGCTTCTAATATTAATTCTTGGGCTATATAATCTTTAATGTAACCAGTTGTATTATTATTAATAGTAAACTGTGCATCTCCCTTACCGTCTTTAAATTTTAAACTAGTACTATCAATTACTTGTTGAGAATTTCCAAATTGACCAATAGTAATAGTACTTCCATAACTAGCTAAAACATTAGTACCGTTTCTAATTTGTAATGCAGAATTAGTAAGTCTAGTATTATAACCTGTACTAGCACCAGAATAAGTTTGAGAAGAGGCTGAAGATGATATAACAAGTCCATTAGTAGTATCATAATATAAATAATTAGTTGCTGTTTTAGCCGCTAAAGAAGCTTCACCTCTAGATAATTCTTTAAAACTACCATCCTTATAAGCATATAATTTATCTGAAGAATTAAAATAAATATTCGTAGCAGAATACATAATACCCAATGGTATATAAATAAAACCATCTTCGGTAGTAGGAATAACTGTAGTCATAAAAGGACTAGCACTAATGGTGAATGTATTATTATTAACTGTTCCCTTTAAATATAATATTTTCCCTGTTGCTCCAGATGTAATAGTTCCATTACTAGAAACATTTATAGCATTAATAGATAAGAAATTATTATCAGATGTACCACCTTTAGCTTTAGCAGTAGCCGCATATAAAAGCGGATAAGTTAAATCAAAAGATATATTAGCCTCAATATCACGATAACCAGAGGAAGTGCCACATATAATATTACCTGCTGTAATACCTTCAGCCGCAGTAATAACATTTTGAAGTCTTATTCTATTTACAGTATCAGAATTATAATTTGTAATTCGCCAATAAGACCCATCATAAGTCATATGAATTATAGAACCCGCAGGATATTGTGTATCTACTCTAGTGGTGTTATAATAAACTGCTTTTGCCCCTGTAGTAGCACCAGTAGATAATGTTAAATTTAAAGTAACGTTTGAAGCAGAGGTTTGAGGTAATTTATAAGCTATAGTTTTACCTGCTACAAGTGTGCTATCTGTAGTTACACCTGTCCAAGATGCGGTTTTTGCTGTTTGTGTACCAACAATATATTCAACACCTTGGGATAAGGCTGTATTAGCAATATCTCTTGTATCAGATATAGCAGAATCTACATCCTCTGGTGCGGGTGTCCAGTTAGTTGCTTTGTTACCCTTTTCTAATTTAATATTTTTAATACTTAACGTACCAGTTGTATTATTCTCATTACCTCTGCCATACCTTTTAGTATTACTAATTATAATTGAATTAATATTAGTTTTTGTTGTTTTTACTTTATATATATATCTTTTATATGTATCCGTTACAAGCACTTCTTGTTTCATTATTTCTTGTGTACTACTGTTTAATGCAAAACCAATATAGAATACATCAGTACTATTTGACATTTTTGCATCGAATGAGAGCATATAGTCTTCATTTGCTATGAGAGGTGAATCCGATACAGCCCATTGCATCCATTGAGCAACATTTGAAGCACCTGTTTTTTCTGTTGCAGAATTTAATAATAAATTTCTGCCACCAATTTCGATGTTATCAAGATTGTAGCTTACAGAGGGGTCTGGTAATTCAGAATATTTTTTAGGAGGATTAAATAATTGAGCAGATTGAATTTCCCCATCTGCACTAGGTTCTATGTATGTGGCAAGAATACAGTCAGTAGTTTCATTCCATGTCCAATCTCCCCTAACATCTGGGGTTTTATCGGTTTTATACATATAACCTCTCCATTTGCCTAAATCATTATCCCACCACACATCAGCGTGATAAGGTGCAGTAGAAGTACGGTATACATGTAAAATAGGAGTGTTATATGGTGCAAATTGATTAGGATTAATCCACATACCTTTAGTAATAGTTAACTCTTCACCATTCCAATCAACTTTACCGTCAACATCTGCAATAGCATTATTAGAATCATAACCATGAAAATAACATTTACCGTTATTTACTTGAGTATAAGCGGAATAGTTAACTTTCCAACCAAGTTGAGGCTTTTTAAGATTATCAATCTTGGTAGTTGCTGTATCTGCTGTAGTTTGTGCTTGATTAATTGAACTATCAACATCTTCGGGAGCAGGAGACCAGTCTGTGGCTTTATTACCAAGTTCTAATTGTGGGTTTTTAAATTGAATTGTACCATTTTGTCCACCAACTGCATAAAATGACATACTACCATCTGTTGCACTTGTTCCTATTACTGTCCATGTATATCTTTTCCATTCTGTTGTTAAAGATATATGAGCTGACGTTTTACTTAATCCTACTGCATTAAAATAGAAAAGTAATCCATTACTACTAGCTTTAGCATCAATAGATAGTGTATAACTTTGATTCGCTTGCCATGTCCAATATCCATATGAGGGCATTTGATATATTCGAACCGCAGATGTTTTTGATGCGTCTAAAGTTACAATTCCTTCAGAAACAGTACCATTTACTTTTGTCCATGATGAACCAAGTTTTTCTGAGTCTTTAAATAAATTTCTTCCACCAATTTGGAGACTAGTTAATCTTTCAATACTAAGTGTACCAATACTAATATTATCAGCATCAATATTTTTAATATTTAAACCATTAGCATATAATGTACCATCACTAGTTACACCAAATTTTGAACCAATGGCAAGATTTAAATTAGTTAAAGCTGTATTATTAATTGTTCTACTGAAAGTAATATTTGACATAGCAATATAACCAGATGTATTAGCTGTTTTAGTACCAGAATAAAATCCACTTGCATCAATAGTAAATCCGTTTGTAGCATTTCCAATATGACCAGAAGTAGCAGTTATTTCACCTGTAGCATGAATATCAGAACAATAAACTGCTCCACTTGCAGTTACCCCAAAATTAGCACCAGATGTAATAGTCCAATCATCTATACTTTCTGAGCCACCTATAGAATAACTCTCTGTAGAACCCGCAGGAATTAAAAATACACCATTAGCCGCACCCATTGTTCCATAAGATAATGTATTACTTCCTATTGTCCAACCGCCAATATTACCAGATACAGCATACATATAACCGTCATTTCTAACATAAAAATTATCTGTCCAATTTCCATAATTAGTTCCATCGTAAGAACGTGAACCTGCTCTTATAATTTGATTAGTTTGTGAAGTACCAACACAAAGTCTAAAACCATATTGTGTAGAAGCTGTTCCCGTTGTTACAGTAGAATAATTATATAAAAAATCCGAGGCTATATTCCAACCGCCAATTTTACCACCAGATGCTTGAAGACTATGAGCATATAAAACCCCATCACCAGTAATGCCGACTTTATCACCAATAGCAAATCTTAATCCTATTCTACTAGTACTACCAATAGTTCTTGTGAAATCAGTAGAAGATAAAGCTACACTATTATCAGCATTAGAAGTTACAGTTCCAGTATAAATAGCAGTTTCTCCAATAGTAAAACCACCAATTTTACCACCATTAGCTACAATAGAACCAGTATAATAACCATTATTAGTATAAATACCCCATTGGTTAGAAAGTGTAGTTCCATTAAAGGATAATCCACCTAAATTACCAATTCTAACATTAGGCTCAGTTGCAGAACTTGTACCACCATGAATATCAATATAAGTTCTACCATCTGTACCATAGCTATTCATCATAATACCAACAGGATAAGTACCAGTGTTATACATCATTACACAGAAATTGTCTATATCTGTAGAAGTATAAGTACCTGCTGTAATACTTGAAGAATTTTCACCAGATACACTAATTGTAAGAGTGTGACTAGATGTATTAATAGCAGTAACAGTACCATCCATTGTACCTGTAGTTACTGTACCAATTTTACCAGAAGCTTTAATTTTAGCATTTGCTCCCCAAACAACTCCTGCTATAGTAGTAGAATTAATCGCAGAATCAGAAATAATTATATTTGCTGTAGCACCATTTTTAGTAACCGTAAAAGTGGTACTGGAATTAGTAGGAAATTTAATGGTAGGAGATACATAAAAAGCACCACCTAATTGTGCTACAGATTGTAAGTCAAAATGTGTAGCATGAAGTTTATTTGTTACATTAAAATTATCAGCAGTACCAGAATCTAAGTTTCCAGTTGTAATATTAGCTGTAGTAATTGTAGCTGTAGGAATTGTTGCTAAAGTTCCAACTTTTAAATTAGGTTTAATTGTAATTGTACCACTAGCTTCTTCTATAATTTTAGAAGTATAATCCGCTGTAGATTTACCAAAATGAAAATCTATAAAGGGAGTAGCATGATTTAATTCTAGTCCACCACCATTAGTTAATGTTCCTGTATTATTTATACTTGTAGTTGATACAGCTTTTAAAGTAGTATTTCCTGTTACATTTAATGTTCCACCAATACTTAAATTACCAGAAGTTTCAAATGTTCCATCAACTTCAATATCTGTAGCATAAATTTTATTCAAAAATTTAGAACCACCAGTAACAATTAAATTTTGTAAAAATGCCAAATCTTTCACCTTCCTTTCTTAATTAGAAAAGGAAGATGCGATTAAGCATCCTCCTTATCAAAAATAGATAACATTTCTAAATCTTCAAAAGTAAATTTAGTATCATCACCTAATCTCTCTATTTCGCTATCTATATCAAAAACATTAATGGTTACATCATTGTCATCAAATAAAACTTCACGAAGTTTATTATTTATATCTTCTAAAGCTTGATTATATTCATCCATATATTCAGATTTAACTTTTCTTCCATCTACTTCAACGTCCTGTCCATTTTCATCTTTCTGAACAATTTTAGTAGATTCAGATTTATCATCATTCATAAAATAATCATTCTTTAAACCAGATTCTAATTCATCTTTAAATTCCTTAAACTTAGTATCTATTTCAATAAGTTCCTTAGAAGATTTTTTAATTGCCCATCTTGCTTTGATACTTAATTCATCAATTTTACCTGTTCTAGCAATATCCTCAAGAAATGCAACAATATTTAAAACTTCAATAGTCTGTAAAGTCTTATTCATAGTCTTACTCATAATATTAATCTCCTTTTAATCTTTAATAAAAATAAATTTTTTTCATACCTAAAATTTTTAATCTATAATAGGATTTTTTACCAATTTTCATAATTCTCCATTCATACCAATCTGTAAAAATAATTCCAAAACATGAAATTAGAATCCATACAAAAACAAAGAATAAATTACATTGTCCCCAGAAAAAAGTGAATGGTAAATTTGAATAATCCCATTGGTTAAAATCCCTGTTTACAATTAATCCAGTAACACCTTCAAGAAATGTACATAACAATCCACCAGATATACACTGAATTCCAAATTCAGTATCATAATCTAATATTATATCATTTAAGAACATTAATGATATTGCAACAATACCTGCTAGTGTATACATAGATTCAAATGTATATCCTCTCCATAATACTTCTAATGCTGTATATATTTGACCGCCTAGACAAAACAGGAAAAAACATTGAATAATTTTTTCAGCTATCCATTCAAGATTAATTTCCTGTTTCATTATCTTGTTCCTCACTTTCGGATGATGCAGAAGCACTCAAAATTTTTTCTGCAACTCTTTGCATGATATAAATAGAATAATTATAGATATTCGTTAAATTTTCTTGAAAGGATTCTGGTAATTCTGACTCCCATGTAATTTGCATTAATTCCTCTTTTGTTTGAACATTTTTAATCCACATATTAAACTGATTACATCTGGTTATTAAATAAGTAAGTTTTAATTGTAATGTCATAAATATTTTTAACATATCTTTTGATGGCATTAAATAACAATTATCCTTACTAGCATGATAGGGGACATATTCTAAATCTGGAATAATCATTAATATATTAACTGCCGCTTGGATATTAGCTTGGTCTTCAGCTTTATAAGTAAATTTCTTATTACCAGAAGATATTTCAATATAATCTCCATCATAAATTTCTTGTTGACATTGTTTGCTAATTATCTCTAAAAGATAAGTTCTATATTCTTCTGTAGTCATAGCATCAATATCAATAACACTGTCTATTTGGTCTTGAATACGTTTTACCTGTTCTGCAATATTAGTCTTAGTTAATGATACTTGAATTGCATCAGTAAATATATTTTCATGCGGAACATATACTTTATTTAAATAAGAGATACTAGAAAACGTATCAAACACCGTATATTCTGCAACAGGATTATCTGCTACAAATATTTCTATATTAGTTATAGCGGAAAATGCTTCTCTTAAAAGATTTAAATCATCTGACTGGATTATTAATGACTGAGAACTTTCAAAAGTAGAAGCGTCCCATGAACATAATTTAAAAATGAAATTATCATTTTTATTTACACGAACTTTAATTATCATTAAAAGTCCTCCTTAATACTCTATAATTTGATTAAATTTTATTTTATTCTCATATATTGCCATTTTATCGGATTCTTCAATAATACCCTTTGTTAATGTTGTAACAGTAGAAATATTTTCTGTAGCTTCATTAACAACATTAAAAATACCTTGTTGATTTATATTATTCATAATTATTCCTCTATATATTCAGTAGAATATACATTTCCAGATGAATCAATAAACGCTGAATTCTTATATAATGATTGTATATCTGATTCTGATAAAGCGGTTGCATAAATACGAACATCTGATATTAATCCATTAAAATAATAACCCCCTACACTTGTAGCAGAACCAGTAGCTTCTGCTCCTATAAGAATAGAATTGCTACCATGATAATGAACTGGAGTTTTAGTAGTATAAGCATTATTAGAACTGTTAAAAATTCCATCTACATATTGCTTAACTGTAAACCCATCATATATTCCAGTAAACATATGCCATCCAGAAGATAACTCTGATAAAGCATAACCAGAAGTATTTTTATAAGTAGTAGATGTAAAACCAGTTCCTACACCAAAATGAATTTTCCCACTAGATGCTTCAAAATTCCATCCACCTTTTTCTGTACATGAAATTAATCTACTATTATAAGTAGTCCAATCATCCATATATCCCCAAATATTAACGGTTATTTCATCTTTGACCATTCCTCCACGACCAATATTGATGTAACTATTTGTTCCATTAAATTTAGTCGCAACTGAATATCTTGGAGTATCAGAAGTATAATCTGTAATATTATATTTAGTACCGTTATTACAATAACCAGAAACATCATATTCTATATTATTGTCATAACCTAATTGAGTAGCTAAAGAATCTTCTGAATTTGGACACCAAGAAGTTGGTTTATCTCCATATTCTAATTTAGGGGCAAAAATACAACCATAATCTCCGTCTTGCCAAGTTCCATGAATTTGAATACTTAATTCTATTTTTCCTCCATTATCAAGAATATTTTTCATAGCAGAATTCCATTCAAAGGTAATGTAATGTCGTTGAGGAATAATATTACTTATTTGACCTATTAATTTTGAATTTACTGTTGTATATACCCCACCATCTATGGATATTGGAAAACTAGAAGTAGTATCTCTTGTGCCATTGGAGTTATACATCATAGGATAAAAAGTCACTGTTTTAGATGAACCATTTATATAAACAAAGAAACTAAAAGTTATTTTATCTCCTATTTGTAAATTTAAAGAATTGGCATATATTCCAATACCACCGAAACTCTTTGTAACTTTAACTTCATAAAAACCATCTTCACGTAATTGTAATGTTGATGTTCCTCTATTCGATATATTTTTATTATCCTTAGTGGAAACAATGTTTAAATTATATGAATTTAATGCTAAATTGTTATTCCCATTTCCATTATTATTTAAAAGATAGTGAGCAACTAAACCTTGAGATATTAATTTAATTTGCATTGGTGAAAGACATTCATCATATAATCGAAAATCATTCATTCTACCACCTAACATTAAATCACCGCTATGACGAGAATCACCTCCAATAACAAACATGGTTGCAGTTGTTGGAACATTATTACTTAATGTAACTGTATAGGATTCTATTAAAGTTCCGTTTTTATATACTTTTACAGTATTCTCAAATCTAGTTAATGCAACATGTGTCCATCCTTCGGAATTTAAAATATTATAAGATGTAAAATATTTATTAGGAGAACCATTATTCCACCAAAATCTCAATTCATTATTTGCATATTTTTCAATATTAAACCAATTACCACTTCCAGATAATCCATAATTCCCAAAATAAACGTCTCGTGAACCATCTGTATTACTATATATCCAAAAACAAATAGAAAATGAACCTGCAAAAATATTTGGATAGTTAGCATTTGTTATATTTATATAATCATTAGTACCATCAAAACTATAACATTTTCCAATTTTCCCATTATCGTCAATAGTGGCCCCATTATTAGCAATAACTATACTATCTAATCCTTTATTTTCTAAATCGCCATTTAGTGGCAACCATATTCGTAAACCCATTATCTCACCACCTTTTATTTGAAATAGGGTATAAGGAGTCGAACCTTATACCCTTAATTTATATTTTATACAAAACTAAATTCTAAACATTCATATGTTGAATTATATGTTAATTTAGCATGAGAACCTATTATAACAGTACCACTAGTTTTTAATCCACCATTACCAATATAAACTTCTCCACCTTCATTATTAAGAGTCAAAGTATTAGTTGTCGTTCCATTTGCTTTTGCTGTTATTTCATTAGCATCTATTTCAATATGGTCTTGTGTAGCTGTACCCCCAATTATTAAAGCAGGACTATTATTAGCTGTTCCAGAAAGGTCACTAATTTTAGATAATACTAAAGTACCAGTTACAGTGCCCCCAGACAGAGGAAGATACGTAGAAGTAATAACATTGCCATTTCCATCTTGTGTAGCTTTAGTAGCCGTTGTAGCACTAGTGGCATTGCCATTAAAAGATGTAGCTGTTACAGCGGCGGGGAAAATTGCATTTTGATTAACATCCCAATTATATAAATGGTCAAGTGAGACCAAATTATTAGGAGAATTCCAAACAGATATGCCATATCCATATATTCTATAAATATATTGTGGAGATTGAGGAGAACCATTACCTACACTTCCTCCTTCTGTAGCAGGAGCAGTAAAGAAAGTAAATCTTAAATTCCAATAATTATTAACTTGAGTTGTATTACCACCAAATGTAGTATTACCTAAATTATTAATTACATTTCCACCCGACCATCCTCTTAATGTATTATCGGGTGACGTAAGATTATGAATTTGCACCCAATTATTAGGTTTTGCTCCAGTTGCTTTTTCAATTTTTAATGATAATCTATCTGAATATGTACTTACCCATAAATACATATTAGATAAAGAACAATATCGTTCAGTACTTGCTATATAATTTGAATTCCAATAATTATATTTTTCAGTTTCTATAGTTCCTTGAGGAACATTATACTTCATTGCAGTAATAGTGATTCTAATACCACAAAGAGTATTTCTAGCACCATTTAAAAGAGGGATACTAACATTAGAATTAGTTAAATTCCCTAAAAAGAGATTTCTCTTAACACTATCAGAAAAACCACCATCCACCCATGTAACACCGCCATCTGTTGTTTTTTCAATAATAATTTGGTCAGCAGGAAGTAACGCAAAACGATTACCTCTAAGTGTATTTATTTTTGCTGAAGAAAATACATCACCAGATATTATATAATCTTTTTCTTTTATGCCTATCGCATAAGAAGCTGTCCCAGAATATGTAGAAGCGGTTAATCCTAAGTCAGAACTAATCTTATTCTTTACATATGACCATAATGCAGACATAGGTCTTCTATGATAAGTTGTAGTTGTTGTACCACCACCTACATATTGTGAAATATAATAATCAGCATCTATAGGTGTAGTAGAACCTGTACCAAGAGCATTAAGAAAAGCATTAGCCGCATTAATAGCAGATGTTTGTCCTGTACCACCTCTACTAACGGGTAATGTCCCAGATGTAATTAATGAAGCATTAAAATCTTTCCAGACTCCTGTTGTTCCATTACTAACAATAACTTGACCATTAGTACCAGAAGTAGTAGGAACTTTAAATAGACCACTAACTGTAGCTACACCAGAAGTAATAGAAACATCTACACCATTAGTACCAATAATACTATCAGCACTAATAACGTCATCAATACTACTAATTTTAATGGCATCTAATTTTGCTTTATCGTCTTTTGACATCCAACCTGCATCAGAAGTTGAAGCATTTCCACTAATTTCAGCTTTTGTCCAAGATACATTAGCTGAACCATTGACTGATTTACCAGTATTCCCAATAGTTAATGTACGTCCAGTTGTCCAAACATCAGCTTTACTAGCAGATGAAGCATTACCAGTTAAATCACCAATAAAACCACCAGAAGCAGTTATTTTACTTGTACTAGGATTGGCATAAATACCATTATTTAAAATAGCTGTTTTAGCACCTCTGGAATCTGTA
>Ga0326512_10001767_pt1 | contig 16315 bp, 9 predicted proteins | sample 1_2617_0518_D_FD_203652 | JGI IMG/M metagenome (GOLD analysis project Ga0326512, IMG submission 203652) | Bovine rumen microbial communities from UC Davis, California, United States - 1_2617_0518 | ecosystem: Host-associated > Mammals > Digestive system > Stomach > Rumen | place: USA: California... | reverse complement strand
GCTTGAAGTCGCTCTATAAGCTCAACGATCTGAAACCCGACTATGTTCTCTGTGTGGGTGACCAGCTGAAGCTCAGATAGTCTTTTGCAGTACCAGACAATGCCACTCGCCCTTGGTCTTCTCGTCGACAAGTCGTAGGCCCAGGGCGAGTCCCTTTTCCACCAGCATGGGCTTATCTTGGGTGTAGAATCCACTCAGCATCAGGGTTCCGCCTTCTTTCAGCTTCTCTGCAAAGGCAGGCATGTCAGCCAGTAGGATATTGCGGTTGATGTTGGCCAATACGATGTCAAACGTTCCTTTCACTTCCTTCAGCACAGAGGCATCGCCTAACAGTGCCGTATAGTGCTCATCCACCAGATTGATGACAGCATTATGGCGGGCGTTATCGGCACTCCATTCATCAATGTCGTAGCCTACAGTCTCTTTCGCTCCAGCCTTGAGGGCCGCTATGCCTAAAATGCCCGTTCCGCATCCGCAGTCCAGGACGCGAGTCCCCTTTACGTCTTGTCCTAAGAGTGAGGCCAGCATCATATAGGTTGTCTCGTGGGTGCCGGTGCCGAAAGCCAGGTGGGCGTCAATCTCGACGGCTATGGGATACTGGCTAACAGACAACTGGCCGAAATGCCGTCCGTCGTGTACCACACATAGATTGTCCACTACGATGGGTTCGAAACCCTCCTGCTCCCACTGCTCGTTCCAGTCGCGGTCCTCGGCTTCGTTCACTTCGTAAGAGATGCTTACTCCTTCTATGGGGAAGTTGGACAAAACGTCGTCAAGAATATCAGACTGGAAAAGAGACTGTTGCACATAGCCGGTCAGGCCTCCGTCGGTCTCCTCAAAAGTCTCAAAACCAGCCTCCCCGGCCAGTGCTGTCAGCAGGTCACAAGTGTCTTGAAAAATCGCCTCTGTCGCAGTGATATGGAATCTTACTTCGTAGTACTTCATAATAAGTTGTTAAAATTGTTGGCAAAGTTACAAAAAATAGGGAAAAACCTACTATGTTTTAGGGTTTTTCCGTATCTTTGCAGTAAAATTCAAAGTAATTTTGCAATGTGAAAGTACAACTAAAGATAACGCAGATATGAAAAAGTGGATTCTAATATCAGTCATGTTGGGTGCTATGCCACTCTCCATGTTGGCACAGGACGACGTCTACTTCGTTCCGAAGAAAAAGAGTGCAAGCCAATCACATTCGGCTTACTACTCATCGCGTCAGCCGTCGACCCATTATTCAGGTTCTTCGCGATCGGTTGAGGAATACAACCGTCGTGGTGGCAGTTCCTATGATGTCATCCCTGGTGATTCTTCCGACATCATCAGTTTCAGTGGCGAGGTCGGTGTCTATCCTGACTCGATAGAAGATTTCAGCCTCACCAAGCGTATGGCTCGCTTTGACGAGTATATTCCCGCCGACGAATATGGGTTGGGCTATATTGACGGCATGGTTGGTTCGTGGCATTCGCCTTGGTTCTACAGTTTTTATCCGTGGTATGACGGATGGTATTATGATCCTTGGTATTATCACCGCTGGGGATGGTCGTGGCCCTGGAGCTACTATGATCCTTGGTACTATGGCTGGCACCATCCCTATTACGGATGGTATGACAGAACGTACTATCCGCACCACGGTTACTATGGTGGAGGCTATGCAGGCCGTTATCGTGAAGGCTATCATCCTTCGACGGGAACCTTGAGCCACGGACGCATTGTTAATTCCGGTCATCGTAGTACTGTTTATTCACGCAACGCCAACAACCGAGGCATTGGTGCCGTCAGGAGTACTGGTACGGCAGGACGCACGACGGTGGGAAGCAGCCGCAGCACTTCTGGCAGCGTCTATTCGTCCAACAGCCGCACTTCAAATTCTACTTATACTCCCAGCCGTAGCGCCTCAACCAGCACCTATACTCCCAGCCGCAGCTCTTCGAGCGGTATCGGCAGTAGCCGTTCCACCAGTGGTAGCTCCTATGGAGGCGGCGGTGGTGGCTCCTTTGGCGGAGGCCGTTCAAGTGGCGGTGGCGGCGGCGGTGGCATCAGCCGTTCGGCAGGTCGCAGATAATCATTCGTAAACCATAATATTATTAGCTATGAAGAAGTATTTGTATTTAGCAGCATTGGCACTGGTTACGGTTCCTATGGCTGCACAGGAAACATACGAGAATGCTAAGATTGCAACCGAAGACCTCAATGGTACGGCTCGCTTCGTAGGCATGGGTGGTGCAATGGATGCCCTTGGGGCTGATATTTCTACCATCAGTACCAACCCTGCAGGTATCGGTCTCTTCCGCAGGTCATACATCGGTGTCTCTGCCGGACTGCTCTCACAAGAAGACGCGGAGACGTTTGCAGGTAGCAAAAAGACCAATATCAGTTTTGACCAGGTCGGTTTCGTCTGGGTTAACCCCATCAGCGAGAACAGCTTCGTCAACTTCTCGTTCAGCTATCGCAAGAGCCGGAACTTCAATCAGGTTCTTTCCGTGCTGCACGATTTGGATGGAGCCTCTCAGAATAAGGCAACGGCCAATAAGCACGATCAAGGTTTGCTCTATGAGGAAAAGGTAGATGCAAGTGGAAAGGTGTTCCCTGATTTCGACGCCTCTTACTCTACTTGCAGCGTGCTCGATGACCTCTATGCCCGTAATCTCAACTATAATGCCACTGACCGTCGCTGGTACTTCTACGATGGCGAACAGTATGCTTTTGACAGAAGGCACAAGGGCTATATTGGTGAGTATAACTTCAATTTAAGTGGTAATTCTAATGACAAGGTCTATTGGGGTATTACAGTAGGTATCCACGATGTGAACTACTCCCATTACAGCGAGTACAGTGAGAATCTTGTTGGTGGTCTCGGTGGCGTTCCTCAGAAGTATGGCCTGACAATAGCCGATGACCGTACCATCACAGGTACGGGTACTGATGTAAAGGTGGGCCTTATCTTCCGTCCCATCGAGGAGTCGCCCTTCCGCTTCGGTGTCTCGGTGGCTACGCCTACATGGTATAGGCTTACGACTTCGTGCTACACCACCTTCAATGACAATACGAATGTTTCCGACGGCACTAACGACGAGTATAAGTTCAAGCTCTATACACCGTGGAAGTTCGGTCTCTCCGCAGGCCATACGTTTGGAAATAATCTTGCCCTTGGCTTCGGCTACGAGTTTGCTGACTATAGCAGCATGGATACTCGCAACCTGCGTGATGGCTATAGCTGGGATGATTATGACAGTAGCGAAAGTGACAACGAAATGAATCGCCACACGGAGAAGACCTTGAAGGGTGTCTCTACGATTAAGGCAGGCCTTGAGTTCAAGCCCGATCCCACAGTAGCAGTACGGTTCGGTTACAACTACGTGTCGCCGATGTATGAGAAGGATGGTTTCAAGGACACATGGGTCAACTCAATGGGCTCCTATCACAGTTCTACTTCTGACTTTACCAATTGGGAGGCAACGCATCGCATCACTTGTGGTCTGGGATTCCAGCTGGATAAATGGAATCTTGCTGCTGCCTATCAGTATTCTGTCCAGAACGGTTACTTCGCTCCGTTCGACACAGACTTTGCCTTCCCCAATGTTGCCGATTTGGTCAAGGTAAACAACAAGCGTCATCAGGTGCTCCTCACCCTTGGCTACAGCTTCTGATTGATTTCAGCAGATTAGACTTGAAGGATAATAAAAATCCGCAATGCTGACGAGCATTGCGGATTTTTTATGGGTTATACGTTATTTACAGAATGGTCTTCACTGCTTCAAGCATACCCTTGATCTGGATGAGGTCGAGGAACTGCTTCACCATAGCATTGAGGCCTTCAACCTTGTTGAGGTCTTCCTGCCAGATAAACTCTGCACCGAGTACGCCGTCGGCCACCTTCTGAGTGTCGCCCGTAGCCCAGAGCTCCTGCAACAGCGAGATGATCTTCGGATCGTCGTTGGGCGTAATCTCTGCACCGTCGGCACGCTTTCCACCCTTGTAGTAGGTGATGATGGCTGCCAGACCGAATACCAAGCCCTTGGGCAGTTCGCCCTTGCGCTCCAGGTAGGTCTTCACGCCAGGCAGGTCGCGAGCTTGGAACTTCGGGAACGAGTTCAGCATGATGCTGGTTACTGCGTGGTCAACGAATGGGTTGTCAAAGCGCTCCAGCACGTCGGCTGCAAACTTCTGGAGTTCCTCCATAGGCAGGTCGAGTGTCTGCATCAGTTCATCGAACTGCACTTTGTGGATATACTTGCTAATGACTTCATGGTTGCAGGCATCGCGAACGATGTTGACACCACTCAGATAAGCAACGGGTGAAAGAACGGTGTGCGGGCCATTGAGCAGGGTCACCTTGCGCTTGTGGTAAGGCTCCTCGCTGGGTACGAACAGCACATGCAGGCCAGCCTTGTCGGCAGGGAATTCCTGAGCCACTTCCTTCGGAGCCTCAATGACCCAGAGGTGGAAGTTCTCGGCCTGAACAACGAGGTTGTCGCGATAGCCAATCTTCTCCTGAATCTGGGCAATCTCCTTGCGGGGGAAGCCCGGCACAATACGGTCAACGAGGGTAGCATAGACACCGCAGGAGTTCTCAAACCACTGACGGAAGCCCTCGGGCAACTGCCACAGGTCGATATATTTGCGGATGCAGTCCTTCAGCACATGACCATTGAGGAAAATCAGCTCGCAGGGGAAGATAATCAAGCCCTTGGTGGGATCACCATTGAAGGTCTGATAGCGATGATAGAGCAGTTGGACGAGCTTACCAGGATAGCTGGCAGCAGGCTTGTCCTCGAGCTTGCAGTTGGGATCGAAGGCGATACCGGCTTCTGTCGTGTTCGAGATGACGAAACGAATCTCAGGCTGCTCGGCCAAAGACAGATAGGCGTCAAACTGTGAGTAGGGATTCAGGCAGCGGCTGATGACGTCGATGCGCTCCAGCGTGTTCACGGGTTTGCCGTTCTCTCTACCCTGCAGGTTTACGTGATAGAGGCAGTCCTGGCCATTGAGCCAGTCAATCATACCGCCGTTCAAGGGCTGGACAACTACTACAGAACCATTGAAGTTCGTCTTCTGGTCCATGTTCCAGATAATCCAGTCTACAAAAGCACGGAGGAAGTTACCCTCACCGAACTGAATGACTTTCTCGGGCATTACGCTCTTAGGAGCGAAGTGTTTGTTTAGTGGTTTTAACATTGCTTTGTTTTGTTAGATTTGTGAAAGTTTCTAAGTGACTGCAAAGATACTAAATAATGAGTAACAAACAAAAAACTTAACCTTTTTTTTAAAAATATTCAAGTTTCGCTTGTTTCACCTTTAGTATTTTGTGTTAAGAGGTGAATGGGAGGGGGCCCACTCACCTCTTTCACTTAAGCAAGCAGAACTTGCGAATGATGAGTTAGTTTAATCCTTGATATTTGGTTCTTCCAGTCCCAGTCCCTTCTTCTTGTCAACAGCTTTCAGTACGAAGCCGAGGATAAGGGCAGCCACGCCGAGGCCAGCCAGCATGACGAGTGGGGCAGTATAATCAAACTGTGTGGGATCGGTCACACCGGGATTGGTCTTGTCAAGTACTTTGCCAATGAGCAATGGGAACAGCCACAGGCCGATGTTCTGAATCCAGAAAATCAGGGCGTAAGCCGAACCTATCACCTTGGAGTCGACCAGCTTGGGTACGGAAGGCCACAATGAGGCAGGCACCAGCGAGAACGATGAACCAAGCACCAGGATAGTGACGTAGGCAATGATGATGCCGCCAACAGCAGACTCCTTGAACATCGGCAGGATAAAGGCAAATGTCAGGTGGCAGGCAATAAGCAGCAACGAACCTAAGACAAGCATGGAAGCGGCCTTACCCTTATGGTCCACATACGACCCCAGAATCGGGGTGATAAGCACGGCCAAGAGGGGGAATACGGCGAAGATGGATTCAGCCGACTGGCGCATGTAGCCCATATAGCAATAAGTGACGAGGGCCAAGATGGAGAGTCCCAGCAATCCGTATTTCAGGTTGGCTTTCTTCTGGAAATTGGAAGCAAAGCCAGTGGCAGCCACAATCAGCATGATCACATACTGAACGATGGTCACCGACGAAGAAGCCCAGAACGAATCAGCAGCAGGCTCGTTGAGCGAGAGATTGCACTGCAGCATGTTGACGGCATATTTCTGGAAGGGGAAAATGGCTGAATAGTAGAGCACACACAAGAGGGCTACAATCCAGAATCCACTGTCGGAGAGAATCTTTCCCAGGTCTGACACCTTGAAGGGGTCGTCCTTCTCCTCAGCTTCGCCCGTCTGTCCATCAAGTTTCTGGTCCATGAAGAAATAGACGATGGTCATTATCAGGGCAATACACAGCAGAACCACACCAAATGCCACCGAACGCGAAACGCTGATTTCGCCACCTAATTTGGCAAAGAAAGGCGAGAAAATCATGCAAGTGGCAACACCCAAACGGGCCAGAGCCATCTCACTGCCCATAGCCAATGCCATCTCGCGGCCCTTGAACCACTTCACAATACCACGGCTGACGGTGATACCAGCCATCTCGCATCCGCAACCAAAGATCATGAATCCGCAGGCGGCCAGCTTGGCCGAGGCAGGCATACCCTCGTAGAAGGGGCTAACTCCCAGCTCGTCGAATACGGGAATGTAGTTCAGGTTATTGGTGAACCAAGTCTCCAAGCCACTGCCGAAGAACGATTCGCTCACGGCATACCATTTGATAAGGCCACCCACCAGCATCACGGCACCAGAGAGCACGGCGGTGAAGCGCACACCCATCTTGTCAAGGATGATACCGGCAAAGATAAGGAAGAATACGAATACGTTGAGGAACACCTCAGAACCTTGCATCGTGCCGAAGGCCGTAGAGTCCCAGCCTCGTGTTTCCTGCATCAAGTCCTTGATAGGTGAGAGGATGTCCATGAAGATGTAGCTGCAGAACATGGCTAATGCCAGCAGCAACAGAGCAGTCCACCGCATGGCGGCGGAGTCGCGCAAAGTCTTTTGAATTGCTTGAGTCATAATTATCTATTTCAATTATCAATTATTCTTGTTTGGCATGCTCAATTCTTGGCGCTATCTTTCAGCCAGCGATCCAGCCAGTTGAAGTAGGTGCGTTGCCACAGAATGCCGTTCTGAGGCTTCAATACCCAGTGGTTCTCATCGGGGAAGATGAGCAGTTGGGCCTCGATGCCCCGCATGCGGGCTGCATTGAAGGCACTCATGCCCTGAGTGGCATTGATGCGATAGTCCATTTCTCCGTGGATGCAGAGGATGGGCGTGTCCCACTTGTCAACGAAACGGTGAGGCGAGTTCTCATAGGTCTTACGGGCCCGCTCCGTCTGGTCCTTGTTCCAGAAGGCGTCATCATATTCCCAGTTAGAGAACCAGTTCTCCTCTGTCTCGGTGTACATGGCTTCGAGGTTGAAGGCACCGTCGTGGGCAATGAAGCATTTGAAGCGCTTGTCGTGATGACCAGCCAGATAGTAGACCGAGAAACCGCCGAACGATGCGCCTACGGCTCCCATACGGTCTTTGTCCACGTAGGGCAGGTTGTTTGCGGCATCGTCAATGGCAGAGAGATAGTCCTTCATGCATTGTCCCGTCCAGTCGCCCGAGATTTCCTCCAGCCATTCCTGGCCGAAGCCGGGCAGTCCGCGACGGTTTGGCGCCACAATGATATAGCCCTGTGAGGCCATGATAAAGAAGTTCCAGCGGTAGCTCCAGAACTGCGAGACAGGACTCTGCGGTCCACCTTCGCAGAACAGCAGGGTGGGGTACTTCTTCGTCTCGTCGAAATTTGGGGGAAGAATAATCCAAGTCAGCATCTCCTTTCCGTCGGTAGTCTTTACCCAGCGTTGCTGCACCTTTGGCTTATCCAGTTGGTCGAAGATATGCTTGTTCTCCTCGGTCAGCTGTTCCACCTTTGTCTTCTGTATGTCCTTGCCAGGAGTAATCACATACAGGTCGGCAGCAGCAGTGTAGCTATGGCGTTCAGCCAACAGGCGTTTGTTGTCCAGCATCTGGAGCGAACCGAAGTCTGCCCAGTCGTTGGTCAGCTGAACGACCTCGCCTTTGAGGTTGGTGCGGTAGAGGTTCTCCGTGCCGTGCCATACACCTATATAATATATAGTCTTGGAGTCAGGAGCCCAGCAGAAATCATCTACGTTGGAGTCGAACGATTCCGTGACATACCATTTCTTGGCTGTTGCCAGTTCGAAGATGCACAACCGCTGACGATCGGCCTCATAGCCGTCGCGTTCCATGGACAGCCAAGCTACATAGCGACCGTCGGGCGAGAACTTCGGATTCTGGTCGTATCCCACCTGCAAATCACCTGCGTCCTTGAAGTCCGCAGTATTCTTCATATTGTTGATGGGCTGGTCCTTGAGAGTCTTGGTGGGGTCAAGACGGAACCGCTTGTCTTTAGCGTAAGGCTCGTTGGGCAGTTCCAGTCCGTTTGCCTCCCACTTGCAGAGGTTCTGGTTCTTCTCCAGAATACCGTCTTCCATGTCGAGGTCGAAAAGCCAGATGTCAGAGTCGGTGGAGATACTGTACTCTAATCCTTTCTTCATGCGGCAGGTATAGGCGATTTTCTTTGAGTCTGCGCTCCATGCCAACTGCTCAATGCCGCCGAATGGCTCCATGGGGCATTCGTAGGGCATGCCTTCCAGCATATCCTTTCCTTTACCGATACCCTCTGCCGTCACATCAGCCACGAAGGGATGCTGAATAGACTCTACGTAGTGATCCCAATGGCGATACATCAAATCGGTCACCAGACGTCCTGTGGCCTTTGGCAGGTCTTTGGGATTTTCTTGAATAATCTCGTGAAATGGTATGGATTCCAGCAGGATAACTCTTTTCTTGTCAGGCGAGAAGAGGAAGCCTTCCACCTTTCCGTCCGTCTTCGACAACTGTCGGCGCTCACTACCGTCAGCCTTCATCGACCAAATCTCGCCACCCGTCAGGAAGGCGATGGTCTCGTTGTCGAGCCATGCGGCATCCGTCTCATTCTTGTCACCCTTGGTCAGCAGTTGCTTGTTGGTGCCGTCGGCCTGCATCATGTAGAGTACATGGTGGCTCTTGTTATGCTTCACGCTGTAGTACCCCACTTGATAGACGATGTGCTTTCCATCGGGCGATGCCTGGTAGCTGCTGATGCGTCCCATGGCCCAGAGAGCCTCGGGCGTCATGCGACCGTCTTTCACCGTGATCTGCTGTTTCCCAATCTTCACGTTTTCTTCTGCTTTAGCGTTGCCGCCCACCAGAAGCAGTGCCGCGGCAACCATGATTAGTAGTCTTTTCATGCAATGGATGTATTTTTCATTCTTATTTCTTCCTCACCGGGTCACAGGTCAGTCCGCAGCCGAGCTTCTTGAAGATTTTGCGGTCCACCTCGCTGAGCATCACGGTGCTGTGTACCTGGCAGTCGCGTAGCAGCGGGAGCTGTTCAAGGGCTTTACGGCAGTTCTCGTCTGTCTGTGAGAGGACGGAGAGGGCGACCAGCACCTCATCGGTGTGCAGTCGTGGGTTCTTGGCTCCAAGGTATTCGGTCTTGGTCTTCTGCACAGGTTCGATGAGACTCTGTGGAATGAGCTTTACCTCATGGTCGATACCAGCCAGATACTTGGTGGCGTTGAGGATGAGGGCAGCACTGCACCCTAAGAGGGGCGACGACTTGGAGGTGATGATGCTGCCATCGCTCAGTTCCATAGCAGCAGCAGTGTGTCCACTCAGTTCCTTCTTGGCAGCTGCTGCCACGGTGACGCGACGATAGGCTGTGGTAATCTTGGCCTGGTTGAAGAGCATCAATATCTTGTTTATCTCACTTTCATTGTCGGCACCGTCGGCCATCTTGTTGGTGGCATCATAGTAGCGGCGGATGATCTCATCGCGGCTGGCATTGCAGCAAGCCTCGTCGTCGCAGATGCAGAAGCCCACCATGTTGACTCCCATGTCGGTGGGACTCTTGTAGGGACTGCCTCCATAGATACCTTCAAACAGTGCATTGAGCACTGGGAATATCTCGATGTCACGGTTGTAGTTGATGGCAATCTTGTCATACGCCTCCAGGTGGAACGGGTCAATCATGTTGACGTCATTCAGGTCGGCGGTGGCAGCCTCATAGGCAATGTTGACGGGGTGCTTCAGCGGCAGGTTCCATACGGGGAAGGTCTCGAACTTGGCATATCCGGCATGTATTCCCCGCTTGTTCTCATTGTAGAGCTGCGACAGGCAGACAGCCATCTTGCCGCTGCCTGGACCGGGAGCCGTGACGATGACCAGCTCTCGTGAGGTCTCCACATAGTCGTTCTTGCCGAAACCCTCGTCGCTGGCTATCAGTTCTACGTCGTGAGGATAGCCATCTATTAAATAATGTACGTAGGACTTGATGCCCATACGCTCCAGACGGTGTCTGAACTGGTCGGCTGTGCGTTGTCCGTTATAGTGGGTGATGACCACCGAGCCAACCATGAAGTCGCGTTGCATGAACTCGTCGCGCAGTCGTAGTACATCCTCGTCGTAGGTAATGCCTAAGTCGGCACGCACCTTGTTCTTCTCAATATCGTCGGCACTCACCACGATGATAATCTCTATCTGCTCTCTCAGCTGTGCCAGCATGCGCAGTTTCGAGTCGGGCTTGAAGCCGGGCAGCACTCTCGAGGCGTGATGGTCGTCAAAGAGCTTGCCACCCAATTCCATGTACAGTTTACCGTCGAACTTAGCTATTCGCTCACGGATGTGCTCAGACTGCACCCTGAGATATTTGTCGTTATCGAATCCAATCTTCATATTTCTGTATTGTTACTTCTGTATTACTTCTTCCGCTGCTGTTCCATGCGCTGGCGCTGCAACTCTTGTGCCTGCTTCTGCATGGCCTCCAGACGAGCGGCCAGTCCGCTGGTCTTCTTCTTGGGGTTGTTCTTGTTCTCCTTGTAGCGGGCTTCGAGGATGGCCAGCAGCTTGGCATCGTTAGTGGTCTTGCGGAGCGTCCACATGATGGCAGCTGAGAAGAACAGGGAGATAAAGTAGTAGAAGTTCAGGCCGGAGCTGTAGTCGTTGAACATGAAGAAGAACATCAGCGGCATCAGATACATCATCCACTGCATCATCTTCATCTGCTCAGCCTGCTGACCTACCATCTGGTCTCTCTGCTGGCGCATTGTCATAAAGCTATAAAGGATGTTGGCACCGCAGAACAGCAGACAGGTAAGCGAAAGGTGATCGCCGATGCCCCAGATGTTGGTGCCCCATTCTATGATAGGATCGTAGGTTGACAAGTCGTCAATCCAGAGGAACGACTCGCGACGCAGCTGAATGGCGTTAGGCACGAAGTTGAACATGGCAATCCAGATAGGCATCTGTATCAGCATGGGCAGACAGCCGCTTAGTGGGCTAACGCCGTATTGCGAATAGAGTTGCATCATGGCCTGTTGCTTCTGCATTTGGTCCTCGGGTTTGTCATACTGTTTGGTGGCCTCGTCGAGTTTTGGCTTCAATACACGCATCTTGGCACTCGACATATAGCTCTTCTTCACCATGGGGAACGTGATGGCTTTCAGCAGCAGCGTGATGAGAATCAGCACCACACCCATGGAGAATCCCCAGGAGGTGAGCCAGTCGAAGACGTAGATGGTGAACCAGCGGTTGATGATGCGGAAGAGCGGCCAGCCGAGATAGACCAGCTGTTCCAGGTCGAGGTCCTTGCCAAAGCGGCTCTCTTCCTCAATGTCCTTGATGAGGCGGAAGTCGTTGGGGCCTAAGTACATCTCAAACTCCGATGCTACGGCACCCGTGGGGTCGAAGGCGGTCTTCAGCTTGGCCTCGTACTGTTTCAGATAGCCTGAGCCTTTCTCCAATGGCGTGCTGTGCATCTGTGCACCGGCAGCAAAGTCGTCCTTCGAGATAAGAACTGCCGAGAAGAACTGGTTCTTGAAAGCCACCCAGTCGAGGGATTTCTCCAGAGTCTCCTGCTTCTCGCTGGTCTCACTCAGGTAGTCGGTGCTGCCATTCTTTTCACGATAGGTCAGGGTAGAGTAGCGGTTTTCAAAAGTGAAGCCCTTCTCCTGCTGGCGGCATTTGTCTCGCCATTCAATGTCCATCTCATTGTAATTGGGGGCGAAGAATCCGCTCAGTCCGTTGGCCTGAAGCGAGAGGTGGAGCATATAGTCAGGGCCTAACACGTATTTCAGCACGATGTTTCCGCCGTTTTGCGCCTGAGCGGTCATGGTCAAGGTGCTGTCTGTGCAATCCGAAGGCGTGAAGAACAAGTTCTGTGTGACAATGTTCTCCTGCTTGCCCGACAGCATGAAGTTCATCTGCTGGTCCTTACCCTCAAAGAGGATGACGTCCTCCTTGTTGTCTTTGTCCAGGAAGCCTTTCACCACAGCCTTGCTGATGGTACCACCCTTGGTGTCGAAGGTAAGCTCTATCTTGTTGTTCTTCAGCACAATCTGCTCATTGTTGCCGTTGAGTGCTGCATAGAACAAGGCCGTCGTATCGCTCTTGGCGGCAGCTTCGGCCTCGGCTTTGCGTGTAGCCTCAGCTTTCTGTTGCTTCTCGGCACGGTCTCTCTCCACGGCAGCTATGCTATCCTGCTGTCGCTGGTATTCCTCCATTTGCTCTTCTGAAGGCTGGTTCCACCAAGCGAAACCTACTAAGACCAAGACCATTAATACTATTCCTGTCAGTGTGTCTTTGTTCATCTATTTTTTATTTTTATGTTAAAATTCACGTTACAAGGGTGCAAAATTACAAAAAAATCGTTACCTTTGCAAGCATTATGAAGAAAATGTTGTTAAGTTTAGCGGCTTTGTCGGCACTCAGTGCCTATGCCGCACAGCCAAAAGATTCTATTAACGGCGGTCTTTATCGCCTGTTTGCACCGCTTACGTTCTATCATTCTGTGGCTGGAAATCAGTTGTCGCTGAATGACAAGACCAATGATGCGGTGAGTGAAGAAGTCGACAATGCCTTGATGCACGTCTATCTGAATCGTCCCGACCTGGTGCAGGTGACGGAGACTGAGCAGCAGCAGAGTGGTACGTTGCGTCAGGATGTTATAGACCAGCCTATCGTCCAGCAAGTGGAGTTCACCGATGAGGACACCCCCATCCTCGAGGCCTTGCCTCAGGCAGAGACCGTGGAAGTGGTGGTAGAGAAGCCCAACTTCTGGAAGTACAAAGGCGACGGCTATCTGCAGTTCATGCAAAACTATGTGTCGGGCAACTGGTATAAGGGCGGTGAGGACAACTACTCGGCTGTGGGAAGTCTGACCCTGGAGGCCAACTACGACAACAAGGAGAAATGGAAGTGGGACAACAAGCTGGAGATGAAATTAGGCTTCCAGACCTCGCCCAGCGACACCATCCATAAGTTCAAGGCCAACGAAGACCTGCTCCGCTTAACCAGCAAGATTGGCCTTCAGGCTGCCAACAAGTGGTACTACACCATTCAGATGCTTGCCTATACGCAGTTCACCAAGGGTTTGAAGTCAAACAATACCAATGTGTTCTCCGACTTCATGTCACCCTTCAACCTGAACGTCGGTATCGGTATGGATTACAAGATTTCATGGTTCAAGAACAAGATGACGGGTTCGGTCAACATGTCGCCTCTGGCAGTGAACTATCGTTACGTAGACCGTAGCGACCTGGCCAAGAGCTTTGGTGTCAACGTGCCTCATCATCACCATTCACTCACCGATTTCGGTTCGCAGCTGACGGCAAACTTTACGTGGAAGATGAATGACGTGGTTACTTGGAAATCAAGAGTTTATGCTTTCACCAGCTACAAGCGTGCTGAGATTGAATGGGAAAATACTTTCGCCCTGCGTGTATCGAAATATATCTCTGCCAACCTCTTCCTGTTCCCCCGTTTCGACGACTCCAACAATCGTGACGACAAGTTAGGCTACTGGCAGTTCAAGGAGTATTCTTCGTTAGGATTCAGCTATAATTTCTAACAAGGAATAATCTACAAGCATCTGACAAAGATAGTCCCGCGACTATTTTTGTCAGATGTTTTTTATGCCCGGTACTATGTTTTTTTCTTCGTAAGGATTCAGGTTGAAAATGGCGATAAAATGTTTCTACTGAAATAGTATGACTAAATACATGTCACCAATAAATAAGAAAAAAGTCCACCGTTGAGGACGATGGACAGGGACCTAATGTTTTCACAACGGAATAATCCTTATTGTGATTTGCTAAAAATTAGTGGTGCAAAGTTAAAGTTTTTCTTTTAAATCACCAAATATTTCAAAATAAAATTGTACTTTTGTAGGCAAATTACTAAAGATTCTATAAATATTATGAAAAAAATACTAGGTTTGGATTTAGGTACAAATAGTATTGGATGGGCAGTTATAAATGCCGATGAGATAGCCAATGGGAATAAGAACACTGAACTGAAGCCTGTAGGCATCAGTAGTGTAGGTAGTAGAATCATCCCAATGTCTGCTGACATCTTAGGTGATTTTGATAAAGGTAATTCTGTTTCGCAAACAGCGGAAAGAACTAGACTTAGGATGATACGTCGTTTACGTGAACGTAATCTTCTGCGCCGTGAACGATTGTTACGAACATTGAAATTATTGGGTTTTTTACCTGAACACTTTGCCATGCAAATTGATGAAACAGGAAAGTTCGTTAATGGCAGTGAGCCAAAGATAGCTTGGCGGAAAAGCGATTTAGGCAAGTCAGAGTTTTTGTTTCAAGATTCCTTTAGTGAAATGTTGAAGGACTTCTCCCAGTATCAGCCACAATTAGTAGCCAATGGTAGGAAAGTTCCATACGATTGGACTATCTATTACCTCCGCAAAAAGGCCTTAACAGAAAGAATCTCCAAAGAAGAATTAGCCTGGTTTTTACTACAGTTCAACCAAAAGCGAGGTTATTATCAGTTGCGTGGTGAAGATGAAGAGGAAGATGACACAAAGCGAGTAGAGTATCTTTCTCAAAAAGTGTTGCGAGTAGAAGCTACGAAGGAAAAAAAAGGAGATGAAATATGGTACAATGTCTATTTAGAGAATGGCATGATTTATCGACGTACAAGTCGATATCCGCTTGAATGGGAAGGAAAGGTTAAAGAGTTTATTGTAACAACAGACCTTGATAAAGATGGTTTCCCAAAGAAAGATAAAGATGGAAAGATTAAGCGCTCTTTCCGAGCCCCTAAAGAAGATGATTGGACCTTACTTAAAAAGAAAACCGAAGTCGATATTGAAAATAGCCAAAAGACTGTAGGGTGCTACATTTATGACACTCTGTTACAAAAACCCAATCAAAAGATTATCGGAAAACTGGTTCGTACTGTTGAGAGAAAATATTATAGGGAAGAGCTTCTCAAAATACTAAAAGTACAGCAAGAGTTGATTGCAGAGTTGAAAGATGCTGAATTATATAAAAGATGTATAGCAGAGTTGTACCCCAGTAATGAAGCTCATCGCAATAATATAGCCAAGCCTGACTTTGCTAATTTGATAGTGAATGACATTCTGTATTATCAGCGGCCGCTGAAAAGCAAGAAGTCGCTTATTGATAATTGTCCCTATGAATATCATGTAGATAAGGATGGCAACACACACCCAGTGAAGTGCATTGCTAAGTCCAATCCTCTTTTTCAGGAATTTAGACTATGGCAGTTTATTCAGAACCTTCGTATTTATCAACGAGAACGATATGTCTGTGATGGTAAGCTTTCAACTATTGGACAATTACAGACAGACGTTGATGTTACTACAGATTTCCTTAGGAACGAAGATGATTATGAAAGGCTTTTTGTTTGGCTGAACGACCGTGCTTCAATAAAACAGGACACGCTACTTAATACCTACTTTAAGATTAAGAAAGAGAAAGGGAAAGACCATTATCCCTTCCGATGGAATTACATAGAGGACAAGGAATATCCGTGCAATGAAACAAGAGCGTCTATGCTTACAGGGTTGGCAAAATGCAGTGTAGACCCAGTCTTTCTTACTCATGAGAAAGAAATGTCTTTGTGGCACATTCTTTATTCTGTCGAAGATAAGATTGAAATTGGCAAAGCCATGAAGTCCTTTGCTGTAAAGAACAACCTTGATCGCGACTTTGCAGAGGTTTTCTGTAAAATCAAGCCTTTTAAGAAAGATTATGGTTCCTATTCAGAAAAGGCGATTCGTAAGTTGCTCCCTTTGATGCGGGTAGGCAGATTTTGGAGTGTCGATAAAATCGATGCCAAAACACTGAAAAGAATAGATAGTATCATTAATGGAGAATACGACGATAGCATAAAGAATCGTGTCAGAGAAAAGTCAATCAATCTTACAGATATAGGTCATTTCAAGGGCTTG
>Ga0326512_10001764_pt1 | contig 16333 bp, 27 predicted proteins | sample 1_2617_0518_D_FD_203652 | JGI IMG/M metagenome (GOLD analysis project Ga0326512, IMG submission 203652) | Bovine rumen microbial communities from UC Davis, California, United States - 1_2617_0518 | ecosystem: Host-associated > Mammals > Digestive system > Stomach > Rumen | place: USA... | reverse complement strand
ACCACCGGAGAAAATATAAAGACCGGCGCGATGCAAGGGGGAGGGTATAATTTTTGACCCCTCCCCCCGGTATAAATATAAATAAGCCCCATATTGATATTATTTATATTTATATTAATTTGTTGATTTTTTTATATTATTTGTGATTTTTTACAGAAATTTGCAAATAATTATTATTATTTTGTAATTTTTTTGTACAAAAGTGGATTGAACAGCACTATTTCATCTATTGCACGTTCAATTTCAGCCATGTTCTCGGCCTCAGTAAGTTGTTCACTTGTGTTTGCAATTCTTGCTAAGTAACCACAAGAGTTGTAGCCTCCAACAATGTCAAACAGAAACCATTTGTCAAAGTCTGCAAATGGATCATAAGGATTGTCTACAGTTGTTAATGCGCAAGCCATACTATTCCTTTCTGTATACGCGATAATACTATAGTGCTATACCTATAGCATTACTTATACTTGTTAATGGTAGATGCTGATACACCTAATCTATTAGCTATCTCTTCGTTAGTATAGCCACTAGATTTCATAGTCTTAATAAGAGCCTGTTTAGAAGAACTAAGTTCTTTAGTTGCTCTAGGAGTAGCTCTCTTTCTAAGATCATCAGCATCCATATACTTAAGCATACTAGAAAGAGTGCTATCTGAAACGGCGCCATTCTGTATAGCTTCCCATGATCTGTCTGTTACTTTTATAGGTACCCTTTTTGCACCCACCTGTAAGCGGGCTTCTTTGAGGGCGGTATTCTTTACCTTTTTAAGCTCCTCTTTATCCAGATCAGGATTGCTCTGCTGTATGGCCTTGACTTTATTACTAGCAAGTAGCTGAGCCTGCCTTTCTCTTGGTCTGTTCTTTTGTGCCTCATTGTACTGAGCCATGAGATCATCGACTTCTTTTCTATATGTTTCTTTTGCAGAAGCAGAGAACTTAGCCCTTCCTGTAGCAAGCATCTCTTTACGAGCTTGATTGGCAAGAGACTTCATATAGTTAGCATAGTTAGCATAAGCATTCTCTTGCTTTGTTCCAGAAGAGAGCTCCATAGCATCCTTAGCCTCTGCCATCTGGGTACTCTTCTCCTGCCGGTTCTTATACACAATAGAACCATCTTTGTTTTTGAATGCTTGAGGAGGAGCAGTCTTATAAGAAAGCGATCCATCTTCATTGATGATAGGATTGCCTCTTCTCTTATCTACATAAACGGGGCTTTTAGCCCTGGAGATAAGGGTCGATGCTCCGCCTAGCTCCTTCCCGTTTTCATCTACCCTCCTCTGATAAGAACGTTTAAGCTCGGCTATACCATTCTCTTTCTCACTTCTCTTGTAATCAAGATCATGTTTGACTGCATCAATAACTACCATACTATGGCGTACTGCTCTAGCAAGCTCAGCATCAGTAGCGCCCCTAAGAGTCATGTCCGTAATGAGGTTGGATACAACACCCATCTGCTGCTGCTTGTATCCCTCAGACATTCTCTTATAGTTCTTACCTGCACTGCCAGGACTATCAGGACCATACTCTGCAGTAGGATCAAATCCCTCAAGACCTTTCAATGGGCTAGTGGATTTAACCTGGGATTTGGGTCCGATAGGAATAACCATTACAGTATCACCATCGAAGTCAGCACCAGAAAGTCTTGATGCTACGTTAGCATTGATACCAACAGCGTCCTTTGCACTAGTACCAATAACGTTTCTACCTTCCTGGTTCTTATTGTTTACAGTAACAATGGGGATTTCAAATGTTCCACCATGAGGGTATCTAATAAGAGCTACCTTTTCACCATTCTTATAGTTAGGAGCGTAGACCTCATTATCTTTCATACTCATAAGAGGAAGAATGACCTGGTATTTCTGTCTAGGGAGAGCTGCTGCCTGAAGATGAACCGCGGCTGAGTCACAGTCTTCAGCAAAGGATCTAAGAAGTTCTCTCTTAACAGTCTTATTAGTAAGACCCATGATATCATCGAACTCAGCTTTACGATCACTCATAGTCAGGTTGAGCTGCTGATTGATCAGCTTCATTGGCTGCTTACTAAGAAACTGCGAAGGGAGCTTGTCACTGTAATCAGCCCAGTCACCTTCTTCAGCACGCTTGTTGATTAGACCAAGTTTCTTATTACCGTGTTCATCCTCATAGTAATACTGTCCGCCACGTTCCTTGATCAATGAACCAAATGGATTTTCTCTATCAGGTTTGATCTGCTTGAGAACCTTCTCCATAGGAGTGCCGGCTTTCTTATTGGTGTTAAATATAACATCAACGCCATCAGGCATGTTGTCACCATAAACAGCCATGCCTTTCAGATAGTGTGTGCCGTCAACCATGATGCGAACCTGAGCATAGTTGGCTTCACCAAGATCAAGATCTTTACAGCCTCTTCGAAGCTCAATGACGCCGTCTTTCATAGCGCCACCTTCAGGATCGTCTGCATATCTGATCTGAAGTCTTTTGGAATCGAGACTTTCAGGATACTTAAAAGCAGGCTCGATCTTGTTACCGTTGTCAACAAGAATCTTGTTTGACTCTTCGATCGAATGAATATCAAGAGAATAAATATCTTTATGTTCGGTACCTGGAGGACAAAGAACCTTAAGAACCGTTCTCTTTCCAGGATTGGTTACCTGTTCAACAGATCCACCATAAACAGGATATCCTTCAAGCTGCAGCCGATACAAAGCTTCGTCAAATTTGACTCTTGACACACCGGCAAATCGTTCCTGACCTGCTCCAACGTCAAGCATACCTTTCTCGTCAACGATCTGCTTCAAATATTCGGCAGTCACTTTAGACTGATTCATTCGTGCTTCAGCGTTTTCATTAAGAAGAGCTCTTACGGATGAGTCATTCTTAAAACCCATCTTTCTGGCAATCTCGTTAAGTGAGTTGCCTTCTTCCCTGAGTCTCCTTGCCGTCGCTACGTTGGCCGATCTGCGTTCCTCATTAGCAATTGCTATCTGAACACGAAACTGTGTGGTGGAAAGATTAAGATTCCTTGCAATATCAGTATCGCTCAATCCTTTACGTCTGAGATCTTCAACCCTACTGATAAAGTCACCACTATGCTGGTTAGGGTTCTTACCGCTACCAAGAGGATATCTTCCCGATCCTCTACCAGGAGAACCATCAAGCTTGCCAACGCCATAGTGCATCAAGAAATCGTCATTGTGACTCATTGCTCTTCCTCCTTACGAATATCCATGATTATTCGGTCAAAAGTGATGATCTTATCCATTACAGGAGCGATGTCCTCCACGCTGGGATTAGAAACCAAAATATCGTCAGCCTGATAAATACGAAGCTCGTATTCGAGATCACCAGGCTTAAAGTTGTATTCAAGGCAAAATAAAGCCGCATAGACGATCAGCTGTTCCATGTGAGCAGGTATCACACCAGTCTTAAGATCGTGTATGCGGAGAAATCCTTTTGTATCATTAAATGCTATAGCATCGGCTGTACCAAAACAGTTTGGCGAATAATATAAAATCTGTTCTGGCGTCATGCGATAACCTATAGCATCGTTTACATACTTGTTTAAAGTTTTCTTTGAGTTCGGAAGCTTTTGTCGCAGTTTAATACACTGAGCTGCAAAGGCGTGAAGCTCTGTGCCTTTCTGTGCTGCTAGAGATCTTCTAAAAGATTCTGCCACCTTGGCTTCGTCATAAAATATCCAGTGATACTTACTGGCTCCAAGAAAGGCATGCTGCCCTTCAAGATTCGAGTGCCTGTTGAAGTTCACTCATAACCTCCTCTCTATTTTCTGGATAGATGAACCTTGAGAATGACATATTGTTCATTCTGTCAACGTAAATATCTTGGTTCGGTCGTTTGTTGTTTCGATAATCTCTTTCGCTCTTCTTACATTCCAAGGTAGCCCATTTGTCTCCGTACAATATCAATAGATCCGGAATGCCTTGGATGTGCGATGAGTCAAGTTTAGTCACAATCGACCCTGGAAACTGCTGTTCAATGTCCTTGATCAATTTTGCTTGAAAGTCGCTTTCTCTTCTTCCCACTCGATACTCCTTTCTAAATATCCAGAAAAAGAAAAAGGGTTAGGAATTGCTAAAGTCGCAATATATACCTCTTCCCTCTCATAAAAGGACCTGAAAATTGTGCGAAGTTAAAAAGAGCAAAAGAAAAGGCCCTACCGATCTGGTAGAGCCCAAAATGAGTCTGAAAATATCAATTAGTTTTTAGATATCTATTTACTAGCTCTGGTCAAAAGCCCACTTTTTTTCGTAAATTACTATAAATTATTATTTTTTTTTTTCGCGTATTAACTCTAAATAAAAGTGGGTTTTTGACCATCAGAGGTTTTTAGATATCTAAAAAGGGGTTTTGAGATAACTAAAAACCCGATTTCGTGGCCATTTTCAAAGTGGGCAAAAGTGGCCAATGGCCACAAAAGTGGGCAGAGCGGAGGGTTTTTAGATATCTATTTATTATTTTTGTTCTTCCGTAAAATTCAATGGTCAAAAAGTTTTGACCAAAGCCCATTTTTGACCGACAAAAGTGGGCAGTAAATAGATATCTATTTAATCGTCTGAATAAGCCCATAAATGCTCTCTAATTAGCCTTACAACTGTCATTTTTCGTCGAATAGCAGCCTCTTTCAGACGTCCGTACTCCTTTTCAGATACTCTAAGAAGTACTACATGTGTACGTTTTTCAGAGTCATTTTTTCTCGGTCTTCCGCCTCTGTTCTTCTCCACAACAATCCTCCTTAGAATATCAATCAGAGTTTGAACGTCTTAATATGACCAGTCTTAGATCCTTTGACTTCCATTTTCTTACCGCGAATATCCATGTAGATTTCACCGTCTTTGTAGTTCGTAGCGACAACAGCACCACGATCCCTAAAGACGTTGTAAGTAGATTTGCGGCCACTGCCATTCTCAGATCCATGGTAGTTACAGAAGGCAAGAAGGCACTTGATAGCGTCAACGTAATCCTTCGTAATACCATCACGATCACCATGCCAGCGAATCTTCATGACATGACACACGATCTCCTCAAGACGATCTTTGAAAGCCTCAAGCATCTGTCTCTGAGCTTCGATCTGAGCGTCACCACCCATGTCAAATATCCATGTACCGTCCACGACAATGTGATAGATCATAGACATATTGTTAATGAAGTGGTGTCCTTCTTTTTCCTTCAGCTTATTAGCGTCAGCCTGGAAGATAGCTTTACACTCAAAGCATCCGATCTTGATGACATCGCCAACACTGACATAAGAATATCCAACCTTATATGCCGCACATTTAGCAGCCTGTCTGGCAATTCGATTAGCATATTCAGGCTGATACTTCTTTACGCCAGTCTGATCAGGGAAGTACACATGACCGACTTCAAAGTTGTCCAGAATAGCATTCTTATCATCATTATACAAATATCCATAATGATCAGAATGGTCATGTGATATAATGACAGCATCAATCTTGGTAACACCAGCAGCCTTCAGTTTCTTGATGGTATCGGTGTAGTTCATTCCAGTGTCGACCAGAATGACATGCTTAATAGTCTTGTTATCAGACTCGTACTGGATAAATACTGTGGCATCACCGTACTTTTCGTGATCGCTTTCCCAGAAACGTATCGCCCATACCCTAACATAGGGAGGCAAGTCACCCTCCTTTTCAGGTTCGGACGGGTATTTGGGCCTGATTCTGCCTTTTACAGTCTTCAGACTCGTACGATGACGCTTGTGAACGCCGCCATTGTAGTTGCCGGAGATGAAATCATGCGGTCCAAGAGCAAATTCAGTGTGATTCGGGTTGCCTTTGCTGTCCTGATAGATGACAATATCACCAAATTTGATGTCATCAGTGCCAGATTTCCAAGTTCCTTTCTTTTTTGCGTTCTCCATGAGGTTAAGAGACCGCTTTCCATAGCCGATCAGGTCCAAATATCCAGCAAAGTAGAACATCAGATCAACAAACATAGCACACCAGGCGTTTGACATGCCAATTTTTGAGTGTGATGCGCCGTTTTTACCGTTGTAAATATCAATGAAAGCGTTGTACTTTCTTACAAATTCACTGTGAGCTCTGCTGGAATCGATGTAAGGCTTCATCAGATCGTAAACCTTGTCGGCTCCATACTTCTCAGCAGGCTTTTTATCCTCTTTTTCCTGCTCTCCGGGCACTGTGACCATGATTGCTTTGAAAAAAGTGCTTTTATAAGACTTATAAGGGTCTTTTAAGTGATAAGCGGTCTCGTGAATATCTTTCAAACGCTTTTCTGCGTTAGCTTTGACCGAAAAAGCACCGGATTGGACCTTCCACAATCCATTTATCTGAATTACAGCGGCAGGAAAGTTATGTGCTCTCACCACAGCAGCAGTTTTTTCGGCATTTGGCTTGGATTTATAAGCTCCAAGCTGAATTTTATACAGAGTTTTTGTGGCCATGGAATTTACTCCTTATTTTATTTAACGTATAAACAGTCACATAGTAAACAAAACAGCCTATTACGATCATTAAATAAAGCACAGCACAGAATAAGCCGAATACCACAAGGTGACAAAATATCATATCGAGCGCATCCATCATACATTCCTCGACTTAATAAGAATATTGAACCCAGCATTCCTGGCTCGTGCAGCCTCAGCGTTCAGAAGATCCGTGACACCATCATAATACTGGCTGCGGACACGATAATATCCATCAAACTTCTCGATCTCAGCCTCGAGACCCTTGTTTTTGACCTCATAGAGCCTCTTTTTGGCGTTGTTCTTGCTGGAGAAAGCACCGTACTGAATATAATAGTTCAGTGTAGCGATGTTCAGATCGTCGATGGGCGTCGTGAACTTGTCATAGAACTCCTTACCGGCTGTTGTACGAGCATTCAGAGCCTTGGTAATGCCAGATTTGTTGTTATTAACGACTACAGCAGGTCTCTCATACTCTCTCAGAACCACGTTCGAAGCCTCTTTGATGGAGTTTGCTTTGCTGAGAACCTTCATGACGTGCTCATAAGCGCCCAGCTCCTCCCAAAGGAACTGAAGCTGCATTCCGAGATCGTCAATAGACACCTTTTTCTTCTGTGCATAATATAAAAGAGCCTGCTTACGGCTCCAGAAAGTCCACTGTGCAAGACCATAACCAGCCTTGTCATGGACAAAGTTCTTATACGATCCGTTGTTGACACCCTCTGTGTAGCTCTTATCGGTCCATCCTTCCTTGGTCTCGAAGGAATTCTGAAGGTTGTTAGGTCTCAGAGCGGACTCACACTGCAGATTACCCATGAGACCTGCTGTTGCGTACTCGTTCAGACCCTTGCTGCGGAAGAAGTTCCAGATGAAGCAGGCTCGAGCAGTCTCGTCAGGAATATAAATGTCACGGTTGGGAATCTCGAGGACAAGCTTTGGTGTGGGAACCTGACTGTTGAGCTTAGCGTTCACCTCTTCAGCAAACTTACCAAGCCTGTTATACAGCCAGTCACCAGGACAAGCCTTAGCAGCAAACCAACGATGCACAGTGATCACCATCTCGTCGGACTTAGGTGTGTAGTTGAGAGTGGTCTTTTTGTCGTTGAACCACAGCATCTTATTCTTGCCATAGCGCTGGCAAATATCCACACCCAGAGCTACAAGAGCGTCCCAGACCTTCTGATTCATGGCGTACGGATGCTTGGTGTCGGACGCACACTCAACGGTGATGGCTCTGTTGTCGTTCCACGCAGAGCTGGTGCACCATGATCTGTCTTCCTCGTCCACATAGCCGGCAATCACTCCAGCAGTGCCGATGCCGTAGTTGGACGAAGCCTGGTAGGATGACCTAGCAAAGAGCTCACCACAACGCTTAGCAGACAGCTGTCCGACCATGCAGTGAGGTGTGAAGTAGATTACTTTCTCAGTTCTCTGCTTGTTACGATTGGGTGACGGAATAAATACAGTTGCAAGTTTTGAAAAGGACATATCTTTCCCTCCATAAATATAAAAAGGAAGAGAGCCTGCAAAGTTAGCAGACCCTCTTCAACAATAGGTAACTAGTTTAGAATATCAATCATTTCAAGTTTCCAAATATGACGCCGGCCGCAAAAGAGATCAAAATAATAAATGCTACACACAATGTATCCATAATGTCTCCTTATTACTTCTTATCTTTCCAGATCTTTCTAAGATCGTCTTCATCGGTAAGAACGATCTTACAACCCTGATACGTCAGTTTCTCTGTAGAAGACACAAATATAACACAATGATACTTGGGGTCGAACAGACGAATACGATGCTCGTCAGGCCCGACATACATGTAATCGAAATTACTCCAAGAAACTCTCACAGCATCGCCATACTCGAATTTGTGCTCGGTGTCATCTGTCTTTCCCAGAATATCATCTACTTTTATACTTCCTGTGATCGTAGACTCCCAGGAATCAAGTGCCGGTAACGACTTTTCGAATTTTCTTACCGCCTCCTTGATAGCGTTCATTGTAGCCTCAGTGTAATTAGCAGTTGCAACGCCACGGGTTGTGATAACCAGTCCTTTGGGATTGGGTTTTTCCTCTTCGGACTTCATACCGCAAAGCTTCTCAAACAGATCCTTATTGACATTGACCTCTGCTTCAAAAGTACAACCTTTGCGCAAATTTTCTGTGATCTTGGTATCGGCATCCCTCACAGCTTTACGAAAACCATCGCAAGCTTTAGCGATTGCCTTTCTAGTCCCTTCCATGTTCAGAGTATACCGTCCACAGCCGTGTGCCTTCTCATAATATCTTTTGATGTCTTTGTCAGGAATAATTCTGAGATCGGATGGATCAGTCTTTCTTAAAGAATATCCACGGCCGCATTTGTATTCTTTGGACTCAAGCGGGCATCCCTCGCAGACTCTCCCCCAACAGAAATCAACCAACCACTCCCGCATACGATCGGTTTCTTTCTGCTCCTGCCATTTCTTATAAATATCCAGGAAGTCTTCCAGATCCATGCTGACAACGTCGTTCGTACTATGGCATTCCACGTCAAACTCCTCGACATTTATGTCATTCACATTCTGCAGCATATCCCAGAGATCCTTCTGACCCTGGTCGTAGCCGATATCACGAAGACCATCGTTAAGGTTCTTAATGCGCTCGTCTCCGCACATACTATTCAGTCTGGATTTCAGTTCCTTGATCTTGTCAGACTGCTCTTTGTAGTGCTTTCTGTACCATTCGACCTCGTAGCGATGACAATCAGTCCTGGCCTTCAACTTTCTATTATCTTCAAAGAGTTTGTCATAGTCTTTTCTGAGTTCAGTGTAGAGACCATGGTAAGAATCGCGATCTTTCTGCAGTTCCGTTCGATCGGCATTGGCTTTCTTGAAAGTTTCTGTTGTTTCCATAAGTCGCTTTTCAAGGTCCTTATTGTCTTTCTTCAGAGCCTCGATCTCGTCTTCAGCATACTTAGCTCTGCTCCGCCAGTCGTCCCTGCTAGCTCTGAAATAATTGGCAGAAGATTTAGCCTCATCAAGATCTTTCTCAAGCTGCCTGATCCGGTCTTTAAGATCTCTATTCTTAGTGCACAGATCGAGATTCGCATCCAGAAGAGTCCCGTTGGATTTCTCCAAAATATCATTGCGATTCTGAAGATTTGTCAATTCTGTATCACATTCCTCAAATGCCTTATCGATCGGCGATTCTGCATATAATGCAAACGAGAGGGTACCTGTTGTAAGGGTATCGTAAAGTTTCTGCAGAGCTTCATTTTTAAGTTTCATAATTATTCTCCTTTCTTAAATATCAAAAACACTTCTCAATGATCTCATCAGCGATCTGCTCGCCATAGTCCTTCTCAGGCTCTTCCGCCGTAAGCTCAACCTCAGGCATGATCGCAATACCATGCTTCTGCAGAGTGGAATCGATCATTTCGAGTTTTCTGCCGATGTAATTTACGTTACGGTTAATGGTTTTGAGCTGTGTTGAAATATCTTTTAATGCCGCAATCATTGCCTTAGTCTGAAAATCTGTCATAAATCCTCCTTAAATATCAAAAGAAAAAGGGCCCACGCTCTTTTCGAGTGTGAACCCCGTGTTCTGGTTTCTATCTGGGAATAAATTCCAGACGGAATCCAAACGATGCCAATGTCTCTTCCAGTTCCTCCAACGAAGGGACTTCGATGATGATCTTAGCCTTCTTTTCCGCCGGAGCTTCGATCTGTCCTACCGCCTTAGGTTCATCAACCTGCACCTCGGTAATATCTTTAGCATCGTCGACAGGTTCAACAGGTTTGACATCTTCAACTGCGGGCCGATCCCACAATCCAAAATGTTTCTCCCATGTTTTCCGGTCTGCTTTATGCTTTTTCAGATAAGCCGGGCTACAGTAATTACTCACCATAGCAAGTGAACAGCCAGAAGCTTCGCTAAGAGCCTTCGATGACCCAAACTCATCACGAAGTTTTCTCGTTCTCGCAACAATGTTTTCCACACAGAACTCCATTTGTTCCTCCTTGTAAAATATCAATTACCGATAGTTACCATAAAGGGCTTTGTGAATTCTGCGAAAAAGACAAAAGGACCTGCATAGCGTTTTTGCCATACAAGCCCTTTTGGGTTAGGTTGTTAACTGTTACTTACCTGTCGAGTACGATTCTGACATCGTATCCGACCTTGCTCATCAGTTTTACAAGCTGATCGAACTCAGGGCACCTGATTGTGACCGGCAGATTCAGTTTGTCCAGAGCATTCTGGGTTCCTTCATCCTTCTTCTCAGATACCTCGACGGGTCTTTTCGTCTCAAGAGGTCCGAACCGAAGTTCAAACGTCTGTATCGACGGATAATACTTCCCATCGCAGATATCCGAGATAAAGTCGTAATGGATCCCCATCTGCTCGGACAATTTTCTTCGTCCGCCAGCCTTGTTACAGGCTTTCTTCACTCTATCCCGCATTTCCTGATGTACCAGTTCTTCATACGTCATAGTTTTGTCCTCCTACTACAGGATTAACTGTTACTTACCTATAATAGAAGAAGTTAGTTTCGCGTAACTTATTTCAGATCATCTTCAAACGGATCAGAAGATTTTCTGCGGGCGTCGATGGTTTTCTTAATAGCGGCATAGCAATCAGGACAAATATCATAGTCAAATACGGTTTTAATATTACCGTTTTCTGCATGATAATAAATCGTCATATCGTTAGGCATTTTATTTTTGTTAACATCACTGATGCAGCTAAGACTGTTAAAAAACGATCCACAAATATCACACTTCAAAGCTTTACTCATACCTCTGCATCTCCTTCCACTCCTAATGCATTAGCCGTTACTTTGCTCAGAAGATTAATACCGGTTTCATCCGAGCATGTCTTGAGAATATCAAAGCCGCCGTTCCCGTCAGACTGCCAAAGCTCCTGCGTCTCAGCCAGAATATTTACCAGCTGATCAAAATCCATGTTATACCTTCTGCTCAGAGTAAGACAGAACCCGGCATAAATCTTTGGAACCATCTCTCTAATATGAGCTTTCCAACGGCGTTCTTGGTAAATATAAGTATTGTCTTGCTTAGGTTTGTGTCTCCTTTCCGCTCTGCCCATGATCCTCCTTTCCAGCAAGCTCTCGTTTGATACGTGCAGCTATAACCATACATTTTCCTTTATTCTCGCATTGCACAAACGTCGCTGCGATTCCAATAGCGGTAAATATATTAGTCATCGTCTTCCTCCTCAGGAAACTCCCACCCGTCGTCACATCCACCAATGCCGTAATGTTCTTCAGCGAGAGTGATCGTATCTTTGGTGCAGATGTTATCCTTGCAGTAAATGCACTCTTCCAAATAGCAATTAACTGTTGTCATGCTTCCTCCTTTTAGAACCAGTTTCCTTGCGAATCTTGCATTATCTCTTTTCCACAATACTTGCATCTCGACGATAGATTTACCCCATCAAAATTATAAAAGTTGTTAGGCATATGCCAGCCGAAGACGTCGTGAAAAAACCATTTAAATGATCCTATTTGTTGATATAGAATTGAAGCCAATGTAAACATGATTACGAAAGATATAAAGATAACAAGAACAGTTATCATTTACTCACCTCCAATAATCAGTTCTTTGGCATAAGGAAGAGTCTCGATCCACTTGCAGAACTCACGCCACTCATCAAGTTTATGGCTCTTCCGGGCATGGTACATGTTGGCCAGAACCTCATAGTTCAGCATGAGTGTAGCTCTCTGGTTGTAGGACGAAGGAAGAAGCTGGATCATCTGCCACCAGAATCGCTTATCTTTTGTTTTGAGATAGGCATCTCTATACTCATTGAGAATATAAATGACAGCCTGCAGCATACCGCGACCATCCAGGCATTCATTTAACTTTATCTGATCATCTAAGGAGAGGTTCTCCCAAGCGTCTTTATTACAAATATCACTAACCAATAAACCATATTCATTAGCGACATCATCTTCCGTAAGGCGAACCGTATTAATAAGCTGCTCTTTTGAGAAATCCTCCAGAGTGAACTCCTTGGCATGGATCTTGTGCATGGTGGAGCAGGAATTTCTGACAGTGCCGACCTTGTATGTATCGGCTTCCTTCCACCAATACATGGGAGCCGTCACGTCAAGATACACCACGATCATTCTCCGGAACTTGGCCTCATCAGATCCAGCCTTGGCGAGATTTGTAAGCAGCTTCAGGTCGTTGGGACCGATTTCCACAGCATGGTATGTCTCATCGTCAAGGTACTCCCAGTCACACTCGACGATTGGCTGTGTGAGACTATGGCCAACCCAGTCCCTGTACGGTCCATTATCGTCATAGTTATCGCGAGTGAAAATATCAAAGACAGAATCGCTCTTCTCCCACGAGTTCATAGGATTCCTGGCACCTCTGATAGCCGGTTCCCATCCAGCAGTCATAACATTTTCAATCTCGATCATTCTTTTCTCCTTTCTTATGATCTTCCAGTCCGTGTTTGTACATGAGCCCAAAAAAATCCATCGAATCATAACCGTCAGGATTCTCTTCGCATCTTGGCATATAAAATGAGTTTTCTTTTATGTATTCGCCGGTGCTTCTCCTCTCGGTAAAAGGAATCTTACTGTAATCAATCAGTGTCATCGTCTTCCTCCTTAAATTGCGCATCAGAATATAAACGAATCTTCCTTCAGTATTTAGAGTTGCTCTTTCTAACTCTTTGCTCGTATCCTGTGAGCTTGCACAACGACTTACGGTTTGCCTTATTTATGACACTAACTCTATAGCATCTACGTTTGTCATCGACCTCACCGCAATAATCGTTTTTGTATTTCTTAGCAAACGCCCTCTGTTTTTCTACTATGGAATCGTGCCATTCTTTGTATTTATCGCATTTATCGTGGCAAGCAGGAACGCGATCATTACAACCTTTGCAGGGAGCCATGATGCTATCTTTAATATGGTCTTTGACTCTTTGTTGGACTGCTGCGTTATAGCTCATCACTTATCTCCTTTCTTATCCGTTGGTGAAAAAACAAAAGACCCTCTGCAAATATCATTTCTGATACTCACAGAGAGTCTTAATTCGTTATTCGGCTATAATTTCGTCGGCCATTTTTGCAAGTTTCTTGCCCTTCTTTAAGGCATCTCTAAGCCAGTTGACATTACATCCATTCAACCGGTATTCGTGTGTTTCTCCATCTTCGTCTACAAAACGGAGAATCACATGCCTACCGATCCTTCCAGTGTCTGTGTCAACGAACATCGACCGCCAGTTATGCAATACTGCCATTTTTACCTCCTTCAAATTATAAACCTGGACACTATTGTCCATAACAGGAGATGCTAAAAGTGCGTACTCAGAATATAAACGAATCTTCCTTCAAACCAAGACGGGTAGCCATCCTTTTACGTTTCTCGTCCATCGTGTCACAGATCTTAACGTTATCGATATACTCCGTTACCTTTCTGAGTTCTCTCAAGGTTACATATACATCAGCCATTTCCTCATGGACATTGGCAAGCATCTCTTCTTCGGTTTTACCGTGTACAAGATTCTCTCCACGCAAATATCTTGCAAATTTCTGACAAGCATAAGACAGCTCTGTAGCTTCTTCTGCCATCATTTCAAACATAGCCGGCGTACCGATTGCATCTGCTAATTTTGTTGTTTCTTTTCTGGCTTCTTCTCGGTTTTCCATTCCTCACTCTCTTTCCAAAACTGTTGCTGAGCTGCCATTGACTTGTGCATGCGAATATAATCGTCCTGAACCTTCTCTCCATTCTTATCACCGTAGAGAATATGGTGGTCCCACAGATCGAGTAGACGTTTCCATGCTGCAGCATACATACCAGGATTTTTCTTAATCTGTTCACGAATCCATGCTGCAGGAATATCATTATTGCTCATTCGTCCCTCTCTTTCTCAGCGTTTGTGTACAAGCAGATGTCGTTAGGTCCGGTGATCATACTATCCGCATGGTTGCTAGATCTTCGTCTGCGTTTACAAACACCCCATTTCATCCCAGGAACGGTGTCGAATTGCTGGCAGTCTTTGCATCTTTTCTTTCTTTCGGTAGGCTCCATAATAAGAAAACCCGGTCCTAATTCAATTCTCGACATACTCAATCTCCTCTTATAAGTTTATGCACCAAACTTTTCATAAAGAAATTCAGACGTAGCTAATATAAATACAGGACAGACCATACAAACCACATCGTTTGGATTGTCGTAATTGTGTTTACACTTAACGCATCTTAATTGGCGCATATCATAATCCATTAGTTTTCCACGCATTTTTGCCATATAACTTGAATTTTTTCTTACTCCTTCAAAGCCAATTTCAAGAAGTAAATCACCGCCAGTCATTTCATTTAATCTCCTCTCAGATCAGAATGCGGTGAAATATAAAGACCCTGCCAACCATGCTTTTTGTAGTAGGCTTTGGCTTCGGTCTTGTATCTGAATTTGGTGCAATACTCGATACCACGAATATAAATACCTTTCTCCTTGCACCAGTCGAGGTAATTGGTAAAGTAGATCTTATCTTCTTCCGACACTCGTTTGTTGTTGTTAAACAGAACACTCTCCTGAATAACCGTCTTTACCAGATCCTTGTGACCGTTATTGATGAGCTTTCGAACAAAGAGGTCACCGCCATTGGGCATTACTGTCAGACCAACGTCGTGAACCAAGGTATTCATAACCTTAAGAAGCGCTTCATACACCTGCCATCCTCTAGGAGCAGGTTTAATAAATTCAGTCTTCTCTTCTCTAAATCCCAAAAGGCACATGTAGTACAAATCGGGATTGTCAAAATATAAACCTTTACAGCCGGCCTCTTTGAACCGTTTTGCCTCGTCGATGAGGTGTTTTTGCCATCTCTCATCTGTAACGTCGACCCAGTATTCGCCAGGCCATCCAGAATATCTCGCAATTCTTAGATCCTTGAATTTATCATAATAATCACGCTCCTTCTCCAGAGCGCATGCGTTCAAATATCCATATACGTGAACACCGCGCCCAACAGCTTCCAGAACGTACTTCGGATCGATGTTGTCAATATCTACAACTGCCAGATCGTTCTTTTTACTTTTTGCTAACGTCTTGAGTACATAATCCTGTTCAAGACAGATTCTCATAGACATACTGCTTTCCCTCCATAATTTCTTCATCGAGTTTTTTAATGGCCTCTTCGAGTTCGTACGCCAGAACAGCATTAGGATCGATAACTGAGCAAAGGTCAATCAACACACTACATTTATGAAAGTCCTTAAATAAGCTAATTTTTAAGCAGTCCTCAAAATGTGGCATTGGCGGATAAACGAAGACGGCGCATTCGTGCTTTCTGGAAAACTCAAAAGCATCAAAGTTAATCTTAGGAAATTCATTATCCATTCTTATCCCCCCTCAAAATTCAATTCTTACCAACATGTCGTCTACCTCGCACTGGTAAAGGTCTGCCAGAATAACAAGGTTGTCGATGGTGGGAAGAGATTTACCGGTCATCCACTTGTATACACATTGAGGAGTGCAAAAACCAAAATGATTCTGAATATCTTTTATAGACAGATTACGCTCCAGCCTAAGATCATCGAGTCTCTTGCAAGTTGCTTCCATGTTGATTCCACAAACCATAATTACTCCTTTCTGAAAAATATAAGTGAACGCAAAACGGGAAGACCTTGTAACGCTATCTAGAATTGCGCAGTTAGGTCTTCCCTTGCTTTGAAGTCCCATTTACTTCAACCTCCTTTCGCCTTAGTAGATCGGTCTCCATAATGGGCGTTGTAAATTTTGCGAAAAACAAAGACTCCCTGCAAATATCATTTCGATACTCACAGAGAGTCTTGCTATTACATATACGGAAACAACCGCTTCATGTTTCTTTTATCATAAATATCTCTTCCATCCATAATAATTCTTGTA
>Ga0326512_10001763_pt1 | contig 16337 bp, 20 predicted proteins | sample 1_2617_0518_D_FD_203652 | JGI IMG/M metagenome (GOLD analysis project Ga0326512, IMG submission 203652) | Bovine rumen microbial communities from UC Davis, California, United States - 1_2617_0518 | ecosystem: Host-associated > Mammals > Digestive system > Stomach > Rumen | place: USA... | reverse complement strand
ACCATCATTGTTCAGCGTGATGAAAGGCTTGCCACAAGTATCAAGGTTGATGGCAGTTGCACTGCCAGCAGTACCTATGTGTACCCATGTGTAGCCTGCTGACTTCACATTGCTCAGATGCCCGTCAGGATATATTTTCCCATCTTGACCCAAGGTGCAACGCAGATACACTTGGTCTCCGCGTGCAAAGGTGTCCATAGTGAGGGCGGGGTCACCTGTGAGGGTACCCCAAGCAACCTTTTGACGAGTATAGGTAAAGCCTATATTTTGACCAACTGCTATACTTGAACCCGACAAGGACACACCACAATCACAGTCTATAGGGATATTTTTATTAGTAGCTTTGTATATTTGCTGGTTTGACATAACAACCAGTTGATTGCCTCCTAAAGCCTCACCTGCTAATGGTATAGTTCCCCCAACCCACATACTTAGAAATGAGTTAATAAAAGATGCATGGTCAGAACCGTACACCCAAGCATCATTGAATCTCCAAGTTTGATTAGCACAAAGACCTCTATAATAAGAAGTAAAAAATGCACTTGAAGTTTGATAACTATTACTATAAGAAGATGCTATATTAGTTTCTGCCCATGTAATATTTTCAGTGTCCTCATAAACCTCAACCTTGATATGTCTTGTAGTAGCATTGTATTCATTAAATTCCACAAACCAATCATGCCCGCTATTTATTGCCTTAGGAATAGCAGTCCTCATATAGTATATACCAGTGTTGGCAGCAATGTTGCTATTATTCTCATTCCAAGCCATAACACAAGGTGCAGTCAGCGCAGGTTGAAACCTCACCACCACATCCACCCTTGCATAGATGTTAGTGCCTGTAACTGTAATCCTGAACTTCACAATATCATCAACCTCACTCATCAGTTGGGATATTCCCGTATTAGCCCTGCTGAACAGAGGATGATAAGACGTATCACTCACATCATACTCAAAGGTTTTCTTCGGAGTAAGGTTAGAGAAATTGGCAAACAACACATCACCTATCCCTGCCTTGGCATCCAAGGAATCCTTCACTAACTTCTCGGATGGGTAGTGGGTGTTGTCGGGAGTAGCAGACCACGAGGTTGCTTTGTTGTATGTGTCTTCCATTATTTTCTGACCACCAGACCAGACATTTGTAGACCTATGCACACGCCTGAAATAGGACTCATTGTTTAATTGTGCATTAAAATATATGTAGGTAGACGTGATGTACGATAACAGGAATAGTTTATTATTATCAGCACTTGCCACAACCTTTCCTGCTGCATGAGCTTCCTCAATCTCAGCAGCAGTAGACACCCCATACTCAGCCCAGAACACCTCATTCTCATTCATCTTGTCCTTCACTTCTTGCGAAAGGTCACTCTCAGGGATACCTGCTTGTGGCTTCTGATAGGCAGCAGCACCTGCACTTGCACCACTCCTGATAGAGCCAAGGTCATTGATAGTGTCCTGCTTACCATTGAGCAAGGAGGTGAGCTGCGCACTCGTAGGAAGAGCGTCCAGCTTGTCAACGTCACCCGAAGTGATTCCGCTGTTGATGGCATCCCATTGCTCTGCCGTGAAGCCGCTGTTGTTCAGTGTGTACTCATAGAGCCACCCGCTGCCGTTGTGCTTGTAGCGGTCGATGCGTGCAATCACCGTAGGCGTGTCCGTAGCGACAGGGACTTGCACGAAGCAATAGTCGTTGTTGTCGGCATCGGGAATCGACGTCGCCAGCGCAGCACTGACATCAGCCGCACTTGCTCCCACAGAAAGCCCTAAGTCCGTGACGAGGTTATAGCTCCCGCGATAGGTAGCCGTAGCCGTGGCAATGCTTGAATTGACAAAACTCTCCGTAGCATAGTCGGCATCGTTCTCAAACTGACTCACCCGCGTCGGCTTGTTCTCCAACAGGTTGTAGTCCGTTGTTCCCGCGTCGCCCTTGTCGCCCTTCTCTCCAGGATCGCCTTTGTCACCCTTCTCTCCAGGATTGCCCTTGTCACCCTTGTCACCTTTGGCAAAAATGAAGATTGTGGCATCAAGCACCTCCACTTCTCCGAAGTCCGGGAAATCATCGAAGGCATCCAGCACAGCTTCCGTGCGATCATGCACTTGCACGATGTTACACCACTTACTCCTGCGCTGAGTGCCGTCAGGCTCTGTCACCATTATCACCACATTATACTCGCCTACGGGCAAAGTGCCCTTATCAGCGAAATGTACGACATTCCCCTCTACCACGGGGTTGAAGGTGAAGCGCGAGGAAGAATTTTCCAGGACCACCTCCACCACAGAACCCTCTGCGGGGATGTAATCTTCTCTCACCTTCCCTTCCGGCGTGAACGTCACCTTCTGCATGGGGAGAGCCAGCGACAGCGGATTGCCGGCCACCCCATTCACTACGTTCTGTTCCTTCTTTTCCATATCTCTTTGTTCTTTTTTTATGTTTTTATCCACCTCCCCACCATGCAGCAGGGAGGGGTGAAATGGTTAAGCGTTTCTGCCAAGAGCTGTCATGAATGCTTCAAGGCCTGTCACATAGGCGTTGGCCTGTTCTTTCGTGAGCATCCTCTTGAAGAAAGTCATACTCGTCAATGTCTGCACCCTGCTCCAAGAAGATGTTGCGTGGAGGGTAGTATTCATGTCAGTCTCTGTCATAGCAACTGGAGTTTTAGTAGGACCTGAAGCTACAGAGCTACTGCTATTTGTCTTTGCATATCTGCAATATTTACCTTCTCCAAAACATGCAAGCAAGATAACACTTCCTGCACCACTTTTATCAAGTCCATCATTAGCTTGGTACGGGATTAATGTACCTGCATCATTTCTTGCCTTAATTTGCACCATTCTGTTCTGGTCTATTATTGCTATCATACTTTATTGAATAGGATATAATACTCTTTTTACAGCAACACCATATTCTCCTTCAACAAATAATTTAATATAATACGTATAAGTTGAACTTGTCGTTGCAGGCCATGCAAGAGTTATACTTCCTGCACTTACATCAGCAGATGATAATTCCTTATGATAATTGTCGTTTTCCATTCCAGTATTTCGCTCATATCTTATTAGGTAAGGAGTTCCATTAGAAGAAGAAAAATTGACATCGATGCCAGTTCCATTCTTTGTAACACTCATTGTTATATCAATAATTTCCCAATAAGTATAGTCACTTGCCAAATTGTCACTTCCAACCATCTTGGCCCTGTAAAGACCAGCAGAATAATTCTTATTAGTAAGATTAATGTCTGCGTATGTATCTTCATTACTGGCTTCCCTAACATTGCTATTTCCTGCAAGACTAATGGTTTCAACTACAAGATAACTATTCCCACTTTTTCTTTCAATAACAATGCTCGTATATCCTTTAGTCTTGTTAAAATTTAGCCAAAGTATATCGCCAGTACTTAAACATGGCTTATCACCATACATGGTACAAATATCATCATTGTAATTGATGTTTCTCGGATAATCCATCCAATCTACCTGAATGTAAGGAGTATTTGGAGCCGGTTCTATATTATCCCAAGAGATTTTACGCCGCACCTTCACTCCGCCATTGTTCTTCAAATATTCGAGACGACTATTAAACATTTCAGGAGTATAAGGAGTTATGTATGGTGATGGCTTAGTTTGTTCTACCCACATAATAAATTTTCTATTGCTGTATCTATCGCAAAGAATATCCATAATAACAGAACAATGACCTTTACTCCATATAAAATCAAGTGGCATTATATTATCAGCAGATGGATTAGCAACAGTAGTTAAATATTCATCCATACTGCTGTCATTCCATTTTGTGCTTACGAATAAATTCTTAAAGCCGCCAACCCATGAAGTAAGACCTGTACAAACTGTTCCATAATAACTTCTTGCATAAACGTTAGAAAGTCCATTATATGTAATATCATACTGACTTGCTCCATTACCTGCGATGTCCTCTGTATACATTACTGACCGTGGGTTATGAATAGCTGTAAGGAATGTATATAGGCTAACGTGCTGGCCTACATATTTTGTATATTGAGAAGCCTCACTATATGGAATCCCGAATCTTGTTTTTCCTGCAATATAAAAATATTTTGCAGATGTAACAATGTCAGAATTAGCAGCAGTTGGAGCTATAGTATGAACAGGTGTCCATTTAGCATCTGTAAGCTGTAGAATTTTTTTCCTTGCATCATTATAATACGATAAGTCACTTCCAATACTACACAATCTGCCGTCGTTGAGATAACTAAATTGTTCTATGATATTTTCATTAGATGAAATTTCGCCTATACTATTATTTGTAATAACGACGATTAAGTAATGATTGGCAGGTATAGCATCGCTGCCATAAAATCTTCTACTTGTATAATCAAACCTTGCAGGAGCAAATGGAGCAGAATAATATTCTTCTGGCGGAAGATAATTATATGCTATAAGATTGCCTTTTATGTCAAATAGATGTGCAGCATAGATTTTATAGCCTTCATTAAGTAAAAGAAAAAAGCCTCTGCCTCCAATAATAGGAGATGTTATAACATGCGTAGAACTATTAGTAATATTGCCATCACTTGGTTCAATATCTCCTTGAGTTAATATAATATCACCAGTCTTAGCAAAACTTCCTTCAAGTTCTTTTTTAATACTATCAATTTCGCCTTTAACTCCTTGGCTTGATGCTTTAAAATAATAATTTACTGTAAAACTATTAATATAAATTGCATATTTAGCATTTTCAGGAACAGCAGCTTCATCTGTTATATAATCATGACCGGAAGGATTAACAATTCTTGATATAACTACCATGTTACTATCAAGAAAAACCATGGCTGGATAGTCTGAATCTGTTCTAAAAGATCTTACACAGGCTTTACTATATCCACTAATATCTGTAATATAGTAGTTTTTTGTAGCATAATCATCAACAAAAAGCGAGGTTTTGCCAGCAAATTCCAAAAAGTTTGTTCCTATAGGTAAGTGCTTATCTGCTATATCTACTTCTCCATAGTCATAGGTTGCAATGCCAAATTCTAGCATTTCTCCACCAAAAGATTCATGCGTATTTACTTCTATCGTAATTCCTAGTTCTTTATCATATTTTTTAGGGTTATACCCTTTTGGATAAAGAACTAATACTTCTTGCTTGGCATCATAACTTGCGCCACATGTGTAGAGAAGACTATGCATACTATCTGTAACATAGCACCGCTTTACTCTATTAAATTGCTTGTCAATATGTAGAACTCCATAAATGGCTACATCGTTTTCATCTAAAATTACAGAGCCACACTTATCAGTAGATGCGAAACAGTATATGTCAACATAAATAATATTATCAAGTGGTATCTTATAAGTTTTCAAACCTGCGTGGTTGATGGTGGCTATCTGAGAAAGTGTTTTTCCATATACTTTTTCGACTTTCAAATATTTTGAGTTAAAAGCAGTAACCTCATCAAAAAGCATACCAAGGTCTTCCTTTTTTACAGCAACTGGAATGCCATTACTTAATTTTTCTGTAAGGCTGTTTGCCATAAGAGTAATATCATCTATTATAACGACTACTTCTTCTCCTATAGCCGCTCTGCCATAAGCACAAATCCACCATTCGCTTATAGAAACACCATTAACTTCAGTAGGCAAAATCACGTCATAATAAGAATTTATACTACCATCCATCTTTACTGGATTTGATGGTATGCAAATTTTTATTCCATTGACATCATTATAGTCCTGATTGTTATAGGCAAGCAGGCAAAATTTATCATACGCACTCGTTGTAGTTGTGATACCTTCGATACTATAGTCAGGATTTTTTATCCAAAATCTATAAGCATGTCCAGCAATCAATCCTGTGCTAAGTGTTCCTTTTACTGCATTATTACCGTCTCCTGTGAAAGTAAGAATTGTTGATTTTTTTCCTATAGCTTTAGCAATTCCCCCACTCTTCACCAGGTTGTTTGAGTTAGGTGTAGGCTCATCGTCAATGGCATTGTCGTACTCAGCCATCTTAATGGTAGTAGTGCCATTGTACATCCAGTCGGCATAGCTTGTCTCGCCGGCCACACGATAGATGACTCCCTGTTCATAAGATGTCATCGCTGCCCACTCCTCGGCAGTCACGGGAACAGGCTTGCTCTGAGAGAGGCTGTTGTAGAGCTGCCGGAGATCTTCTTCTGCCGCTTCTGCCCTTGTCTTCTCGACATCAACGGCATTGGCTATGCGGGTGTCCACAGAGCCGCCAGTACCGACAGCTTGCTCAAGCTCCGCCATCTGTTCGCTGATTGCGTTCTCTGCCTCAGTGGCTCGCGATTCCTCTGCGTCGACAGCGTTGCTGATTTCGTGTTCTGCCTCAGTGGCTCGCGTTTCTTCTGCGCCGACAGCTTCATTAATACGCTGATCCACGCTGCCGCCTTCGCCGACAATCTCCCTCAGCTCCACCACTTCGTCGAGAAGCTCCTGGACTTGAGGGCCAGTGTTGTTCAAATCATAATTCAGTGCCATATTTTTCTTTCTTTTTTTTGTTGTTACGTCAAATCATGTTTTCTCACCCTCAGTTGCTTCCCCTCGCTGTCCACGATGGGTTCCTGCTCGCTTGTGCGCAGATTCAGGAACAGCGTGTTCGCGTCACCTCGGAATACGCGGTCGTAGGTGACGTGCTCCTGACCCTCGCCGTGGACGGGATTGCAGTCGCAGGCAAAGTGCGGGCATGGGCTATCCGTCACCACGCAAAGCACCTGTATGTCTATTTCCTGACGGATGCCGCCGCCAAGGTCAGTGTCCGGCACGTCGTAGATGCAATAGGCCGTGACGCGGCCGATCATCTCCGACGAATCGAACATCATGAACACATGGCCTTCTTCGTCGGTGAACATGTCCTCCTTGTGGATGGTCATGCTCTTGCCGAACATCCCCCAGCGCAGCTCCACACGGTAGTCGTCACGCTGCTGGTCGAAGTCAGCGTGGTGGATGGTGATCTGCCACTTGGCCGTATCGCCTTTATATACTATTTTCTTTGCGTCCATTATTTACAAAATTATATATGGTTTCAAAAGCATGTCGATGCCGTAAGGCACGACACTCAGGTTATTCACCTCGCTGGGGCTTCTATGCTGGTAGCTATTGTCGGTCAGCATCAGAGCCGCCTGCCGGACAGGAGCTGGCACCTCACCGCCACACGCTTCCTTCAAATTGAACAACGACCTGTTCAAAATGGACAGCACAGTATTCTCAGCGGCAGCTCCGTAGAGTTCCAGCTCAGCGTCCTCGCAGTCGTAATCTATGCGGGAATGTCGCTTGATGTAGTCAAGAGTCAAGAATTTCATTTTCTGTCATTTATTTACTTATCAGAGAAAGCGCGCGTGGGGTTTACTAAAAAAAAAATCCCCGAACGCTTCACAGCGGCCGGGGTAAAAAAAATACTATTAACCAAGTTATTTTATGACAACCGAAAAAATTATGCAGTACGTTTGTGTTGGTCAGGATATGATTCATTTAATATTCCTGTATTCTGTTGAAGCGTCGAAACACGGGCAGTCCTTGAGCCACTCCCAGGGCTCCAGTTCGCCGTTGTGGTTCTTGTCGGGCGAATAGTCACGATGGCCGGCGATGCGTGCCGATGGATACATCTTCCTAAGTGTTTGGAGTAGCTTTATCAGTGCGGCACGCTGCGCCAGCGTGCGAGTGTCCTTGGGCTTTCCGTCGGCTCCGAGACCGCCGATGTAGCACACCCCGATGCTGTGAGTGTTGTGTCCGGCACAGTGTGCGCCGGCGATGTCCACGCTGCGACCATCCTCCACGCTTCCGTTGCGATGGATGATGTAGTGGTAGCCAATGTCAGAGAAGCCGCGCTGCTGGTGCCACTTGCGGATTTGTCCGATGGAGAAGTCAAGTCCCTCGCGCGTTGCCGTGCAATGGATGATGATGTCGGTAATCTCCCGCTTCGAGGGGAGAATCATGCTACCGAACAACTCCTGCCATGTGCGCAGTCCCACCACTCCGTCGGGCGAGATGTGGTTCTTTCGTTGAAACTCGCGGACTGCCTCTTCGGTCAGTGGGCCAAACCCGCCATCGGGATATATCTTCAGGAGTCGCTGGATGACTTTCACCCTGGCTCCCTTGTCGCCTCTTCTTGCTATGATTGCTGCCATACTTTATTTTATATTATCTTTGTCCGGCAAACTCCCCTTGATGGGGCTCTAATGTTGTTTCAACATCCCCGTCGTCCGATATGGTTACGGACTGACGGTTTTTGCAACCGAGAAGGCCGCAGACGAAAGGGCGAAGGCTCTCCACCATGCGTCCGTTGCGGGCTACCTGCCTTTGCAGTTCGCGCACCGATTCGTCGGTCTTGTCTATGCGGTCGCGCAGTTCGTCACGCTCCTCACGCAGATGCCTGCGGTCGTCCTTCAGTTCGTTGATGTAGGCTTTCTGCTCATCACGGTCGGCCTTCACGTCGTTGATCAGCTGCTGATACACATCTTGCACCTCCTTGGCCGCCGTCGTCTCGGCTGTCTCTGCCTCTGCCTTCTCCTTGCGTCGGCTGTAACGCCACGTAAAAAAGCATCCCATACCGCCGCCGCCTGCCAGGAGTCCTATGATGCTCACGATGTCATTAATAGATATTTCCACTTTTTTCTTTCCTTTTATGTGCTTTCTACAAAAAAAAGAAAAGCCGCGCATGGGTTTACTGTGCGTTTCATAGAAAACGCCCCGAAGGCAGAAACACCTCCGGGGCGCACAACTTAATTCATTATGATTATGAAAAAATAGAATTCCATACTCGCCCGTCACGGGTTTGCGAGTTGTCACTATTCATGAAAAGCGAGAATCTTAATGTCGAAGTCGCTGTTGTCATAGCGTGGAGCGACTATCCTCACATAGCCCGCGCCACTTCTGAGAGCTTCAAATATCTTGCGCACCTTCTTTTTCTGTCCTACGGGGTTGCTCATGCTCCCGGCATTGCGGGTGCGCAAGTCCTTATAGCCGGAGTCACTTACGAGGTCAAGCCACATCTCGAACTTTTCCGTCATCTTGCCATCCGCATCATAGATGCCGACCAAGACCAACTCGCCATTATAACTTGACACCATGCCGCTGACGTGTTCAGTAGCGAAAGGGTGAAGGCTTGAGATCATGAACTGATATTCATTCCAGTCCCACACAACAAACAAGCCCATGTTTTCCAATTCATAAACATAGCGAGAGCCGCCAGGGTCACCTTTCAATTCATCTGGTTCAACCTGTGACACGTGCCATTTACCCTCCGTCTGTGCCATCATGCCCAGTGTGCATGACAAGGCAAAAATAAATGTTACTAACAACTTTCTCATAGTTCCTTTTTTTTTATTTGTTTTTGATAAATTCTACGCTATAGCCAAGCACTGCACAGATGCTGCTCAGGGTGTCGATGGTCGTGGCATACTTGCCACCCTCGATGCGGGCGAGGTTGCTCTGCCTGATTTCACAGCGGTCAGCCAATTGCTGCTGTGTCATTCCTTTGCGGCGAATGCCCATCTCGTCGGTCCACTCCACCGCCTTGCGCAGTTCGGCAATCCTTTGGCCGATGCGCACTCGTTCTTGCTCGTTCTTTATCATGGCTTATACTCCGTTTCTTGTTTACTTACAGCGTCAAGTTTTGCCTTCCACGCACTATCCGATTCTCCCACCCTTACGAGTACGATTCCATCTGCTTCACGCCCTATTCGTAGATATTCACGTTGAATCACATCAAGACATGCTTGCATCTGTGCCTCAGTGCCTACGGTAGCACTTTTCAAACCTTTAACCCAGTTGCGGGTCTTCCCGTTCTGCCTGATTTTCATATAACGTCCATCGGCTCTCTTAATTGCAAAATAAGTATTCATAGTTCCTATTGTTTTATATGTTTATAATTCGGGTGATTGGTGGGAGGGTTTCCCCTCCCCGTTGGCTGTTTAGATGGCTTTTGCTCTTTCGCAGAATCTGATGCACTCCTGGAAATCGGCCTCGCGCTTTGCTTTTCTTGCGGCTTTCTTAGCCTCTCTCTTAGCAGCCTTCTCTTCGTCGAAGAGGTTGCTCATGCAGTTGTTGAATATGGCCAGAACTTCAGCGTCTGAAATCTCGTTGATGTTTTTGTAAGTCTTCATAATCTTGCGCCGTTGTTACCCGTTGCCGCCGGTTTCCTAATGGTTAATTATTAATTTTGACATTGCAAAGGTAATCATTTTATTTCAAATATGCAATAATAAAGCCTAAAAATCTATTCCTTTTTTGATATAATTAACAAAAAAGGCCGAAAAAAGCCCCGAAAGCGGGTGATTATTCCGCTTTCGGGGCGACATACTATTAACCAAACAATCCTTTTACCTTGCGGAAAAGAAAGAGGGTGATGCCACCGAGCGAGAAGACGCCCAGCCACATCAGGGATTTTTGCGGAAGCGAGAGGGGCTTTGCCACCTGACGCTCCACAGGATAAGGAACTGGCACCGAGTCGCGCTCGTGGATGGTGTCGGCGTGGGTCTGCCGGAGCTCCGACAATTCACGCTGCCACCGCTGGTTGTCAACCAGCCAAGCCCGCTGCATGCCTTGCAAGCGGATGCCATACGCGGCCATCGTGGCTGAGTCCACTTCGCGGATGATCGTCGTCTTCCGGTCTATCACGGAGTCGGTCTTGTGGATGGTGTCAGTCTGGCGATGCCAATGCTCATGCACCTCTGGCACCGTCACCACTTGCGGCGACCGGCAACCGCCCATGAGGGCGCACGCGAGAAAAGCCAACAGGATGAACAGGAAGAATATGAAACCCTGCATGCAGCCGTTCCACGTTCTCTCTTTCTCCGTCATCCCCTTGTATGGATCTGGCCAAGGGTCAAGCGAACCATTATACTCTATCATAATGCGTCCCTCCTGTTAATGTCTTCGGCCAGACGGTAGTCAATCTTCTCGCGCATCTTCTTCACAATGGGGAAGACGCTGCAATGATAGGCCACGCAGCTCTCGATGTTGGCTCCCCGACTTTCTTTCCATCCTTCTAATTTGTAGATGCGGTTGCAGCGCATGAGCAGCCACAAATCGTAAAGCAGCACCAGGCGATAGGCCACAGCCTCGCCCACCAGCCATTTCAGTGCGGCATAGAGCCACGGCCATCGGCACACCCATACGCGGGTGGGGTTCACGATGCGGCGATAGCCCACCTGTCGCAGCAGACGCTCTGCGGCGTGGAACGTCCGCACGTTCTCTTCAGTCACTTTGCCCGTCTGTTTATCGGTCAGCGGGCCACTGATGTAAAGTTTCATTCGCATATCTCTGTTCATAATAATGTAATATAATGTTTATTTGTTTTTCACTTTTTTCTTTTCCTCTTCGATGATGGCGTTCATGTCGGCCTTCAGCTGGTTAATGCGGTCGAACGTTTCCGGCTGGACGCGCGGACAGCCTTTCATCCACGACCGTAGGTTCGGTGTATCAAAGCCCAGTGCCACCGCATCGCAGATATATTCCTGCCACTCGACGAACTGCTCACGCGTCACGTCGTTCACCACGCAATAGATGATCTCATTCATGCCGATGGTAAACGAACCGTCGTAGTCATACACACCGCCTACCTCGTCGCCTATCCAGTAGCCGTAGTAAGCATCCAGTTCCCACACGCGCAAAAGCTCCGTCAGGTAGCCGTTGCACGCCTTCTCCCATTGTTCTTTCAGTTGCCGCTTCACGGCATCGTTTGTCTTTTTCATTATTAGAAGATATTTCCGTCAACGTTAAACATCTGAGGGTTCATGTGTAGATTGGCGAGCAGTCCTGCAAGTGGTGTCGGCTTGTAGTTCCACTTGCCGTCGTCGTAGAGCTCGTTGTCGGTCATGTCGCGCCATCCTTCGTTCAAAACCACCATGAAACGCCCGGCTGGCTTTTCGGCCATCTTGCGAATAATGGCTGCAACTTCACCACGGCTGATGTAGCAATATTCACGATCTTCGCATCCACGCAACAGCCCGACAAGGTTCTCCATGATGTGCTTTGAAGGAAGTCTGTATGATGCCCTGGGTGTCCAATCCCATAGCAAGTCTATCACTTTCTTCACCTCCTCTTCGGTTGCGTTTCCCACTTCTGGCTTGGCGACATTTGCCTGTATCTGCTTCATGTGGCGTGCCAGTCTCACCACGGCAGCTTGTTCTGATTTCTTCATATTTTTTGTAATAAAATTGGAGGAGCACCCACGCAGCAGGCACCCCTCCCTGGTGACTTATTGATCGCTTGCGGTAGAGCCAGGTCGTGCGAGCTTCTCATCCGTGTAGAAGTGCATTTCCGTCACCTCTGGGTGATGCTCGCGGAAGTCGCAGAAGGCTTTGGCGCAGGCGTGCATCAGAGGCGTGCCGCCATCCTTCAGGGCTTCGTCCTTGTCCATCAGCGCGTGATAGATGATTTCATCGTCGGTCAACTTGAACTTTACGCACCGGCGATTGTCGTCATCGTCCTCGTCGTGGCCGTGATAGAAGTCGGGCGACAAGTCCTCGATGTCCTCCTCTTTGTTCGTGACGTGGTAGAGCGGTCCCTCCCACTCGTCCATGTTACCCGGTCGGCCATAGCTCTGGTCAAAGCCGTTGATGCGGTCATACTCGCGCGAGTCCCACATCAGCATCAGTCGCTCGATGTGCTCGAGCCCTGAGCAATGGCCTTCGTACCAGTTGAACGCCTCGCGGCTGAAGGGCCTGATGAGCAATGCGCAGAAGTAGATGTCGAGTGTCTTGCGCCGTGGGTCAACGTAGCGCACCAGCAGCGCGTCCCACATACCCCAGTCGGGATTGCCATAGAGCCAATACGCCTTGTTGCGTGTGTAGAGAACCCTCTCTTCTTCTTCGGCATATACCTCCATTTCTTCACGCATCTTGTATGCCGGCAACTGCTGCATCGTACGTGGTTTCCACACTCGCACGGTCATGCCGTGCAACTCTAACTCATGGACCTTCTGGTAATGGTTCAGAATGATGTCCTTCATCTTGATTTTCTTCATCTTTCTTTCGAAGTTTAATCGTAATGCTTGGATTGTGGCGAACATTCAAGCCGTCGCCACTTTCGGCTATTGTTCAGGCGTAAAGCCGTCATAGGTTTACGCGTCCTTCATCTTCACGATTACCCGACTAACGAGGCGGTCTTCAAAAGTCGCCTCAATGTAAGCCACGTCTGGCGCAAGTTTGATGGTAGTGCCCTCTGACGTGTTCGATGTCTGAATGATGATTACTTTTTCTTCCATAGTTCTTTTGTTTAAATGATTCATGAATGACCTCCCCCTCACCCCTCCTGTAGGAGGGGAGCTGGGTTAGTTTGTTACCTCCTGTAGGGGAGCTGGTTAGTTTCTGCGCTCAGTTCTAACTTATCCTCCCCCTACAGGGGGAGATAGAGGGGGTCGCATATCTTCCTGTAGGAGGGTGGATGGGTCGTCGTCTATCCACTGCAAAACCTTGAACCCGTCTTTCAACAGATTCCTCTCAAATAGCGGCGACCGTTCCGTCTGCTCATCGTAGTAGATGTTATATCGCTCACCGCCCTGCTCCGAGCAGTCCTCCATGATGATGTACCCACGCTTCAGGGCTCCATATCTATGGTTCACCTGCCTGCGGGTGTACGGGCACATCACGACCATCTTCAGCCGCGTCTGTCGTTCCACGCCATAGATTACCCGCAGCTTCTCTTTGCGGATAATCTCCTTGCGGGCTTCGCTCTTTCGCTGCTGCCATTGGCGATACTTGCGGGGGTTCTTGCGCTTCATGATGTGGGCTGGATGTTCGCGCTTGCCTTCTCGTATTTCTTGCCACATCCGGGCAGAGCCTTTGATGCAAGCCTCACTCGGCTGCTTGCCTCTTAGGCTGTCATAGTAGCCGTTCCTCTCGCACAGCCGTTTGATGTGAGCCGCCTGCCGCTTCTTGATGCGCCTCAATCCCTTCTCGCTCTTCGTCAGTCCCAGTTCACGGGCGAACCGGTGGAGCGTCGAATGACACATGCCGCTCGCTTTCATCAGCCGTTTGTTCTCCTCTTCGGGGAACCACTTGCAGAGCCATGCCCGCTGATCGTCCGTCAGCACGTAGGTCATCGCGTTGTGCCGCCCACGCTGCATCGTCAATGTTCCAGGGAATGTTTCAATCTTCATACAGCTCTTTCAGTTTAGGGTATCGCTCTTCCAATTCGGCTTGCAAGTAGGCAAACGTGTTGCCACGATTGCGCCTGAAGTCTCTCAGCATTCGGTAGAAGTCGGGGATGTCCTGAGCAATAATCGTAATATCAAGGTCATTCATCGTCCTCATGATTTACTTTCTCGCCCATGATACCCGCGTCAGCCTTCAGGCGTTCGCGCAGCCAGCTGACCTCCTCACCCAGAGCAATCCTTCGCTCGATGTATTGCTGAGCCTTTGTGAGCTCCTTGCGTACCGCCTTGGCTTCTTCATCGTCACCAATGGTCACGCAGTCGGCAAGCCTCGCCCGCAAGGTCGGCAGTCGTTTGCGCTGCCCCCAACTGGCATGTTGTCCAACGCGATTCTGATAAACGCCCAATGCCGTAACTATCAGCAGGGCTTCTCTTTCGTTCACTTGTAATTCCATGTCCTTTAATTTTAAGTGATTGAAAAGCAGGCAAGTGACAGATTTCTGCAAGTGACTCGTCTTTCTTGATCTTCGGTATCTTCATGCTTTACCCTCCGTCTTTAGGTTGTCGAGTAATTCAAGTGCTCGGTTCAGTTTGATGCGGTTGCGCTTGTTCGAGTTATACAATCCGCGCCGTACCTTGTCGGCTTCGGGCGATGCTTTGCCGGATAGTCTCACCTTGTTTTCGGTGACGGTTATCTCCAAACTATCCCGATGTGGTATGCGTCGCATGTCGAGATACTTGATGATGTTCTTCGGGTTCACACTGTCGAGCATGTCGAAGAAATCTTCCTCGTCAACATGTAGAATCACCTTGCGGTTCTTCTTCTGGTCGTCTCCCTTCTTGGGGTCAACCATCATCACGTCGTTAATCGTGCAATGGTTCAATGTCAGTTTCATACGCTTTCCTAATTCGTGTAATTCGTTCAAATTCTTTACATTTCTTGCTAATTCTTGCAAAACTTGCAAGTTTTACTCACTCACCCTTCCCTCGCTCAGGTCAAAGCAATACAGCGCGTCGAGCAGTCCGTGAATCGGATCTATCTTTCCCAGATGCCCTGTGCCCTTTACCACGCGGCGTATTGGTGGGTCGCCCTTGCTCTCGAGGGCGGCATTGCCGAAGCACCACGGCCACAGGGGATTGTCCGAGAAGTGCATCCACTCGTCCTTGCCCAACATCTTTTCTTCCATTTCGCCGATGCGTGGGTTTTGAGTCATAGATGTCTGACTGACGGGGATGACCATGTGCTGAATCATGTCGGCAATTTCCTTCGACGACATCGTGCCGCGCTTCTGAAAGAGGGTTTGCAACCATGCCTTCAGGTTGTTGATAGGCGTGACGCTCTGGGCGGGGTCGTAGCCGAAGAAGTAGATGTTGATGCCCTTCTCCACCAGTTTCGCAATGCGGTTGATGGCATAGGTCGAGTCGAACACCTCACCGGGGCATTCGTGCAACCATCCCTGCTCAATCCATTGCTCATATAGCGGACGGTTGGGGCTGTCGTTCTTCGTCTTCTCCAGCACCCAGCAGTCGGTGTCTACAAAGAATCGGCCCTTCATGGTGTCGCTCGGTAGCCAGTCAACCGCCAGATAGGTGAGTGCAAAGAGGTCGTCACCACTTGAAAAGTCCATGCCACAGAAGACGTGCCACCGCTCGCGGCCCTGCCCGTCGATGAACTGGCAGTCGTCTATGCGCTTGCCTCCGCTGGTCTGTAACTGACGGATGCGGTCGCCGGTGATCCACTTCTGAATGCGGCCTGTCTGCCACATATTGAAGTCCTTCGTCAGCACCTCCTGCTTGGTGTCCTCGGTGCCGGTGGCCGCTTCATGCAGTCGCTCGCGGTAGTAGGTGGGCTGTACGGTGGTGCCTATCGAGCGGTTCACCTTCTTGAAGAGTTCGGGGTCGTCGAGCTTCGTCAGGTCGTCGGTCAGTTCCCACTTGTCGAGCTGGAGCAGGAAGGCACACCAGTAGTCGTCGGGCGTGCGGTGGGGCTGCCCGAGGGGGTACTGCATCTCGCTCATCAGCGATGCTTCCACCTGCTCCAGCTTGGTCTTGTAGGGGCCATCCTTAATGCGTCCGGCGGTGGTGGTGTGCAGCAGCAGCTTTTCACGACGGGGACCCGTTGAGCCCCAACACGTATCGACTGCCGCCTGCATGTCGGAGTGGGCGTTCACGTAGCCCGCCTGTCCGTGCTCGTCGGCATGAACCACCGAGGCGTAGAGTCCGTCCTTCGAGGTCTTGC
>Ga0326512_10001762_pt1 | contig 16343 bp, 10 predicted proteins | sample 1_2617_0518_D_FD_203652 | JGI IMG/M metagenome (GOLD analysis project Ga0326512, IMG submission 203652) | Bovine rumen microbial communities from UC Davis, California, United States - 1_2617_0518 | ecosystem: Host-associated > Mammals > Digestive system > Stomach > Rumen | place: USA... | reverse complement strand
ATAAGGACTTGCAATACTACTCTCACGTCATCCATCTGGTATCACGTGTATCAGGCGAACTCGACGAGAGTGCCGACCCCATCAAGGCATTTATCGATACATTCCCTGCAGGCACACTCTCAGGTGCGCCCAAAGTTCGCGCCATGCAGTTGATTAGTGAATACGAGCCACACAACCGTGGTGCCTACGGCGGTTGCATTGGCTACATCGGACTGGATGGCAGTCTGAATCAGGCCATCACCATCCGCACATTTGTATCGAGAAACGGCGAATTGTGGTTCCAGGCTGGTGGCGGCATCGTAGCCAAGAGCGATGTGGAGTACGAACTGCAGGAGGTGAACAATAAGCTTGGCGCCCTGCGCAAAGCCATACTGATGGCGGAGAAAATGTAAGGCACGGATTACACGGATTAACACGGATTTATTATGAAAATAGTCATTATTGATAACTACGACTCGTTTACATATAATCTGAGTCATTTGGTAAAGGAACTGGGTGCCGAAGTAACGGTGCTGCGTAACGACCAGTTCAAACTTGAGGATTTGGAACCATACAGCAAGATTATCTTGAGTCCTGGTCCCGGCATTCCAAGTGAGGCAGGACTACTGCTCGACGTGATTAAGACCTACGCAGGCACCAAACCCATTTTAGGAGTGTGCTTAGGTCACCAAGCCATCGGCGAAGCCTTCGGTGGTAAGCTGGAGAATCTGAGCGATGTGTTCCATGGTGTAGCCACACCTTGTCACATCATCGGCGACGACCCCATTTTCAGCGGTATCGAACGCGACATCACCATCGGTCGTTACCACTCGTGGGTGGTATCAAAAGAGCAACTGCCCGACTGTATCGAAGTGACTGCAGTATCAGATGAGGGACAGATTATGGCCCTGCGCCACAAGACGCTGAACATCCGCGGCATACAGTTCCACCCCGAGAGTGTCCTCACCCCCGACGGTAAGAAGATGCTACAGAACTGGATGTTTTTATAGTTAAGAGTTTAGAATTAAGAATTAAGAGATATGGCACAGACAATGAAAGACATCCTGAACAGGATGCTGAACCACGAGGAGCTGACTCGTGAAGAAATGAAGAATATTCTGATTGGTATCACCCAAAGTGAGTTTCCTACAGAGCAGATTACAGCCTTGCTCACTGCCTTGCAGATGCGTGGTGTAACAGTAGATGAACTGCTTGGTTTCCGCGATGGTATCTTAGAAACAGGCGTACCAGCCATTCTGAATGCCGACCGCTACATCGACGTGGTTGGTACCGGTGGCGACCGCAAGAACACCTTTAACATCTCTACCACCAGTTGCTTTGTCATTGCTGGTGCGGGCTACAAGGTGGCTAAGCATGGTAACTACGCAGCCACTAGCGTATCGGGCGCATCGAATGTGATTCAGCACCACGGCATTAAGTTTACCGATGATATCGACAAACTGAACCGCAGCTTGAACGAGGCTGGCATCGTATATCTGCACGCCCAACTGTTTGCCAAGGCCATGAAGTTTGTGGGTCCTATCCGCAAAGCCCTGCAGTTCCCAACGATTTTTAATCTGTTAGGTCCGCTGGTAAATCCTAGCCAGCCCAAGTGTCAGCTTTTAGGCGTGGCCAACCTCGACCAGATGCGCCTGTACAATCAGGTTTATCAAAAGATTGGTATCGACTATGGTATCGTGAACTCGATTGATGGTTACGACGAAATCTCGCTGACAGGCGATTTCAAGGTTACCACCAAGAACTACGAACGTATCTTCAAACCTCAGGATCTGGGATTTGAAATTGCCAAGCCCGAAGAACTTGTTGGCGGAGCTACCGAGGAAGAAGCAGCACAGATATTCGATAGTGTACTGGAGAACCGTGCCCTGCCAGCCCAGAAGAACATCGTATTGGCCAATGCCGCCTTCGGCATCCAGGTTCTGGAGAAGGGGGAGAAGAGTGTCGAGGAGTGTGTAGAGATTGCCCGCGAGAGTATCGACAGCGGTGCTGCCCTCCGCACCTTCAAGAAATTCGTAGAACTCAATAGTTAGAATTTTAGGCACGGATTACACGGCCTTTTTATAAAAAGACACGGCTGTTTTCATTCACGAAAAGCAGCGTTTCTCTAAAAAGAGAGCCGTGTCATCCGTGCCCCAAAAAAAGAATCATGATAGATATACTAAACGAAATCATTGCCCACAAGCAGCAGGAGGTAGAACTGGCTAAAGCTGCTGTTGCCCCACAGGTGCTCTATAAGCAAGTAGAGGCCATTCTCGACTTTAGCGTGGCTTCGATGAAGAGCGCCCTCACAGCGTCGGACTCAGGAATCATTGCCGAGTTCAAACGCAAGTCGCCCTCAAAGGGCTGGATTAAAGAGGAGGGCCAGCCCGACATCATCCCCCTGAGCTACCAACAGAACGGTGCTGCTGCGCTGAGCATCCTGACCGATGAGAAGTACTTTGGCGGCTGCGATGACTTTATCCGCACAGCCCGTCGTAGTGGTGTGAACATCCCAGTGCTCTACAAGAATTTCGTTATCGACGAGTACCAACTGTTCCAAGCACGCTTGTGTGGTGCTTCGGCGGTTTTATTGATAGCTGCCGACCTGACATTGACTGAGTGCCGCAGTCTGCTTCATACAGCCCACGAGTTAGGATTGGAAGTACTCTTAGAGATGCACTCACGCGAGGAACTGGCATACGTAGAATTAGAGCCTGACATGTGCGGTATCAACAATCGTAACTTAGGTTCGTTTGTAACCGATGTCGAAAACTCGTTCCGCTTAGCAGAGCTCTTACCACAGAATGTGGTGAAGGTGAGCGAGAGTGGTATCTCGAATCCCAATACCGTAAAGGCACTGCGCGAGGTAGGATTTCGTGGTTTCCTAATTGGCGAAAACTTTATGAAGACTGCCGATCCAGGATCAGCATTACGTGAATTTATTGAGAAGCTATGATAATCAAGGTTTGTGGTATGAGAGAGGCGGAGAACATCCGCGAGGTTGAACAATGTTCAATGTTAAATGATCAATGTTCAATTGATTGGATGGGCTTTATTTTCTGGCCAAAGTCGAGCAGGTTTGTAAGTGAAGTGCCCGCCTATTTGCCAGAGCACTGTCAGCGTGTGGGCGTGTTTGTAGATGCCAGCATCGGCGACATCATGTCGGCCGTCAACAACTTTGCGCTCCACTTTATCCAGTTGCACGGACAGGAGTCTCCCAGTTACATCATCCAATTGAAATCCCACCTGCCTGTCGGTATTAAAATCATCAAAGCCTTTAATATCGCCACCACCGACGACCTGGCACTAACCCACCCCTACGAAGGGATAGTAGATGACTTTCTTTTCGACACGAAAGGCAAGAGCGTGGGTGGCAATGGTGAGAAGTTCGACTGGACTGTACTCGATGCCTATACAGGCAGCACGCCATTTCTGCTGAGCGGTGGAATCGGTCCTGATGACGCAGAGCGCGTTCGCAACTTCCATCACGACAAGTGCATCGGCATCGATTTGAACTCACGTTTCGAGTCAGCTCCAGCCCTTAAAAATACAGAAGAAATCAGCAGATTTCTTGAAAAGTTGAAGGCCTCGATTGAGTGAGAGCAAAGCCAAGCTTGCTTGAGCTATGCCGAACGTGAGAGGGCTCAATACGAAGTATTAAAAGTTGAAAAATTAAAATAAAAAAGATATGAACAAGATCAATCAACTGTTCGCACAACGTGGCGACAAAAAGCTTTTAAGCCTTTATTTCTGCGCAGGCTGCCCCACATTGGAGGGCACAGGCAATGTGATTCTCGCCATGCAGCGCCGTGGTATTGCCATGATTGAAGTTGGCATCCCATTCAGCGACCCATTGGCCGACGGTCCTGTTATCCAGAGTGCCGCCACCCAGGCCCTGAAAAACGGCATGAACCTGCATATCCTTTTCAGTCAGCTCAAAGCCATCAAAAATCAGGTACAGATTCCACTGGTACTGATGGGCTATCTGAACCCTATTCTGCACTACGGTATCGAGGATTTCTGTCAGAGTTGTGTAGAGGCTGGCGTGAGTGGTGCCATCATCCCCGACCTGCCATTCAAGGATTATCAGGAAGTAATAAAACCCATTGCCGATAAGTACGACCTGCGCATCATCATGCTCATCACGCCAGAGACCAGCGAAGAGCGCATCCGCTTTATCGACGATAATACCGATGGTTTTGTGTATATGGTGTCGAGTGCAGCCATCACTGGCGCACAGAAGAGTTTCGACGATGCCAAACAGGAATATTTCCGTCGTATCAACGCCATGAATCTGCGCAATCCACGCATGATTGGTTTCGGCATCAGCAACAAGCAGACGCTCGAAGCCGCCCAGCAGAATGCCGCAGGTGCCATCATCGGTTCGAAGTTTGTAACCTTGCTGAATGAGAGCAACAACGCCGACGAGGCCCTCGACAAACTGTTTGACGCCCTTGAAAGATAACGTTTACGTAGAATTTTGCGTATTGATTAGTTTGTAGTTTAGCACTTTTGTTGTATATTTGCAGCAAAATTGCGAGACTGCAAACTAATAAACGTTACTAAATACAGATGATTAAAAGAATTTTCCAGATTGTGATGCTCTGTGTGCTGACACCCCTGTTAGCAACAGCTCAGCAGTGGGACGAGGCTCAGTACCGCCAGATTGAACAGAGTATCCGAACCCCAAAGTTTGCCGATAAGGCTTACCTGATTACTAAGTATGGCGCAAAAACCACCAACACAGCCGCCAAGAACCAGAAGGCTATCCAGAAAGCCATCGACCTCTGCTCGAAGAAGGGTGGCGGACGCGTGGTGATTCCTGCCAATCAGAAGTTTCTGACAGGTGCCATCGAACTGAAGAGCGGTGTGAACCTGGAGGTGCAGGAGGGAGCCGTACTCGAGTTTGCCTTCCAGCCCGAGCTCTACCCCATCGTAGAAACCTCATGGGAAGGTTTGGAGTGCTTTAACCTCTCGCCTTGTGTCTATGCTTTCAAGGCTAAGGATATTGCTATTACCGGTAAGGGAACCATCGACGGTGGCGGTAGCAACGACACTTGGTGGCCTTGGAATGGTAATCCCCGTTTTGGATGGAAAGAGGGCACCATCAGTCAGCGTGGCGGTTCTCGCGCGCGCCTGTTAAAGAATGGTGAAGACGGCGTACCAATGTATAATGAGAAAGGTGAGCGTACCCCCGAGCGCATTTTCACCGCTCAGGATGGTCTGCGCCCACAGCTGGTTAGCTTCAATAAGTGCGAAGGCATTCTGCTTGAGGATGTCACACTGCTGCGTTCGCCTTTCTGGGTGATTCATCCTCTGCACTCCACCGATATCACCGTTCGTCGCGTGAAAATGATTAACGACGGCCCTAACGGTGACGGTTGCGACCCCGAGTGCTGCGACCGCGTGCTGATAGAAGACTGTTTCTTCAACACCGGCGACGACTGTATCGCCATCAAGAGCGGACGTAACCGCGACGGACGTGAGCGCAACATGCCTTCCAAGAACATCATCATCCGCAATTGCGAGATGAAGAACGGTCATGGCGGTGTGGTAGTAGGCTCAGAGATTTCGGGCGGTTGCCAGAATGTGTATGCTCACGATTGTGTGATGGATTCGCCCGAGTTGGAGCGCGTACTGCGCATCAAGACCAACAGCTGCCGTGGTGGTATCATCGAAAATATCAACATGCGTAACATCACCGTTGGTAAGTGTAAGGAGAGCGTCCTGAAGATTAATCTCGACTACGAGCACAACGAGATATGCTGCCGTGGCTACTACCCCATCGTTCGCAACGTATATATGGAGAATGTCACCAGTCAGCAGTCGCAGTATGGTGTGCAGATTATCGGTCTCGACGAAGATACATTTGTTTACGACATCAATGTCAAGAACTGTCACTTCAATGGTGTCAAGAGCGGCAACTTTATGAGTGGCAAGACCCGCAACGTCAACTTCGACCGTTTGTTCATCAACGGTTCGCTGGCCCTGCTCAAGGCTCCTTACCAGAACTATTCTGAGTGGATGACCTACAGTGAGATGCAGCGCAATCCCAAGAGCTATCTGCTGGACTTCTCTCAGAAGCCCAAGTGGAGCTACGTAATGGGCATTGAACTGGAAGGCATGCTCGACACCTATCTTAAATATGGTGGCGACAACATCCGCAAGTACTGTCAGGAATATACCGACACGATGATTAACGCCAAGGGCGACATCCGCAACTACGACATCTTGGATTATAACCTCGACAACGTACGTACTGGTCATTTCGTTACCCGTATGTACCAGCAGTGGCCCGAGGCTAAGAACCTGGCAGCGATGAAGACGATGATGAAGCAGTTGCAGAATCAGCCCCGCACCATCGCCGATAAGGTATTCTGGCACAAGGCCATCTATGCCTACCAGGTATGGCTCGATGGTATATTCATGGGACTGCCTTTCCGCACACTCACCGCTCCCATCACCACCACAGCCAAGGATGCCAAGAAAGGTGCTATCAACAAGATTTACGACGATGCTGTGAACCAGCTCAAGATAACCTATGAGCGTACACTCGACCCCAAGACAGGTTTGAACCGTCATGCCTACGACGAGACCCGTAACACCTTCTGGACCGATAAGACGACAGGACTTTCACAGCACTGCTGGGGCCGCGCGCAGGGTTGGTTCTCGATGGCTCTCATCGAGGTGCTCGATGCCCTGCCCGAAAACTACGCCCGTCGCCAGGAGGTGATCGACCTGCTGAAAAAGGATCTGGACGCTGTTATCAAATGGCAAGACAAGAAGACTGGCGTTTGGTATCAGGTGATGGACCAGCCTCAGAAGCAGGGCAACTATCTGGAGTCAACCTGCTCGTCGATGTTTGCCTACGTGCTGCTCAAGGCTTACAATAAAGGTTACCTTGGCACTAAATATCGCGATGCCGGCATCAAGGCCTACAAAGGTATCATCAACAACTTTATCCGCGTCAACGAGGATCAAACCATCTCGCTCACCCAGTGTTGTTCGGTAGCAGGACTCGGTCCGGCCGCTACACCCGAGGTAGAGGCAGCGCTGAAGAAGATAAACCCCAAAGCGACAGTCAAAGAGAATACCCGCCGCGATGGCAGTTTCGATTACTATCTGTCGGAACCTATTCGCGACAACGATGCCAAAGGTGTAGGCCCGTTCATCTGGGCCTCGCTCGAAATGGAACAGTTAGGATACAATATCAACAACGTGACGGCCTCTATAGACCGTCACGCTGTTGTTAATCGCAACAACCCTCTTATCACCAAAGCCGATGCGCTGTCGTCACTGTCGGTTGGTAACGGTCACTTTGTAACCACCGTGGATGTCACGGGTTTACAGTCGTACCCCAACGATTATCAGACAGGTGTACCGTTGTGTGCCATGAGTGATTGGGGGTGGCACCAGTTTCCGAACACCAAGGGATTGAAACCTTCGGAATCGGAAAAAGCCTTCGACTTTGGGCATGGGCATCCTGAGGTATATGCCGTAGAATACAAGAAAGCAGAGGACGGTCGCCACAAAGAGGCAACCGATTTTTTTCGTATTAACCCCCACCGCTTAAACTTAGGCGCACTGGGATTGCATCTCACCGATGGCAGCGGCAACCCTATTCGCCTACAACAACTTACCAACATCCGTCAGGAACAGAAACTGCTGGATGGCGAGATTGAATCAACCTTCACTGCCGACGGTCAGAAGGTAGAAGTGACCACAGGTGTTCACCCTGCCAAGGATGCTGTTTATGCCCGTATCGTCAGTCAGTTGCTCAAGACGCAGCAAGCCACCATCCGCTTGCGCTTTCCCTACCCCACAGGCAAGCATGCCGATGATGCCAGCGACTGGAACCATCCCGAAAAGCACCTGTCGGAGATTGTAGAACAAGGGCCCCAGAAAGCTCTGATTAAGCGCACCCTCGATGCCACCACCTATTACGTACTGTTGCAGTGGGAAGGACGAGCCACCCTGAGCAGATGCGACCATCATGAGTTTGAGCTGGTGGCCGACGACGAGGTGCTTACCGTTTCGGCAGAGTATCTGCCGGGAAAAGCTAAGCGGGCTAGGCGGGCTAGTATTGCTAGTTTTGAGTACGACCAGTATCACAAGGCCACATTGCGGCATTGGAATAGCTGGTGGAAATCGGGGGCAATAGTTGATTTCTCGCAGTGTACCGATGCACGTGCCAAGGAATTGGAGCGCCGCGTGGTACTCTCACAATACCTCACTCAGATTAACTGCGCCAACAACATGCCACCACAGGAAACCGGACTTACTTACAACAGCTGGTTCGGTCGCCCACACTTAGAGATGACCTGGTGGCATGCCGTAGATTTCACCCTTTGGAATCGTCCCGAGGTGGTTGCCCAGATGCTGCAGTGGTATAACCAGGTGGCCTATCCCGTTGCCCGACAGATAGCCCAGCGACAGGGTTTCGAGGGTGCACGCTGGATGAAGATGACAGATCCCTGGGCAGGCGAAGCTCCCTCGAACACCGGTTCGTTCCTGATCTGGCAACAGCCCCACTATATCTATCTGGCCGAGGAGATGTATCGTGCCAATCCTACCACCGAAACGCTGAAAGCCTACGGCGAGCAGGTTGAAGCCACCGCTACGTTTATGGCCGATTTTGTGACCTACGATGCGAAGCTGAAGCGCTACACCTTGAAAGGTGCCACCGCCATGCAGGAATGCATGACCAAGGATATCTCGTACAATCAGCCGTTCGAGTTGGCATATTGGCAATACGGTTTGAAGGTTGCCAATGCGTGGCGCGAACGCCAAGGCCTGACACGAAACCCGAAGTGGGATGACATCATAACCCACCTGTCGCCCCTGCCCGAAACTGATGGTATCTATACCGCAGGCCTACAGATTGGCAACAACAAGCATCATGAGGCTTTCGACCCCTTTGATGCCACCAGCAAGAAAGTAGAGACCTTTGCCGACAAGTGCCGCAACGACCACCCGGCCGTACTGGGCGCATGCGGCCTGCTGCCATGCACCGATTTATATGATCAGGAGAAGATGCAGCGCACGCTGGATTGGGTGATGCAGAACTGGAACTGGCAAACCACTTGGGGCTGGGACTACGGCATGATAGCCATGACCGCCGCCCGTTTAGGTCAGCCCGAGACAGCCCTCAAAGCCCTACTCATCGATACGCAGAAGAACACCTATCTGCCCAGCGGTCATAACTTCCAGACTGCCGACCGCTTGCGCATCTATCTGCCCGGAAACGGGGCACTGCTCACAGCTGTGGCGATGATGTGTGCCGGCTGGGATGGATGCAGCGAGCCCCTGAACCCAGGCTTCCCCAAAGATGGCCGTTGGAACGTGCGCTGGGAGGGATTGCAAAGAATGCAATAACTACTTGACAGAACCCAGACTATTCATCCAATAGTCTTGCATATAAAAAAAGGAATGCGCCCCAACTGCGGAGCGCATTCTTTTTTATTGGATTGTCATGGCCATGAGACCTATCACCACATCCGGGGATAATGTTCTTAATTCGAGAGATTTAAGACGCTTCTGGGGATTGAGCGGCATCTCTAACATCTGACCGGCACCTCCGGGGATTTCACGTCCATACTCACCACCCAGCTGAACCACGCTACCCAAGTTCCGACTCACATCGCCGGTACCGAAGCACACACGATACGGACGGGGCTGTCGAACTGTAAAAGCCCTGCCATCGATATAATAATCCTGCTCGATGGGGCACCAGTTGTCGGGATTGCGCAGCGTCAGACTGTCGGTGGTATCATCGGTATAAGTCACTACCACGATACCATTGTCTATCCTACTCTGCATGTGGTTGGTTGAGCCAGCCATCAGTAGATAGGCTTTCGAGGCCTTTCCCTTCAAGGGGATGGTGATGGCATCAGGATAGTTGTCCCACAAACTGGTGTAGATAATGTTCTGTCCCTTTTGCGGAGTGGTGAAGGGAACGCCAGCCATGCTGAACACACCGTTAACGATGCGGGTGCGGAACACGGAGTCGTTAATCTCGGCCGTCTTTGCAGGATGACACCACTCGCCAATGCCCTGAACGGGGATTTGCAGCGTGGTGGTTTGCGGACGCGGACTGATATATTTGTTCTTAAAGATATCGCTCACGCTGGCGTTAAAATACTTAGCCAGTTTCACGGGTTGATAATCCAAGTCGAACTCTATCACCTGATGCTGGGCCGTGGTGCCCTTGATGTCGCGATACTGACCGCCTGACAGATTCTGGCGGAAGATGATTTGCAGCGGCTGAGGGAATTGCTGCGTGATTTCTACGCGCACCTTACCATTCTTACGCACGAATTGGTAAGACAGATAGGGCGTACTGACGCTGGCGCTATCCCACTCGGCAGGGAACCCCGGACGGATGATGCACTGGCCATCCAGCGCCTGGGGGATGATACCAAACAAGCCCTGCAACAAGGTTCGACTGCTGATGCCGATGCAATCGCCAAAGTCGCGATAGCACTCACCACGCGCCGCGTCGTAATGACTGATCTGTCCGAAGTTGGCCGGACTCTGTCCGTAGTACATCTGATCCAGGATGTTAGCCTTCATCAAGCGGTAGCCCTCATCGGCGCGACCAGCCTCGAAATACGCCAGTGCCGTGTGCATCACCTCGGCAGCTGCCACATTATTGATGCTCCAGGCATAGGGCATCCAGTCGCTGGTAGAGATAGTCTGATAACCCGACTGCTCCACGTCGATATGCGGTATCTGGCGGTCGATGTATTGTGTGGCCTGATAAGCCTGTTCGGGCGTGCATGCCCCACAGTCGATAGGCGTGTAGATGCTCCACACGGCAGGATGGTCGTGCAGTCGTTTCAGTCCCATCGCCTCCTGATATTCAGCCCATACCCCCTTGGCGGGCATCCACAAGCGCTGGTTCATGGCTTGCAGGATGGCCTCTGCCTCCTGACGATAGGGCTGCGGATTCTCACCGATGAGTTCGGCGATACGGGCAGCCAACCTGTTGCCACGATAGTTGTAAGCCGAGCTGTGGGTAACGGCTCCACCGCTATAATAGAGCGCATCGCTCGCCCAGATACAGCAATAAGCATCGTAGAGATGGTCGCCATCCGGGTCGAAGTTACGCTTCTCCCAAGCCAGATGGCGCGTGAGCACCGGCCACATCTTGCGCATGTAAGCCGTGTCGGCATCGTATTGGAAGTGCCACAACAGTTCGTCGATGTAATTCAGGTTCATGTCATAATGGTGCATCTGGTCGTTGCGCTCCGGATTTCTGCAGATGTAACCATCAGAATACATCTGCGTGCCCCAGCGCTTCTCGGCCCGCGCCATGTTGAGTGCCGAGTCCTGCGCGGGATGCGGCAGCGTAGCAGGCACCTCCGTCACCTGACTCTTGGCATAGGCATCGAAATGACTGATAGTGCGGTCGTTCCACCCCATCACATCGCCCAGATAACCCGCGCGCCATCCAGCCAGCGGCATGCGCCAACCGATACAGCCGTGCAACCAAGTCTTGCCGTCCCAGTCGCCATCGGCAGCCAGCGCCAACGCGCCACCTAAGGTATTGATGAATGGATCGGGCGTGTGAAACTGGATGCGACCGGCCAACTGGCGATAATGATCGGCAGCCGTCTTGAACAGACTGACACCCTCGGCATTAGATAATAGCGAGAGCACATTCACATCCACCTTCATGTAGGCCACCGCATCGTCCAGCGCCAGCTCCAACGTCTGCAGCGGCTCCCCTTTGGGCTCCAGCACACCGGGCTTGTCGGCACCGATGTCACCATTGCGCGACAATCTGGGTTGCGCTATCTCGCTCACCAGTGCCTTGATACGAGCGCGCCCAGCAAGACCAGTAGAAGCAAACTCCCAGACAGCCGCCTCGCCATCGGGCAGTGCCACCACTCTGATGGTCAGTTGTGCCCCACCCCATCCAATCACCTGATAGGTGCGCTGGCCCTGCGCATAGCTGGCCGTACAAGGGCTCACCAGTTCCAATGGATAGTCCTTACCATCCACCTGAGCCACCAATCGGATGTTGCGATGATAGCCTTTCTTCACCACTGCGAAAATGGGACGGTCGCTAGTCTCCAGTCGCCAGTCGGTATGACTGCCGTAGAGCGCCCGAGTGTAGCGATTGTTACCATCCTTACAAACGAAGTCGCCCCCCGCACCTGGCTGGTATTGCAAGGTGCGAGGAGCGGGTATTCCATGCGGCTGGGCTTGAGTGCCAAGAATAGGCACGCCAACCAAACCTGCTATTACTAACAGATGATATTTCATCAGCAAGGACGTTTCTTAGGCAGTTTGAACACATCCTGCACTTCCTTCATCTGCGCATCGGTCATGCCGTCGGGCTCCGAACCCATCGACTTGGCACACATGTAGATGTTGGCAGCCTTGCAGAGCACGTCAGTCTGATCAAAGGCGTCCATGATGTCGGTCCCCACAGCCACAGTGCCATGCTTCTCCCACAGCACCACGTCGTGGGTTTTAATCTGTTCGAGAGTAGCCTCGGCCAGTGCTACTGATGATGGCAGAGCGTAAGGCACGATACCGATGCCGAGTGGGGCGAATGCCAATGTCTCGGGAATCATCGACCACAGCACGCGAGTCATCTCGTCGCCTTTCAGGAATCGCTGGATATGACTCATTGCCACCAGTTCGATGGGGTGCGTGTGCAGAGTGGCCTTGTAGCACGACCCCGTTTCCAGCAGATAGTTCTGCAGAGCCAGATGCGTGGGCAATTCTGATGTAGGTGCCACGGGCTCGTCGGCAATGATTTCGTAGCTGGCACAGTCGTCGCAGATGCGGATGATACTGCCGTTCTGCATGGGCTGTTTAGCCAAGTCGCGCATACGCTTGCCTGTACCCTTGCAATAAAAATACTTTCCCTTAAGCTGAGGCAGCGTCATACCAATCTGCTTCACAGGAGCGATAGCAGGCATCTGCTTGCAGGCATCGTCCATATACTCGGTTACGTTCACGGTAATGTTACCACCGTTACGCTCAGCCCAACCTTTCTGCCAAAGATAACCTGTTACCTCGGCTATCTGGTCAACAACCGCTTTCAAACCTTCGCGGCCGTCCAAAATGCTATTAAACTGTTTCTCCATATCTTTCTTTTGTTATTTGTTCCAATGATTTACCACGGGTGTTAGGCATGCCGATAAGACCAACCACGAGCGATGCCAGCAGCAGAGCCACCATGCAGTAGGCAGCTAAGGTAAAGCCCTCGCCGTTGTCGCCATAGATAAAGGTGAACACCAGTCCCCACACCGCCGAGAGTCCGCGCACGATGAAGAACATCAGGCCCTGGGCACCGGCACGGAATTTGGCAGGAAACAACTCAGAGCCCCACAAGGCGTAGAACACCTGTACCGAGCTACCGTTGTTGATGCCCCAGAGGATGGTGAAAATCCAGATGCCCGCGATGGTTGACACGCCACCACCGATGATAAGAATCCACGCGGTGAGCGCTGCTGCCAAACCGAACACATAGAAGAAGCGATGTGCCACCTTATCAACCATAAACGAGATGATAAACGTGGTTACCACTACAAACACCCAACTAATGCAACTCAGCATGTTGGCTGCCTCGTTGCTCAGTCCGCCAGCGGTCTCGTAGATGTGTGGCATAAAGAATCCCATCACACTGGCCACCAGGTTCCAGGTAAGGTAGATGGCTGCCAGGAAAGCCACTGTCTTCACAGCAATCTTATTGGTAAAAAGCAGCTTGATGTTATCTACTATACTGCTCTGGTCCTTCTCCTTATTGGCGGTAAACTCGGCGCTCTCCTCCAGCTGGCGCTGCAGGTTCCAGGCAATGAAAGCCACCACAAACAGGGTAGCGAACACCACACGCGAAGAAAATACCTCGACAGTAGCCTGAGCCGCATCGGCACCGATGATATCGTGGGCGATGGCCTCGACCGGACCGTACAGATAACCGCCCGGTGCAAACAGCATACCGAACAGCAGGATACACATCGGACCTACGCCCCACGACATCTGCGAGATACAGATGTTACGACCGCGGTTGTTCACCTCCGAACTCTCAGAGATATAGGTCCACGAGGCGGGCACACCGATACCTACCGAGATACCTGTTACCAGGAATCCAGCCAGTAGCATGGGGAAATTCATCGCCAGCATGATGATGAGCACACCCGTCATATACACCAGCAGGTTGTAGGTGAAGATGAACTTACGCCCGAACTTATCTGCCAGGAAACCTCCGATGATGGCACCGATGGCAGCACCCAGTGCATTGGCGCTCAGTGCATTCAGCCAACCCAGATGAATCTCACTCAGTCCCAGATAGTTCTGCCACAGCGTCACACCACTGGCACCAGCCACGATGGCACCTGCATCCAGATAATTATTGAGAGACACGGCCAGCGTACTCTTCAAACTTCCATTTTTAGCCATATCTTGATTATCTGCAAACTACGTCACATTCGATGTTGAATATCTTAGCCACCTTCAGAATAGTGTCGATATGATGGCCCACAGCAGCCGCCATATGATGAGTAGGACCAGCCTCGCTCCACTTGTTGACGAATTCGCGACAGCTCAGTGAGAACTTAGTGCGCATGTTGGTATCGCCAAAGGTGAAGATATCCCCCTCTTCGTTCACACCTTCAGCTACCACAAACTTAAACACACCATTTTTATCCTGCGTGATAGCCAGATAAGTAACGGGACCTGTAGGTGGATAGAACTGGGTGAGATAGCCACCACCAGCCTTACCATGGAACACGGGAACTATCTTCATGGTAGGTTTCTTGGCTTGCGAGATATCGAAATCGCCCGAGCCAGAATGTCCAATAATACATATATCCTTAGGAAAATCAATAGAGTACATTTCAGCCAACGTACCTGTACCACTGATAGTCTTCAGGATACTCATAGCCATCGCCACCTTCATATCACCTTCAACGGCACATGCGGTATGCTGCTTAATCAACATGGAGAAGGCAGGAATCAGCATCGAGTCGAGTTTGCCAGCCACCCCCTGCGCAAAGCCGTCGTAGTGAGAAGCTATCATTCCCAGCTGCTCGTCCTTCACCCACTGCTCAAAGGCCACCACATACTTAGCCATATCCCATACCTTCTCGATGGTACCACCACCCTCTATATCGAAGGTATCGAGGATATCCTGCGCCTTAGCACGGATAGCAACCTCGTCGGTGATATTGTCGGCAATAGCCCACATCTTCTCCCAATCGAACTGCTTGGTATATACAAACATACGATGATAGAGGTTAGTCTCGTCAATATAGAGGTCCATCATACCAGGATAAGGACGACCAATCTGAGCGATATTAGTATCCCGGAAGCGACGGCGTACCTGAGCAGCACGACACCAGTCTTCAATTTCAGCTTGTGCCTCCGGGTCTCCCCCCTCTACCACACCTGTAATCACAGCCGAGCGCTTACCGGCACGATTCAAGTCGGCCACCATCTCGCCGATGGCACCACAAGCATAAAGTTCACCTAACCATGTAGGAATGTCAGTCTTGGCATAATCTGGTGCCAACTTCTTTTGCAGATTTACAATAACCACAGGCACATCGAGGTCGCGCACAGCAGGCAACATATTGTAAGAGGTGCAATAGGTGAGCATCTGCAGGATAACGAGATCCACATCGGCCGCACGGAATTTATCACCGGCAGCCATCGACTGCTCCTTGGTGGTAACCATGCCGCCATCAATAATCTCGATGCTGTCGGGCAGCGTATTCTTAAATGCTTCATACTGAGCCTCGAACTCAGGAACGAGTTGAGGAAACTGTGGCAGATATGCCTGAAGGGCGATTGAGAACACGCCCACTTTTGCTTTGGTTTCTACTAAAGGTTTAGCCATAATTGTTTGCTATTATTGATTTGTTACTTTCAGATACTTCTCATAGGCAACATCCCACTCAGCCTTGTTTTGGGGATGATAGGTCACTATATCAATACTGTTGGCAATAATGCGTCGCATCTCCCAGATGTCCTTCACCAGTCCAGCAGCCTGGGCCTGCAGCATGATATTACCGATGGCAGTGCCTTCCTGAGGACCAGCCAAAACATTAACGCCCAATGAATTAGCCGTAAACTGATTCAGATACTTATTGAGTGAGCCACCACCGATGATATGCAGTACATTGATGGGTGATGGGTGTTGGGTGTTGGGTGATGAGCTCGAAAACTCCTGCAGCCACTGGAACACCTGCTTGTAGCGCAGTGCCAGCGAATCGAAGATGCAGCGGCAAATTTCGGCTGGTGTCTCAGGCACAGGCTGGTGGGTGTCGCGACAATACTGCTGGATGGCACCAATCATCGATTGGGGCGCAGCAAAGCACTGGTCGTCGGGATTGATGAGCGAGCGG
>Ga0326512_10001761_pt1 | contig 16347 bp, 29 predicted proteins | sample 1_2617_0518_D_FD_203652 | JGI IMG/M metagenome (GOLD analysis project Ga0326512, IMG submission 203652) | Bovine rumen microbial communities from UC Davis, California, United States - 1_2617_0518 | ecosystem: Host-associated > Mammals > Digestive system > Stomach > Rumen | place: USA... | reverse complement strand
AGAATGAACTGTGTAGTAGCTACCTGTCCGCACAGCGAGTGCGATTGGCAACAAACGAGAAAGGATGGGCGGGTGGTATGTGCTTTTTTAAGCGAAGCCAAACGTCCTTGTGAGTATAGAATGACAAAGAACACACACGTTAACAGTGATATTCAGAAAGGATCGTCTGGGTATATTATCCATACAAGCTCTGGGGTCATGAAACTTGGCCCCAGAAAGACCCTTGAGTCACCGTTATATTCTGGACGAGTTAGCCAGAAAGCGTTCGAAGCGGTTGACGACGAGATTAAAAGAACCAACATTCGACATGGAGGGTCGGTCATGTGTGGTATCGTAAAAAGCCGGAAAAAGAACAAGTTGGTGAGCGGATCAACTATGTAAATCCGCGTATTTTTCTGGCCGTGTAATAGAAAGCATTGAGCTTTCTTTGCCAAGAACAAAAAAGGAGGAAACTAAAATGGCAGAAGAAATCAAGAAAGTGAACGAAGAACTGAATCAGGAGCAGGAAGTTAATCAGGAGAACACAACTCCCGAGACACCTGCAAAGGACTCTGAAGAGACCAAGACGGAAGAAGTCAAGAAGGAAGGTATCTTTACGAAGGGTAAGAAGTTCTGTAAGAAGTATGTCGTTCCTGGAGCAAAAGCTACTGCGAGAGTTGCAGGCAGGATGGCCATCATTACAGGTGGTATTCTTGGAGCGGTTTTCGTGGCAGGCATTGGAGCCGGGTTGGCAGCGAAGAATACGAATGAGACCGAGGAAGAAGAAACCGATGATCTTGATCCGGTAGATGAATCTCTGTCCGGCGGTGATGAGGAGATCGATGAACTCATGGATGCACCTGAGGATGAGAACGAAGATGAGGATTCTGCTGAGGAATGACTCGGTAGGCAACTTTAAGACAAAGGCCAGGCTAAAAAGTCTGGTCTTTTTATTTTTTCGGAGGTGATATTTATGACCGACAATAACAGTAAGCAGCCACATGAAATGAGCAAGCTTGGTACATTTATAATCGGAATAGCCCTTGGCGCCATGCTCTGGTGCGGATCACATCTTGACTCGGAGCAGTTTTTTCTCTGGCTTGTAGGGGCGCTTGCTTGTGTATTTGTAATAATAATCGTGGCAGTTCTTGAAGATAAGTTCGAATGGGATTTTGATGACGACGAAGAGGAGTGATATTTTGGATGGTGTAGATAAGAAAACAATAGGTCAGAAGGCGCTCAATGCGATATTCAGGGGCGATGATGCAAAGACGTTCATGGAGAGCCTTTGGACTGACCAAGTTATGCCGATGATCGGTGATATTTTGGAGGACCTGTGCGGCCAGGTGATCCATGCAGTCTTCTATGACGATGAATACTATACGCCGCGTAGCAAGAGAGAAAAGCGGCGTAGACATGATTATGGATCGCATAGTAGACGGGATTCTCGTTCCAGACGGCGATCAAGAGATGATGACGATGATAACGATCGGTCCGACCTTGGCCCACGTGATACAGATCGTGTAAGATTCGACAGTCGTGGAGAGGCCGAAGACATGCTCAGAATACTTGCTGATATTTGTAAGGACGAGGGTGAAGCTTCGGTTAGAGATTTCTATTCTGAGAAGAAGATAATATCTACAAACTACAACAACAGCCATTGGGGATGGACAGACCCCCGTGATATTCGTAAAGCCCGCACAGTAAAACGCGGCAAATACTGGTACATCGTATTGCCGAGGCCAGTACATTTAGATGACGATGATGAGGAGGACGATGATGATTAATCCTTTAGAAACGATGAAGGAAGGATTTGGCGCTATCAAATTCTGGGGATCGAAGAATGCCCCTGTTATATTTACAACAGTTGGCTGCATCGGCGTCGTGGTTGGCACCGTTACAGCTTGTATCCAGACAACCAAGATCGACGGCATCACAGCAAGAAGAAATGATGAGCTGGCCGACCTGGACACTGATTACAAGATGGGTCATCTTACAGACAAGGAGTATCGGCATGAACTCAGAAAGACTTATATTTGCTGGGCACTGAGAATGGGTAAGAACTATGCGCTTCCGGTATTCATCGAGATCGGCGGATTGTTCTGCATCGGATACGGCCAGGCTAAGGCTCTGTCAAGGTGCGCAGCAGCTACGGCATTGCTTACTGAGGCACTCCAGCGTAACAAGAAGCTCGAGGACTTCATCCGCGACAATATGGGTGAAGAAGGGCTGACTCGTGCTATTGCCGGAGAAGGTGTCACTATAACAGAGATGCCGCCTGGATGTGAAAAGCCTACGTCGTATAAAAGATATTTCGACGATCAGACGGAATTCGACTTCATCTGGACGGTTGGCAATGGTGAATATAGCAGGAATGATTCCGTTCTCAACGACAAGGTCCGCCGCGATACACAGGAGTGGGCAAATCGCTGTCAGAGAGGCTACTGGGATATGTGTCGTGTGAATGATATTTATCGTCGATATGAAGTGTATGACAAGGTTCGAACTGAGAACGATAGGGCTTGTATGGGGTGGCCAAGCGTTAAATGTGGCCATGAGTATGAGGTTATTATCGAACATCGCCCGCTTCCTGGAACAGAACGACCTGAAGAAGGTAAATTGGAGCCGGATTATCTCGTCCATTTTGTAAATCCGCCCATCCCGTGCAGGGATATTCAGATTGAGGCTGGGTTTTGCGCTTCATAACTGGATAGATGAAGAAAACAATATGTTTAATTATCCGTGGAGGTACCTATGAAACTTAAGGAGGCATTATTGAAGGTAGACTGGTCCACGGTATGCACGGTTGCTAGTTGCGCTGGTACGGTAGGTACTGGCGTGCTAGCAGGCGTTGGTGGAGCCAGGATGAGCAAAGAGTGGGACCGAAAATTGCCCAAGGGGAAGAAATTCAAGATATTTTTAAAGCATCAATGGCCGGCGTTGATTGTCGGTGCATTGACTATGGGTCTTGATATTCTCGGTCACCACATCGATAAAGTGACAATCGCTAAGTTGACGGCAGCGGTAGGAGCAGCCAGTGTTCAACTTAAGGATTATCGGGAGGAGGTTGCCAATGAATACGGACCAGAGGCAGAGCGTGATATTTCGGAACGCCTCAATAAGAGATGGACGGATGAGGGTGTTGCGTATCATTTAGATGAATTACAGCATACGTTTGTCGAGGAAACGACTGGAATAGCGTTCACTCAATCTACGTCAAAGTTATACGAAGTTGTAAATTCCATAAATTTTAGACTTATGGAAGATCCGTATTATGAGGGCAAAGTATCGGTTGCTGACTTTTTTACTCTGTGTGATCGAAGCGAATTGAGAACGCCTTATTCTGAAAATGTGATCTGGTACGCTCCGTATATTCAGCCGCACGGAGGATTGCCGCTTGTCGGGTTCTGGTTGGACCCGAAAGTCGATCCAATGGGTAAACGCTACTGGATTATTCATTGGAACCAAGGTTGTGAGCCGCAACCATTAAAGGACCTTATAGAACAGGATAGAGACTAAAAGGAGTTAGAACGGTGAACAAAATACTAAAAGGAACATTGATATTCACTGCTGGCTTGAGCATAGGCGCAGCGGTGTCAGCGGTTGTTACAAAGGCCGTTGTGGAACAGCAACACGCAGAAGATATGGCCGATCTGCGTGAATCATATGAAAGTCGACTCCCGAAGCCTGAGCGTCAGGCAAAAGATGACGATACTGTAGTCACAGACGGAGTCCCGGAACAGAAGCAGATCGACACGCATAAGACCAACTATGCTGGATATTCTAAGAAAGAAAAGAAAGCAGAGAAGACTGAGTCAACCGGTGGCTATAAGCTTACGGAAGAGCAGAAAGAGAAGGTCAAGGAGGCCCAGAATACACCGCCAACCGAGGAGGACGACGATCCGGATGAGATCATCGAAATCCGTGAGTATGATGATGAATTAACTGGCGAAGATGGATATGGTTATAAATCCGGGTATGGTGTAATCGAAATGGAATACTACACTCAGGATGGCTGCTTGAAGATCTCTGACTGGGGCGATCTTGAGCCGCTTAATGAAAGCCGGTCCGATCTTGAAATAATGGCAGAAGAGGATGAGATCGTTCATGATATTCTGCCTTATCTGGATGAGATCGGATTCGTAGCCAAGCCGTACGATCGGATATACTTGAGGGATAGAAGACGAAGCTTAGACGTACAGGTCACAAAACTCAACAGAAGTGGTCTGTCTGAGTCATTGTGATATTTGAGAAAGGAGAAAAATGAGGCATGACAAATTTGACTGGTCCGGATATTTTGAGTGGCTAGTAGATCTTGTAGATGATGGAGAGCACGATGACATGTTACCGGTGCTCTCTTACTTATGGAAAAAAGAGTTTGATTACAGCCATTTGAAGCCTCTTGACAAGAACAGAGCTTCGGATGGGATCGCGTTGAGGGAACATTATGCTGAGGACTATAATTGCAAAATTACGAGAGCGGATCTCGAGGAGCCTTGCAGCGTGTTGGAATGTCTTGTCCGACTTGCAGTCGATATTGAGGCTCATGTTACTGGTATTCCTGGTGAAGAGCGGCCAGACATCTGGTTCTGGAAGTTCCTCGAAAACCTCGGAATCGACGAACGGTGTGAGGGCCGAGGATACGACAAAGGGTATCTGGACCAGTGCATTGACACTTGGTTGGACGGCGATATTTCTAAGCATGGTCGTAGCCCTTTTCGGTGTAAGAATCCGAATGTCGATATGAAAAAGAAGGATATTTGGATGCAGGCGATGGCAATGGTCAACGATAGAATGAGGTATTGGTGATGGCATTTTTAATATGGATATTGGTTCTAAATCTCGTAGCTTTCATGGCTGGTTTGGCACATTCGACATCAAATCAATATAGTCAGTCTGGCTGGTTCGCAGCTATCGAGATTCCTCTTGCGATTAGTCTATTCAGCATTGTGTGTGCAATGATACCTACGAACTGATCAGAAAAAGGAGGAGTAATGGAAGATGAAAGATTAACCACGATATTTTATGCCGCGGTAAATCCTGATGGGACTCATGGGGAACTGAAAGAACTTGGTGAAGGCGTGATTGATATTTCAACGCAGACAATAGATGAAGCTGTTGTTGACTCGTTTACTAAGTATTTGAAGGGTGCAATTCCTCTAACTGAGTCTAAAACAGCGGACTTTGTCATTGATGTAATGATGGAACCATATACATTAGCAACTATATTATCTAGTAGTCACTTATTGGATGAAGTTAAGAAATTGGTTGTGTCAAACCCGCCGGGAGGTTTCATTCTGTTATGTAACCCAGATGACATTAATATAATACAATTCAGTTATTCACAGCTAAAGATGTGGGGACTAGATCGTATTGTGCCTACAAATTTAGTAGAGAAAGGAACCGTGTATTGGATACCATGCGACATATTTAGTCGAACTTTTGGCTATTCGGCATATAGTGATTTCGAGAAGGTCTTTTCTATGTTCGGCACACAGACAGACACGATCGTCTTCGATGAGATGGCTACGAAAACACAACAGGAACCACCAGTACGTGATATTTCCTGGATTAGAAAGCAGATGAAGCACTGTAAGAATCCTATGGAACGGAAAGTACTGGAAAAGGAACTCAATGCCGCTTTTAAGGAGAAGAAAAGGAGGAGAAAGAAATGAAGCGTGTTTTTATATTTAGTAAAGATCAATACGATGACATTTGCTACCTTATCCATGATGCACTTGAGTGCGCAGGTCATTGTCCGGGATCGTTCTACACAAATGAAGTCATCAACAAGCTGGAACGAGTACAGGAGATATTGAAGGAGGAAGATAATGAAAACACCTAATTTTATTCAGCATCTGCTTTGCCGGCTTGGTGAGCACAACTATAACTTTGATATTTACCCCATGGAATCAAAGGAGATCCTGATCGACGGCCAGCAGGCATGGCTGCATACATACAAGTGTGCTTGCTGTGGACGGGTCCGCAGGGACATTACCTTCAACTGCGGTGGCGAACTGACGGATTGTCACGAGAGCGTTCTCGAAGATATTCAGGAGGTATGATAAGGAGGAGAACCATGAGCGAAAAGAAGAAATATACCGTATCAGCCAACCTGTATAGCCATAAAGCAAATGATTATGTCCATCATTGGGAAGGCCAGTCTTTTGACGACGAGGATAAGGCCAGAGATTTCTGGAATCGTTGGACCCCTTGCGACTGCGATGTTAGTACATACGCCAGAGCCTTCAACTACCAGTGTAATTCAGATGGTGGCGGTCATGATGATTTTGACCTCGAAATCGGGATGTGGGATGAAGAAGGAAATGAATATGAATTCGAAGCGACCGGTGTCGATCCGAATGGTATTTATTTGGAGGAATTCAGCGACGCTGTAAGAGATCGAGTATGTGCCTTTGAATGGACGTACAAGAGACTTGCCGAAGAAACGGGTCTGTCTGTGCGTACTATCATGTCTTATTTGGGGCATGAGCGAATTCCCGGAGCAGTTGCATTCAGAAATATTTGCAATATTCTGGGCATCAATCCGTTAGAGATATATTTCAAAAAGGAGGAGCAGGCATGAGTAGATTCGAAGAAACAAATGACATCATCGACGCTATAAGCAAACAATTAAATGAAAATGGGGCGGATAAGCGTAAAGCCGATGTGTGTATGTCGTATTCGCTCGCCTATACATACTTGATCAACACTGAAATCGCTAAGTCTCTGGCCCAGCTGGCCGATGATATTCACTTTCTCCGGGAAACAATGGCTAAGGAGAAGGAAGAAGCGAAAGAACGGTCAAAACTGACGTGCGGCAATTGCAAATATTCGTACGTGATTGATCATATTGATACCGGTTTCCTTACCAGATTCAATGTCGAATTTTGCCATCGTCGAGACGCAGAAGTCGATTTCCGATTCACGCCTATCTGTAAGCACTTTGAGCAGAAAGAAGAGGAGGCTGAATCATGACAAAAACACAAGAAGACAGGTTCGTTCGTGATATTTCGGCGATTAAGAAGTCGCTTCAGAGTATTGCTGAAGATTTGCGATATTTCCGGAAGAAAGATGAGGCGGCCGTTGTAGAAGAGGAAGAAGAGGAAGAAGAACCAGAGTATACTTGCAAGGACTGCACAGAGTATCAATGGGTTTGTATAGGTGAACCGGATACGATGGCACATTGGTGCGCGCTGCATTGTTGCACTATTTCAAGTGATGGCCTGAGGGAGCCGTGCAGTGATTTTGTAAAGGATGGTGAATTTTCATGAGTTACTTTCCGTGTGATATTCCGTTTATGGACGAAGAAGAATTAAAGGCAAATGGATTAAGCAGTCTAAAAGAGAAAAAGACCGTTGACCATGATACTATAAGTAGAAAAGCGGTCCGAGACGGATTCAATAATCTTGATATTATGCTCCGACCATCTGATATCTATAAAATATTTCGTATGATCGAGGGTATACCGCCAAAGGGGGTGAAGTGATGCAGCCAAATGAGATGAAAGAGGTAGATTTTTATAAATACTGCAAAACATGTCAGTATAAGAACGCACAGGAGAGCGAGGAGCCGTGTTGTTACTGTGTTGCTGAGCCGGTAAACCAGTGGAGTCATAAACCGCTGAAGTATAAGGAGCGGAAGAATGGGCGATAATAAAAGTTGTGAAAACTGTATACATTCGTCTCGTTATACAGTAACCGGGGGCTTGCTGTGCCTTGGGCCTGTAGCTGTTATATTCTGCGAAGGTGTAGAGCAGCCGTGTGAATGCTGGGAAAAAGCGGAGGAGAACGATGGATAAGAGCGATCAATATAGGTACTGCGCGAATTGTGAGTATTGCGAAGTAATAAACCGGGAAACAATGGATGTTGTGGATATTGTTTGCCGATTGGCTGGTGTGCCGCAATTGATTGTTCAACATGCTTCATACTGTGTTGGATTTGAGCCAAGGAGGATACCGATGAGCATGACGCTTGAAGAAGCAATCGAACAGATCGAAAGAACATGCAAAGAAAATCATAACGGGTTGCTATACGCACTCAAACGTGGTGATACTAAATATGCTGAGCGATGCAAGAAAGCCATAGACGAGTCTAAACAACTTGTGAAATGGTTGAAGGAATTGCAAGAACGACGCAAAAAAGAGGAAAACGATGGTCAGTGAAATAACACAAGAGCAAGGAGAAGCCAAATGAGTAATAGCTGTAAAGATTGTGCGTGCTATGAACCTGTTACCGGAGCAAATTTATTTGGATCATGCTCTAACGGCGGAATTGTGCTTCCTACTGTGCCTGCAGAACATTGTTCCAGATTTGTGCCAAAAGCAGTTCGTAAGGGGAAAGAATTGTTTCGACTTGCTATGATCCGGAGACTTAATGAGTTGGATAAAAGTCAGACATGGTTAGCAAAACAGCTCCATACGGATCCATCTAACATCTCATTGTATGTATCAGGCAAACGGGTTCCGAGAGCGAATATGTTTTTACGTATATGTGATATTTTGGAGATTGACCCGAAAAATGTACAATTTGAATAACATTAAGTCTCGGTTGGAATATGTATGCGATCATGCTGACGAAATGACCCACGAGGAAATCGTCGCAATGATCCGTGATATTTTACAAAGAGCAGAAAAGGAGGAGAAGTGATGGTAAACGGTTGCTTTGCATGTAAACACTTATTCGCTTTCGATGCGTTAGGAGCGTATTGTGACTACCCCGATGAACTGTCGTTGACCGAAGAGGGCGACATAATCATATGTAACAACTTTGAACCTAAGGAGGAGAACAATGAGAGTATTGAAAATGATGTCACAGGGTGATATGGATCTGTCGGATATTCTGGTAGAAGAAGATCCGTTTTATGGCGGCATATTCATAGCCCAGGAGCACTTAGATGCGTGGCGAAAGGAGTTCAATACCGAACGTAAAGCTGAGGATTCTCTTGTTGAGGAGATGGCTGAACTTATTCAGGCCATTAACAAGCAGCGGAGAAACAACACAAAGAAAAGCCAAGACGCCATTCGGGAAGAGATGGCGCATGTGTTGATATCTTTGAAGGGCTTATGCCGGTACAAAATGATAACTCCCGGTGAGATCGAGAAGGAAATCCAGGCAAAGTGGCCGGCTGCTTATGAGCCAGAGAAGGGTGAATGTAAAGACTGTTACTGGTCAATAAAGGCCAAGTGGGATGACGGTACTGTAGTATTGCGTTGTGTCGCAAGGTGTAATGCCGTATGCGATTGTTGTGGTCCGTGCAATGGGTTTGCTAAAAAGGAGGAGAAGTAATGGAAGGTATTTTTCTAGGACAGGCAGTAGACGGTGTGTTTTCTATAAACAAGACAACATTAACATTTAATCATGAATGTGATATTCACGAACTGCACCCGGTTATTCGATATTCTGATTGCGACTACATGCTGGTTAAGGCTGATGATGTTATCAAGACCAATGATGAGCTGCTGAAGTTGAGAGATGAAGTGAAGCGGCTGACTGATGAGTGCAACGAGTGGAAGGTTCGTTATTCGACAGTTAATAATAAGCTTTTCCAGAAGGGCCTGGCGTACGGTACATTGGAAGGAGCATACAAAAACGAGAAGATCGCCGGAGAGATGCTTCTTAAAGATCGTGATGCTTTGAAAGAGCAGGTCGAGAAACTCGAGGAAGAGCTGATGGAGATCAAGACCACTCACACACTTCGTGAAGCTTATATTACAGGTGTTGAGAAGGGTTGTGCGAGTCTGAAAGAGGATCGGGATCTGTGGAAGCGCCGTTGGAATTCGGTTGTGACGGATATTGTTAAGTCACTGGAGGCTAATGGCATCGAGTTCACGCTGAAGGAGATCCATGGTGACGGTAACTGGGATGTTGTCATTGATATTCCTGAGCTGAATGAAGCTGAGGCCAAAGTGTCTGAGCTGGAGAATAAACTGAAGGCCGCGAAATCCAACGAAACCTTTTGGCGTGGTCGTAAAGAAGAAGAGGAAAACCAGCATCATTATTGGCTGCATACTTTCGACCGTGCTGTGAAACAGGCAGCAGATAAGGGTATTTACATTGATGTGCGTGGCACAGATGAGGACTGTAATGCTGGTGTAGTAGTCGTAGACAATGTGAAAGCCAAAGACCTTGAGAAGGCATTCAATGGCGTACGGTCTGAACGTGATTCTCTTGATATTCAGAATGGATCGCTTAAGGAGGTCATATACCGTCTTAAAAATGGGGCCAAACGTCTGGAAAAAGATAACGATACTAAAGCTAAAGCTGTCGTGGAGGCTACGGATCGTGGCGATTACTGGAAACGTAAGTATGATGATCTTGCTGAATACTGGGATAATACCCGCAAAGATCTGGTGGCCACTGGAGAGAAAGTCGGTGTTAAGATTGAGTTTAAAGGTGATAAGTCAGATAATAATGTCGGCCACTTTGATATCACCAACGAAAAGACTATCGAACTGATGGTCAAGGTAAGTGATACAAAACATGAGTATAATAAGAGGTGGCAGGCCATGCTTGATGCCCTCAAGGACAAGGGCGTCGAAGTCATTTACATGGGCGAACAGGACGGAAAGCCGTGTGTTGACGTTAAGATTCCCGAGATTGATATTCTCAAGAAAGAGCTTGAGGCCCTGAAATCTCGTACGCTGGATAATGTCGAGATACGTCTCAGCTGCGGCGACATTGTGTGGACGTATTGCGATGGTTTCGTTCATGTTAGCAGCGGTATAAGCGGTGTGATTTCTGCCGATGAAATCAACACCAGACATATTAACTGCTTGTGTAAGAATTATTTTGATGCGGAGAGCATTTCTCATGGTACCGTTCCGAAGTGTAAGACTTGTGGTCATTTTATACATAATCCTTCACGATCGGCCGATGTCTGGTGTCATAAACCGGTCTCCAAAGAAGGACCGGGAACCATCCGTAGACTTAGTACAGAAGAAGCTGAGGGTCCGGCTTGTGTAGATTTTAAAGCTCGGAAGGAGTGATATTTATGGCGGGGCTTATTTGCGAAAGGTGTAAGCAGGAAATAAAGAACCCATTCGATCCGGTCCCCATCGGCGAGTACGTATTATTCGAAAGTGTTGGTGGCTATAGAGGTGTAACACTTTGTGATAGCTGTACTCGAACACTAAGCCTGATGGTGCAAGCATTTCTTAGTAGAAAGGAGGAGTGATATTTATGGGCGATGCTGGAGTGTTTCTGTTGATCGTGATAGCGTTGATCATATTTATAGGTTCAATCCTTGGATGGATGAATTATAAGATCGATAAGCTAGAGAAAGAAGACAAATTGGGTATTGAGACTATAGGCTCTATTATAGCTCTCGAGAAGGCCATGAAGAAACTCAATGAGGCGCTTAGAAGTCATGATAGGCGGCTTGATGACCAACTACACGAACTATCAAATATTAAGGAACGCCTTGATATTCTTGAGTCGGGTCATCCTGATAGTGACATCGATTACGGTGAGGTTGATGACGATGCTAACGTTATTGCGGTATGGTTTAACGGTAAGAAGTATATACCGGAAGATAAGCTGGATGAGAATACCAGCACGTTCTATGCCGACAATAAGGTTGTGGCTGAGACTACCAGACCAGAGGAGACCCGCTGTTGTGCTACATGTCAGCATTACCGTCCGGAATCAGGATATTCAACATGTGATCTTAGCACCTGGCTGCATGTGACAAAGAAATATGCAACCATGACCGACCCTGCTTGTAATAACTATGAGAAAGCCTCAAAACCCTGTGCCTCGTCTGATAAAGGCGAAGTAGAGTATATATGTGGTATATATGAGGAAATTGGCGGAAATGGTGAGACCGAGCGGTTGACAAAAAAGCTTGCAGATCTTAATTATTATTATAACGTGGGTCTTATGTCAACAGCCACATACATGCATAGGTGGGAGGAGCTGCTGCAGAAATGATTCCTGAATGGCTTTCCCACAAGTTGCGTAATAGGAACATTGATATTTCTATTACGAAACTGAATGCCAGATCAATGGGTCGGATACTTGTTGAGCTCAGGGATTCTGCTGATAAGAAAGGTGGAAAGTCCTGGGCTCAAACTTTTGATCCTGAGGATCCGGAGATTGTTAGTAAAGTGACTGCATATATTTTGCAGTTCATGGATACGAGTATACATTAAGGAGGTGATTAGCATGATTTGCATGAATCTTAGTGAACTAGATATTTATCGGAGTAATAAGTCCCCCTTAAGTTTATTGAACCGTAGTGCTCACGTAAAAATGGAAGGCTCGGTTAGTAAGCTTGATATTCAAGCCCTCAACGACATGTTCGATAAGGGATCCGTATTTTTGATAACAGGTGAGGAGGCTACCGAATATTTGGCATTAAAACTAAACGAAGAAACAAAAGACGCAGAAACAAAGGAGGAAGAAAGAAATGAAGAACACAATTAATGGAAAAACAGAAGTGGTTACAATCGAAGACATGCCGAGACAGGTTATTCCGGGGACATCGGAGTATGATGATGCTGCCTGGTGCCCGAGCTGTGCGGCACTGTTCAGAAAGGGCACTCCGAATTGGGGTCGTGAAGTCTGCGGGCATTGTGGCCAGCTGCTTGCATGGCCGAAGGAGTAACGATGGCTGACTTTATAACGCAGGCTGAACCTGATGGATTCGCGTGTGATATTCTCAGAGGACGTTTAACAAAGGCGTCCTTTGAGCGTATTGAATATTTATCTTATATGGATGCTTGCGTTAGGACTAAAGATAGTCCGCCGTATAACAGCTGTCCGTTGCTACCAAAAGAGCTTAAGGCTCCGAGGAATTAAGGAGGAGTTATGGCTGATTTCTTTAAAGATAATCTCGGATATGAGTTGACTGACTGCATTTGTGGTGAGAGACCAGAGCTTGTTTCTATGTCAGGGATTAATATATTTAGCCACTGCCCGTATTTATATTTTAAGGTGCAGTGTCCAAAATGCGGGCGTTCCAGCGGGATATTTGTCGATGAAGCGGATGCCGCTTTTCATTGGAACAGGTATATGACAAGAAAGGAATGAGTAAGCGTTACTTATGAAGCTATCGAATGTAATAATGATCTTGCTTTTGGTATTGACCTTGGCCATTTTTGGTGTCTATGCCTACGGAATTTGCAACTCAGATTTACCAACATGGGCCAAGCTTTGGTTGATATTTAGAGGCTAATCCCACATATTTGTCCCAGTTTTCCCACTTAAATCCCAGTTTTTTTCTGGGAAAAGTGGGATTTTTGGGACGGATTTTTGGTCGATTTTGGCCATTTTTAGCCGCTTTTTTGTATTTTTTACTTATTTTTGGCCATTTTTGTACCATTTTGTCCCAGTTTCCCAGTTTTTTATATATTTTAAATTCTATAGAAAATAAAAATTAATATATATAGAATTTTGGCGAAAAAAAAGTGGGATTCTGGGACAAAGTGGGATTTTGCAAAAAATCGCGCAGATTTCTTATTTTTAGAAAGGAGGAGGTTGAATGTATGAATGAATGACAAATATGACTTATCATTTAATTATGACTTCATCGAACCCGTAGTAAAAGCGACCCGTTATGGGTATGATATTTTTCTCGATTTTCAATTGGTTCCCAGTAAGCATCTGATGATCCGAGGCTCAAGCTTTTATGCTATGTATGACTGGGAGACTGGGTTATGGACCACAGAGATGTCTCGAGCAATTTATATTCTGGATTCGCTTGCTTTTGAGTTCTATGAACAGTTCGTTGAAACACATCAGGATTCGAATTGTAACTTGTTATTGCTTCGGAATGTTAGTAGTGGACGAATCGATAAGTGGCATCTGTTCTGCAAGAAGCAAATGTGGGACAACTGGCAACCTCTGAATCAGAAAGTGATATTCCAGAATACAGAGGTCAAACCTGAGGATCACGCATCATTCAAGTTGCCATATGCTATTGGAGAAGGTAGTATTGATAATTACCAGAAGTTGTTCTATCCGTTGTATGCTCCTGAACAAATGCAGAAATTGGAATGGGCAACTGGTGCGATAATCTCTGGCTTTTCAAAAGAATGTCAGAAAATGTTTGTTCTATTCGGTGGTGGTGGATCCGGCAAGTCTACATGGTTGGATTTACAGGCTGATTCTCTGTTTGCTGGCTATAACGGCGTTGTTAAGGTCAAGGATCTTGTTAGAGGCAATTCGTCATTTCCGTTGGAGACAATGAAGAATGCGCCATTGATAACCATTGATGATGATGCCAAGCTGGATCGAATTGAGGATAACACCCTACTCAACAGTATTGTCTCCCATGGCGCTATCCCAATGAATACCAAATTTCAGAGTATTTATGAGATCAGATTTCATACAATGCTGTGTATAGGCACGAACACACCCGTACAAATTACAGATGCTAAATCTGGTTTGTTGCGTCGAGTTATTGATGTTCGACCTACCGGAAACAAGCACCCGTACAAAGAGTACATGAAGTTGAAGAATGGAATGCAGTATGAGCTCGGTGCAATTGCCTATCATTGTTTGAAGGTTTTTGAGGAACTCGGACCTGATTACTATGAGAGTTATGTACCTGTGAGTATGATGGCTGCTACGAATGATTTCTATGACTTCATAGATTCAGAGTATGGTTGGTTTCGGGAACAGAATGAAGTTACTCTTGCTGAAGCTTGGAAACGTTACCAGCAGTATGTTATTGATGCCGCAGTCAAGTATCCGTTTAGTCGACGAATAGTAATGAATCAGCTTCAGGACTATTTCCTCGATTATAAGAAGGAGTCCAGGGTTGGAACCAGACATGTTCGTAATTTATATTCAGGCTTCAAGTATTGGGAGTTTGGGTATGAGAAGCGAGAAATAGAAAAAGGAGGAGATGTTGGAGATGAGAGGACCGTAGAAGATGATGAAGATGAAAACGAAGGGAGTTGGCTTAGGTTTGACTGTACAAAATCGCTACTTGATATTCTCTTAGCAGATTGTTTGGCTCAGGTTGCAGGTAGAACTGAGAAACCAGTTAAGCCATGGGCCGAGGTGACAACGCGGCTAAAAGATATTGATACAAGTAGAGTACACTATGTCAAAGTTCCACTGAACCATATTGTGATTGACTTCGATTTGAAAGATGAAACAGGTCAGAAGTCATTTTTGTTGAATTGGAAAGCCGCTTCACAATGGCCTGCGACATATGCGGAGCTGAGTAAAGGCGGTGCTGGTATTCATCTTCACTATTTATATTCTGGCGATGTGGAACAATTAAGTCGACTTTATGATACCGACATAGAGATCAAAGTGTTCACGGGAGGGGCTTCTTTAAGGCGACGCGTTAGTAAATGCAATGATATTCCAGTTGCGACCTATACCGGCATCCTCCCATTAAAGGAGGTGAGGAAAACGGTTGACTGGAATGGTGTAAAGAATGAGAAGATGCTAAGACGTATGATCGTCAAGAACATGCTCAAGTGTTACCATGCTAATACTAAGCCTTCTGTGGATTATATTTACGACCTGTTACAAGAGGCCTACGACAATGGTCTCAAGTATGACGTAAGTGATCTTGAACCTAAAGTCATTCAGTTTGCAGCCGGTAGCACGCATCAGTCTGAGTATTGTCTTAAGAAATGTACAGAGATGCATTTCAAGAGTGACGAGCCAAGCGATAACCATGAAGGAGATGAGATAGATGATCGATTGATATTCTTCGATATAGAAGTGTTTCCTAATCTGTTTCTGGTGAACTGGAAGATAGACGGTGTTAGTCGCGTTCATAGAATGATCAACCCTACATCTGGTGAAGTCGAGGATCTATTCCGGTATAAGCTTGTTGGTTTTAATAATAGGAAATACGACAATCACATACTGTGGGCAGCGTCCATGGGATATTCTAATGGTGAGTTGTATCGACTCAGCCAGAAGATCATTACTGAACACACCGGCTTCTTCGGTGAGGCGTACAATTTGTCGTATACAGATGTGTATGATTTCGCATCAGCAGGCAATAAGAAGAGCCTTAAGAAGTTCGAGATAGAGCTTGGTATACACCACCAGGAGTTGGGACTTCCATGGGATCAACCGGTTCCAGAAGAGATGTGGGATAAGGTGGCTGAGTATTGCGATAATGACGTTATTGCAACCGAAGCTGTATTTCATCATTTAAGCGGTGATTGGAAGGCTCGTCAGATACTAGCTGTGTTGAGCGGACTTACTGTAAATGATACGACCAACCAGCATTCTACAAAAATCATATTTGAGAATGATCCAAATCCGCAGTCACAGTTCAATTATCCTAATCTTGCAGAGGAGTTTCCAGGTTATGAGTTCAAGTTCGATCCAGACAAGAAAAGGTATGTGTCGCTGTATAGAGGCAGAGAGGTCGGTGAAGGCGGACGCGTT
>Ga0326512_10001760_pt1 | contig 16360 bp, 14 predicted proteins | sample 1_2617_0518_D_FD_203652 | JGI IMG/M metagenome (GOLD analysis project Ga0326512, IMG submission 203652) | Bovine rumen microbial communities from UC Davis, California, United States - 1_2617_0518 | ecosystem: Host-associated > Mammals > Digestive system > Stomach > Rumen | place: USA... | reverse complement strand
TTATTAAGATTCTACATGTAAAACCGCCCTCAAATCGTCATAGGCATTTTCGAAGAACAAGAGATGCCTTTGATTTTTGCCGGGAAAGGCAGGAGAAAAGTTCAGCTGGGGCGAGGAGGCGACGCAGGTTCTGGACCAGGGGGCATAGGCCCCGACTCCATGAACCTCCGACGAAGCCCCAGCGTCGATCACATCGATAAGTTTCTGTTTATAGATGCTTTAACCTGATGATTTAACATAAAAGCCCACACCGGGAGGTGTGGGCTTAGGGTGTATTTGATTCTTTCTTTAAAATCAGACGTTGGAAGTGGTGTCTTTGGTGATGACGTCGTGGGCGCCGCCTTCGACGATGGAGGTGGAGGAGACGACGGTCAGCTTGGCTTTCTCGCGGAGTTCGGGAATGCTCAGCGCACCGCAGTTACACATGGTGGACCGGACCTTGGCCAGCGTGGTGTACACGCCGTCTTTCAGGGAGCCGGCATAGGGGACGTAGGAGTCGACGCCTTCTTCGAAGGAGAGCTTCTTGTCGCCGCCCATGTCGTACCGCTGCCAGTTGCGGGCACGGTTGGAGCCTTCACCCCAGTACTCTTTGACGTAACGGCCGTTGATGCGGATCTTGTTGGTGGGGGACTCGTCGAAGCGGGAGAAGTACCGGCCGAGCATCAGGAAGTCGGCGCCCATGGCGAGGGCAAGGGTGACATGGTAGTCATGAACGATGCCGCCGTCGGAGCAGACCGGGACATAGATGCCGGTTTCCTCATAGTACTTGTCTCTGGCTCTGCAGACGTCGATGAGCGCAGTGGCCTGGCCGCGGCCGATGCCCTTGGTCTCACGGGTGATGCAGATGGAACCGCCGCCGATACCGACTTTGATGAAGTCCGCGCCGCAGTCTGCGAGGAAGCGGAAGCCTTCTTCGTCGACCACGTTGCCGGCGCCGCATTTGACGGTGTCACCGTAACGGTCCTTGATCCACTTCAGAGTGCGTCTCTGCCATTCGGAATAACCTTCGGAGGAGTCGATGCAGAGGACGTCCGCACCGGCCTCAACGAGGGCGGGGACACGCTCTTCGTAGTCTCTCGAGTTGATGCCGGCGCCGACGACATAGGACTTGTGCTCGTCGAGGAGCTCCAGCTTGTTTTCGTGATGGGTGTCATAGTCCTTCCGGAAGACGAGGTAGGCGAGGTGGTCGTTCTCGTCGACGAGGGGAAGGTTGTTGAGCTTGTGCTCCCAGATGATGTCGTTGGCATCTTTGAGGGAGGTGGTGTCAGGGGCAGTGATGAGTTTCTCGCGGGGTGTCATGAACTCCTTGACTTTGGTGGCGGGGTCCATACGGGAAACACGGTAGTCTTTGGAACCGACGATGCCGAGAAGCTTGCCGTTTGCGGTACCGTCATCGGTGATGGCGACGGTGGAATGTCCGGTGCGCTCTTTCAGCGTGAGGACGTCGGCGAGGGTGTCGTCCGGAGTCAGGTTGCTCGTGGAGACGATGAAGCCCTTCTTGTAGTTCTTGACACGGGCGACCATGGCAGCCTCAGACTCGATGGACTGGGAGCCGTAGATGAAGGACACGCCGCCTTCCTTGGCAAGCGCGATGGCCATGGTGTCATTGGAGACCGCCTGCATGATGGCGGAGACCATGGGAATGTTCATGGTGATGGCAGGCTCTTCACCTTTTTTGAACCGGACCAGGGGCGTACGAAGGTCTACATTGGCGGGAATGCAGTCACCGGAAGAGAAGCCGGGGACGAGAAGATACTCACCAAAAGTTCTGGACGGTTGATCGAAATAATAAGCCATAAAATACCCCTTTTTTCGCGATGCAATGTGGTGTGCAAAAATATATTTTAATTATTATAAAATATGAAACAAAAATGTCAATGATAATCGACAATAATTAAAGATCACAGTATGGAAAAACAATGGTCCACAGCAATGGATCAGACAGGGAAGAGCAAGTATAAAAGAAAGGACCTCGAATGAGGTCCTTTCGGAAACTGTCTTATTTCTTGGCGGCAGTCTTCTTGGCAGCCGGCTTTTTAGCGGCAGTCTTGGTCGCAGTCTTCTTCTCGGCAGCTTTCGGAGCAGCTTTCTTCTCGGCAGCTTTCTTCTCAGCAGCCTTGGGAGCTTCGACTTTCTTCTCAGCAGCTTTCTTCGGAGCAGCAGCTTTCTTGGCAGCCGGCTTCTTCTCTTCGACCTTCTTCTCAGCAGCCTTCTTCGGGGCAGCGGCTTTCTTGGTCGCAGTCTTCTTCGCAGCCGGTTTCTTGGCAGCCGGCTTCTTCGCAGCAGCCTTCTTCTTCATGCCCAGGACAGCGAGAGCGTGGGCAGTGTTGCCGTTGACTTCGACAAGACCACGGAACATAGCGTCAGGACCATCAAGTTTGCCTGCGAGCAGGTCCTTCAGAGTGGCAGCCGCCGCAGCGATGTTGACGGTATTGTCCACATAGTCATAGGGTTCGACAGCAAAGTTGCCACCGATGTTGGCGATGTAAAAAGTACCGCCACAGTCCTCGTCGGTCATGATGACCTGCATGGCGAGATCGGTGGGAAGTTCAGAAGCGTTGCGCTTTTCGAGCTCTTTCTTGAATTCTGCAAATTTCTTTTCGAATGTCATGATCAAATTCCTCCATTAAAACAACTTGGATACATTGGATACAAATATCTATAGATATCAGTCAGCCGGGTCGCAGATCCCGACTGACTGTCGCTGCTGTAAGTGCAGTCTTATTCGTCGCCCGCAGTGACGACGGAAGCGTCGGAGAGAGCGCCGGAAGCGGCGTTCAGACCGGCATTGGTGATGACGGTCTCGGCAGCCTTCTGGATGCGTTTCTTAACGACCTTGACCCAGTGCTCGGAGACCTTGGTCTCATCAGACTTGATGGTGCTTTCGATGTACTTGTCGAACTTGGCGGAAGCCAGTGCATCGCGAACGGTGTTCTTCCAGGCCGGGTCTTTCGACTTGCTGGACAGGTACATGACGTGGTAACCGTAGTCGGTCTTGATGATGCCGGTGTCGCCTTTCTTGCGGCCGTCGGCGAAGCACCAGTTCAGGAAGGGTTCGACATAGTTGGAATCCTTCGTGACGTTCTCATAGAGACCGCCGCTCTCCTTGGAGCCGGTGTCCTCCGTGAGCTTGGTGGCGAGGGCCGCGAAGCTCTCGTCAGTGGCTTTGCCCTTCTTCCACTTGGCAAGGGCGTCCTCGGCGAGTTTCTTGGCTTCGGCGTCGGTGTGACCAGTCTCGGTCTCGGTGGCATCGGAGTCAGCGCCGTCAGTGACCATGAACAGGATCTGACGGACATTGACCGGATACTGGTTGTCACGCTTCATGACGTTCTCCATGCAGTAGACATGGTAGGTGGCGATGCCGTTGTCGTCCTTGACCTCAAAGAGTTTCTTGTCGCCGGACTTGCGGTCGGAGCTGAAGGCCCAGTCGGCAGCTTCGGCGGAAACATAGTCGTGGACCGCGGTGTAGTTGGTGTCAGCCATCGAGGAGTAGGAGGCGTCATCTTTCATGAGTTCCTTCTGCTCTTTGTCGTCGGTGGCATCGTAAGCCATCTGCGTGAAGTTGGAGAGGTTGACAGCGTCGAGGAATGCCTGTGCCTTCTTCTTCAGGTCGGCGTTGGCTTTCTTGATGTCATCCTTGGAAGCTTTGTCATCCGCGGAGATGGTGCTGTTGAAGGTGAAGTTGCGAATGTCGACCGTGGTGTAGTCTTTTGCGTTCTTGTTGAACTCTTCTTCGATCTCGTCGTCGGTGATGTCATTGGCCAGTTCCTTCTGCTTGTCTTCCTTATAACGGTTGACGATGGTCTGCTTCGTGTAGATCTTCTTCAGCAGGGACGGGCTCATGCCGCGACCGTAGTTGGTGCGCAGGTAAGCGTCGAGGGAATAGGAGTCTTCGTCCGCGTTCTTCTGCAGGCTCTCAACAAACTCGTCGAGGTCTTTCTGCTCGGACTTGGTGAGCTCATAGCCTTCCGCCAGTGCCTTCTTGTAAAGCATGGTGGAGGAGTTGGCTTCCTTCAGGGACTCCTGCTCGAAGTAGTCGGCCCAGGTCGGGTTGTCGCCGTACTTTTTGTCGATGGTCAGGCCGGCCTCTTCGTTCGCGACGAACTCCTGGTCTGCCGGAGTCTTGGTGTAGTCGTAGCCGGTCATCATCTTGCCGGCGCCGGTGCCATAGTACGAACCGTAATACTGCTCATACTGCTGAGACATCTGATAATAGTAATTGAAATACATTCTGTTGTAGTACTCGTACTCGGCAACAGAGATGCGGTCTCCATCCGCCGTCTTCTCGGCTGCGATGGCGCGGTCATAGACACCGAAGAAACCACAGAGAGCAAGGGCGATCGCCACGAGGACAGCACAGAGGGGGATAAAGATGCGACGTGCCTTCTGACCCTTGGTCATGTTGCGGCGTTTCTTTTCCTTCGATGCCTGGCGCTCATTGGACTTCTCGATGCTGGCCTTGCGCTTTTCGCGGGCCTCGAGAGCCTTGGCGGCTTTCTTTTCCTTTTTGGCTTTCTGGTCCTGGATCTTTTTCAGTTCCTTCTCAGCCTTTTTCTCGGTTTTGGTTTCGTTTGCCATTCGACTAAACCTCCTGTAACAAACATTTTATAAATAATACATCAACGGAGAATATACTACAATGTTGAAAATTACGCAACATCTTCCAAATTTGGCGTATTTTTTCGACAAAATGACAATATCTAGTGGCGATTTGCGGAAATGAAAAGTCAAATCGCCAATTTTTCATGGTAAAGTTGCAAAGCGTGCTTATTTTCTGTAGAATGTTAGCAGTTTTTCTGAAAGAAGGTTCTCCATGAAAAAGTATTCCGAAATGACACGTGAAGAACTGCAGGCCGAGAAGGACCGGCTTCAGGCCCGTTATGACAAGTATATGAAGCAGGGTCTCAACCTGAACATGGCCAGAGGCAAGCCCTCGATCGAACAGGAAGAGGCCTCCATCGAGATGCTCGACATCATCAACTCCCGTTCCAATCTGGAGACGGAGGAGAAGCAGGATGTCCTGAACTACGGCAACCTCATGGGCCTCATCGAGGCGAGACGCCTGTTCTCCGAGATCCTCGGCGTTCCGGTCGAGAAGATCGTCATCGGCGGCAACTCGAGCCTCAACATGATGTTCGACTACCTCATGCAGTGCTACGCCATGGGCTCCGGGGAAGGGTATGAACCCTGGGTCGTCCAGGGCGGTTGCAAGTTCCTGTGCCCGTCTCCCGGGTATGACCGCCACTTCGGCATCGCCGAGTACCTCGGTCTCGAGCTCATCCCGGTCCCGATGACTCCCACGGGCCCCGACATGGATATGGTCGAAGAGCTTGCGAAAGACCCGAAAGTCAAGGGCATGTTCTGTGTCCCGAAGTACGCGAACCCCACCGGTCAGTCCTATTCGGATGAGACCGTCAAACGGATCGCGACCATGGAGACCGCGCCGGACTTCCGTGTCGTCTGGGACAACGCTTACGTCATCCACGACCTCACCGGCCGTCATGACGACGTCCTCGACCTCCTTGACGAGTGCGAGAAAGCAGGGAACCCGGACCGAGCTGTCCTGTTCGCTTCCACTTCCAAAGTCACGTTCCCGGGCGCCGGCATCGCTGTGCTCGCTGCGAACGAAGCCAACCTCAAGTGGATCCTGAAGCGCATGGATAAGCAGACCATCGGCGCCGATAAGATCAACCAGCTCCGTCACATCCGTTTTTTCGCGAACGGACTCGACGACGTCAAGGCACACATGGACAAGCTCGCCGGCATCATCACGCCGCACTTCAATGTCGTGCTTTCGACCTTCGAGCGGAAACTGAAGCCTCTCGACATCTGCAGCTGGACCGACCCGAACGGCGGTTACTTCATCAGCCTCGACTGCATGGAGGGCACTGCCACAAGAGTATTCAACCTTTGTAAAGACTGCGGCGTCACCCTGACGACGGTCGGCGCCACATTCCCGTACGGAAAAGACCCGAAGGACAGCAATATGCGTATTGCGCCCACGTACCCGAGCCTCGAGGAACTGGCCGTTGCCACCGACGTTCTGTGCATCGCCATTCGCCTCGCGGCCCTCGAAAAGCTTCTGGAGGAATGATGAATCATGGCTCGTAAACTTTCCACCGAAAAGCCGGAAAAAGTCCGTAAATCCAACGTCGACCCCGGCAACAAGCCGATCATCGCTGCAGGGATCGGCATCGCTGTCGTGTTCCTGCTGTTTCTTGTCGGCATGGGCATCCTGCTGGTCAGCTTTCTGGGGCGATTCGCCGAAGACGACACCGCCACCGGTCAGGTGACTACGTTCACGTACTCCATCAAACAGCGCAGCGACTTCCAGAACGGCTATGCCGGACGCACCTTCGCCGGCAACGTCGGCAATGCTTATGAGCTCTACGGAGAAGAAGGCGCCGCCGAAATGGAAGGGGAGACGACGCTTCCCAAGGTCACCAGCAACTACGGTTCCGGTTCCGAATTCGAATACGGCACCATCAAAGGCAGCACCTACAAGAGTGAGTTCTCCGGCATCACGTTCGATGCCCCAAGCGGCTGGACGCTCCGAGGCGCTTCCAAGAGCACCGTCACGCCGACGTCCATCCTCGACCTCGACGCCCGGAACTCCACCGGCACCATGTCGGTCAAACTCCAGTACTTCTCGCTGTCCGGCGGTAACTACACTTCCAGCGGCCAGGTCCTGAATGCCCTGAAGGCACAGGTGGGCGATGGAGTCAAAGTGGAAGGCAAATCCAAGAAGATCGCCGGCAACAACTTCACCGGTTTCGCATTCGACGGCATGAACGGTCAGGATGCGGCCCGTTCCGAAGTCCTCGTCACCCAGGTCAACGGCTACGCCCTCGTACTGCAGGTCGTCGCACCGGATCAGGACGACATCGACAACATCCTGAAGAACTTCTCGTAAAGGAGGATGGTCTCATGACCCACGATACGGAAGTAAAAGTCAAGAAACTGCAGGAGATCATCGACGAAAGTCAGCGCATCGTCTTTTTCGGCGGCGCCGGTGTCTCCACCGAGAGCGGCATCCCGGACTTCCGGTCGGTAGACGGACTCTACCATCAGAAGTTCAAATACCCGCCGGAGACCATGCTGAGCCACACGTTCTTCAAACAGAACACGTGGGACTTCTTCGACTTCTATAAGAACCGCGTCATCCCCGCAGACCCGAAGCCCAACGCCGCGCACCTGAAGCTGGCGGAGCTCGAGAAGGCAGGGAAGCTCATCGGCGTCGTCACGCAGAATATCGACGGTCTGCACCAGGCCGCCGGGTCCGAGAAAGTCTATGAACTGCACGGCTCCGTTCTGCGCAACTACTGCACGAACTGCGGAAAATTCTTTGACTACAAGTACATCCTGGAGGCCTCGGGCATCCCGGAATGTGACGTCTGCGGCAGCGTCGTCAAGCCGGACGTCGTCCTCTATGAGGAAGGCCTCGATAACGACACCCTCGTCGGCGCCGTGAACGCCATCTCTTCGGCAGACACGATGATCGTCGCGGGCACGTCGCTCGTCGTCTACCCGGCGGCCGGACTGCTCCAGTACTTCCGCGGCAAGTGGCTCGTCCTCATCAACCGCGACCCGACACCGGCAGACAAGTCCGCGAACCTCGTCATCCACGACAAGGTCGGGGAAGTCCTGAGCTGCATCAAGGTGAACTGACACTATGACCAATTACGTTTCCAACGCCTACCATCATTTGAAGACGATCAACACCCATCGCCGACTCGTCCGGGAACACTGCTTCAAGGCCGGCATCCCCATCCAGGGGCTGCTCCACGACCTCTCGAAGTACCATCCCGTCGAGTTCATGGCAGGCGTCAAATACTTCGCCGGCGACCACAGCCCGAACGTCGAAGAACGGCGTAACACCGGCTACAGCGCCGCCTGGCTGCACCACAAAGGACGCAACAAGCACCACTTCGAATACTGGTTCGACAACGGCATCGGCGTGTTCGAACTCGTACCCGTCGAGATGCCCCTCAAGTACGTCAAAGAGATGTTCTGCGACCGCGTCGCCGCCAGCAAAGTCTACTACGGCGACAAGTATGACGACACCGTCCCGCTGCAGTACTTCAACCGCATGGACTACACGAAGCTCATGGCGCCGAAGACCAACGCCCTCCTCAAAGAGCTCCTCGAAATGCTCGCCGAGCAGGGGGAAGACGCCACCTTCGCGTACATTCGAACACTGAAATAACAGAAAACTCCAGTCGATCGACTGGAGTTTTTCGTTTTATATTTGTTTTTGTGGTCATGATCGGTTCCGTTTTTCCGTCCGTTTTTGCTTGCCATGCCATACCACGCGAGTGCTTTGAAAAAGGGGCACTCTTTCCCCCTGCGCAAAAACGTTCCGAAAAAACTCCCCTCGCCTCATGTTAAAAGGATGGACCACAAAAACAAATGTTAGACCCTTACCTCGTGACGTTCTACTGTGAAGCGCTGGAGTTTGACTTTCTCGTCGTCGCGGATGTTGGCTTTGCGGCGGGCGATGGCGATCTGCTCGGCGACGGTGTCGACGCCGGCGAGGTCGGGGAGCAGCAGGCCGCGCTTCGGGATGAAGCCGTCGGTGCTGACGATGACACCGTACTTCCTGACGTCCAGGTCGTCGGGCCCGTCGATGTCCTCGGGTGCAGAGAGGACGTCGACGCTGTAGACGAGGTCCGGCAGTTCGTGGGCTTCCACCCCGCGGGAACCGCGGGTCTTCGGTGGCAGCGTTCACGGCGTTTCGGATGATCTCATCGGCCAGAGTGTCCTGGGTCGGGCCGGTGGTCCCGATGCAACCCCGAAGCGCGCCGTCCTTGTGCAGCGAGACGAAGCAGCCGGCGCGTGTTTCAAGCAATGCGGGCGGCAGTTCCGGGAGCAGTCCCTGCTCGTGGAGCGTCTCCGCCGAGGGCGTGATGCCCTTCTCGAAATAGGACTCCAGAGTCAGTCGAGCGAGAGTGATGTACGCGTCTTCTTTTCCGCGTAACTCCGCCATTTTCTGTGCTTTTGCCTGTTCTTCCCGTTCGAGGAAATTCCGGGTCTCATCCGGTCCGGTCGGCGCATAGGTACAGATGCCGTAACCGACCCCGAAGGGGCCCTCATGGCTGTACTTTTGGACCTCGACGGCGGTGCGGTCGAAGGCCCCGGCCATCATGACGAAGGACCGGTGGCCGCATTCCGCAGCGCGGTCGCAGAAGTCTCCGTCGAAGGAGAATAAATCGCCAAAGGAAGCGGAGCCCATGACCTCCATGATGCGTTCGTCGTACTGGGGCCCGGCCGCGTCGAATCCGTAGGGGCCATCGTCTTTCAGCTTGTGGGACAGGTCTCCGGAGGCGATGTACACCACGTTCCTTCCGAGTTCCTCCGCTGCGTTCCGAATAAGCATGCCGAGCATGTAATGGTAGGAGAGGGGCATACCCGAAAGACCGATGCGCACAACTTTCGGCAGTGTCGCGCCTTCCGGCAGAGCCTCCCGTACAAAGTGCAGGGGAATGAGTGTCGCGTGGTCCAGGGAAGCATCCCGCTCCCCGGCAACCCCGGCCGGGAAGGACAGCTCGTCCGCGTAGTCACAGAGGGTCTTAACGAACTCCTCATCGTACTCAACGGTCATGGACCAGTCCGAAGGGGAGACGCCGAATCGCGCAAAATCGCCCTTCGCGAAAGCACCGGGAGAGATATGGAAATAGTCATAGTACATGACTGAATGGGGCGTGGAGATGACGATGGTGTCGGGGGCCAGTTCCGCCACCTTCCGACCCACCTCTTTGTAGGCTGCCACGGTGTCCGCAATGCCCGCTTCCTGGCCGCGTCCGACCTCGGGGATGATGAGCGGCGGGTGGGGGACCATGGCACCAAAGATGATCGACATAGAATGCACCTTCTTTCTGCGTTTATTGTAACATATCGCCAATTCCTGTGTCGAAAGATTGTGCCAAATGTTGCATAATCCGCTCTATTAATTTATAATATAAAGCTGAATTTTTAGATTTATTTAGTTTATAGCTGTGTTATACAGCTTAGTCAGGAGAACCTTAAGAATGTCTCGCAAAAAGTGGACTGTACAAAAACTGAATAAGGACCTCGCGTCCACCATTGCGGAACGGTATTCCATCGACCCTTTGACGGCCCTGCTGCTGACCCAGCGCGGCTTTGACACGTTCGACAAACTCGACGAATTCTTCGATGACTCCGAAGAGTGGATCGACCCGTTCCTGCTCCCGGACATGGAGAAGGCCGTCGAACGCATCAACGACGCCATCTTCGACGGGGAACGCATCTGTGTCTACGGAGACTACGACTGTGACGGCGTCACCTCAACGACCATCCTTTACTCGTACCTGGAAGCCCAGGGTGCGGACGTCACGTACATGCTTCCCGAGAGAGAACGGGACGGCTACGGACTCAGCAATCAGGTCGTGGACCGGATCGCCGCCACCGGCACGAAACTCATCGTGACCGTCGATAACGGTATCTCTGCCGTGGAAGAGGCGAAGTACATCAAAGAGAAGGGCATGGAGCTCGTCGTCACCGACCACCATCTCGAAGGCGATGAACTGCCCGACTGCGTGGCCATCGTCGACCCGCACCGGAACGACTGGGACTGCCCCTTTGAAGACTATGCCGGCTGCGGAGTGGCACTGAAGCTCTGCTGCGCCATGGAGGGCTCCAACGAGGAAGTCATGCAGGAGTTCGCGGACATCGCCGCCGTCGGTACCGTTGCCGATATGGTGCCTCTCGTCGGGGAAAACCGGAAGATCGTCCTCTACGGTCTCCGTCTGCTCAACACGTACCGCAAACCCGGCATCGAGGCCATCCTCGAGAAAGCTGGTCTTTCCGATAAAACGCTGGACTCCACCAGCATCTCCTTCGGCATCGCGCCCCGCATCAACGCGGCAGGCCGCATGGGCACCGCGGAACGGGCCCTCGACCTGCTGCTGGCAGACGACCCGTACTCTGCGTCCGAAATGGCGGAAGAAGTCAACGTCATGAACACCCAGCGGCACACGGAGGAAGACAAGATCTTCTCGGATGCCATCGCGTACCTGCAGGACCATCCGGATGTGGCGCACCTGCCCATCCTCGTCGTCAGCGGCAAAGGCTGGCACGAAGGCGTCCTCGGCATCGTCGCTTCCAAACTGCTGGAGCGCTACCTGCGGCCGGTCATCGTCCTGACCGACAAGGGCGACCTCTGCAAAGGGTCCGCCCGCAGCATCGAAGGCTTCTCCATTTATGACGCCATGAACTCCTGCCGGGACATGCTCAACACCTTCGGCGGCCACGAGCTGGCAGCGGGCATGAGCATCAAACCGGAACTGCTCGATGAGTTCCGCGTCAAGATCAACGAATACGCCTATGAGAACCAGTCCGTCTACCCGGAGACCCGCATCGACTGCAAACTCAACCCTGCAGGCCTGTCTCTCGACGTGCTCGACTCCATTCGCATGATGGAGCCCTTCGGCACGGGGAACACCAGTCCTGTCTTCGGCCTCTACGGCGTGGTCCTCGACAGCGTCCAGGGCATGGGGAACGAGGGTCGGCACAAGAAACTGACCTTCCACAAAGACGGCACCTATACGCAGGTGAACGGCATCTTCTTCAACCAGCCGGAATTCCCGTACCAGAGAGGCGATAAGGTCGACCTGGTCGTCACCCTCGGCCGAAATGAATACCGCGGCAACGTGTCCCTGTCCGTTTACGTGCGGGACATCCGCCCGGCGGGCAGTGATGACGACGCCATGGCGGCCTCCGAACAGCTCTTCGACAAGATGCTGGCCGGACGCGTGCTCAGCGAAGAAGAGGTAGATCGCCTCACCCCGGACCGCAGCTACTTTGCCGGTCTGTACCGCTATCTGAAAGCCAACGAAGGCGTTCCTTACAGCGCCTACGAATATATCCACAAAAAAGTACACCCCGTCGAGAACGCGCTCACCCCGCTCTGCAAGACCCAGGTCACGCTGCTGGCCATGCGGGAACTCGGGCTCCTCACGACGGACGACGAAGGGCGGATCCGCATCCCGAACCAGGAGGCCAAAGTAGACCTCGCGGAGGCTCCGGTCCTTCAGAAACTTCATACCAACAGGTGAGACTCATGGATGTCGGCAAACAGACAATCAAATACAATGACCGGTTCGACGAGCTTCGTCAGTTGATGACGGAGACCTACTCGAAGGAAGAACAGGACATGGTAGTGAAGGCCTACGAACTCGCTTCGGAGGCCCATAAAGACCAGCGCCGTTATTCCGGTGAGCCCTACATCATGCACCCGGTCGCGGTCGCGCGCATCCTCTTCGACCTCGGTATGGACCACCAGTCCATCATCGCCGCCATCCTGCACGATACGGTCGAGGACACCGACATCACCCTCGACGACCTGTCGAACACGTTTGGCGATGAGATCGCTCAGCTCGTCAACGGCGTCACCAAACTCGGTAAAGTGCCTCTGGCGACCTACAAGGAGCAGCAGGCGGAGAACGTCCGCAAGATGCTCATCGCCATGTCCCAGGACATCCGCGTCATCATCATCAAGCTGGCCGACCGTCTGCACAACATGCGGACGCTCGAATACATGCGGGAACAGAAGCAGAAAGAGAAGTCCCTCGAAACGCTCGAGATCTACGCGCCCATCGCGCACCGGCTCGGGATCAGTTCCATCAAGGAGGAACTCGAGGACCTGTCCATCCGCTACCTGGACCCCTACGGCTACAACACCATCGAAGACCTGCTCGCGCACAACGATGAGGTCCACCCGACGCTCATCGCCGACACGGTGGAAAAAGTCCGCGAACGCATCCAGAAGTTCATTCCGGAAGCGGAGGTCAGCGGACGGCAGAAGAGCATCTACGGCATTTACCGGAAGATGTTCATCCGCGGCCACTCCTTCGACCAGATCTACGATGTCTATGCCATCCGCATCATCGTCAACTCGGTGGCGGACTGCTACAACTGTCTCGGCATCGTCCACGACATGTACCATTCGCTCCCCGGGCGATTCAAAGACTATATTTCCAACCCCAAGTCCAACATGTACCAGTCGCTCCACACGACGGTCATCTCGGAAGAGGGCATTCCCTTCGAAGTGCAGATCCGCACCTGGGAGATGCACTACACGGCGGAGTACGGCATCGCGGCCCACTGGAAGTACAAGATGGGCGTCGAGGGCACCTCGAAGTTCGAGGAACGCCTGTCCTGGATCCGCCAGCTGCTCGAAAACCAGAAAGATTCCGACGACGTCGAAGAGATCGTCAAAACCATCAAGACCGACTTCGTGCCGGACGACGTCTTCGTCTTCACACCGAAGGGCGACGTCATCAACATCCCGATGGGCTCCACGGTCATCGACTTCGCGTACGCCATCCACACCCAGGTCGGTCACCACATGAACGGCGCCAAGGTCGACGGCAAGATCGTCCCGCTGGACTACAAGGTCCGCACCGGTCAGATCGTCGAGATTCTCCGTTCTCCGGACCCGAACAAGGGCCCGTCCCGTGACTGGCTGAACATCGTCAAGACGAGCGGCGCCAAGTCCAAGATCCGCGCCTGGTTCAAGAAAGAACGCCGGGCTGAGAACATCGAGGAAGGCAAGAAGATGGTCGAAGGCCTCCTGCGCCGCAACAACCTGCACCTCTCCGACGAGGAAGTCCAGGCGGTCATCCAGAAGTTCAAGGTCCGCAAGGGCTTCGAGAACGAGGACGACTTCTATGCCGCTATCGGCTACGGAAGCATCACGGTCGAACACGTCCTGCCGACGTTCCGGGAAGAGTTCCAGCGCATCGAGAAACAGCGCAAGCTCGAGAAACCGGAAGACGAGTTCGTCACCAGCACACTGCCGAAGGTGTCCAACAGCGGTGACGGCGTCGTCATCGACGGCGTAGACAACGTCCTCATCAAACTCTCCAAGTGCTGCAACCCGCTCCCGGGCGACGCGGTCATCGGCTTCATCACACGAGGCCACGGCATCTCCGTCCACAAACGGGACTGCACCAACGTGCCCCGCGACATCTCGCTGGCACCGGAGCCGGAGCGATGGATCCAGGTCCACTGGTCCGAGAACATCAAGGAGAACTTCGAGGCCGGCCTCAACATCCACTGCGATGACCAGATCGGCATGATGGCGAAGATCACCGGCGACCTTGCGGCGATGCACGTCAACATCTCGACCATCTCGCTCCACAATAAGGAAGACTATTCCACCATCCACATGCGCATCATCGTGTCCAACGTCGACCACCTGAACGACGTCATCGGGCACTTACGAAACATCAGCGGCGTCCACGCCGTGGAAAGGACCGGCATTTAATGAAAGCTGTCATCCAGCGGGTCACCTCCGCCAGCGTCGTCGTAGAAGGGGAGACCCTCGGGGCGATCGACCGCGGATTTCTCATCCTGCTCGGCGTCCACGAGAACGATACGGAAGCAGAAGCGGACCTCCTCGCGAAGAAGGTCGCGAACCTCCGGGTCTTCGAAGACGACGACGAGAAGATGAACCTCTCCATGCTCGACTGCGGGTACAGCGCCCTGGTCATTTCCCAGTTCACCCTGCTCGCCAACACGAAGAAGGGGAACCGCCCGTCGTTCATCGCCGCCGCCCGGCCGGAAGTCGCCATCCCGCTCTACGAGCGGTTCATGGAGCAGCTGAAGGTCAATGGCGTCACCGACGTCCAGCACGGCGAGTTCGGCGCCGACATGGCCGTCAGCCTCGTCAACGACGGACCGGTGACCATCGTGTTAGATACCGATACCTGGAAGAAGTAAACGTCGCCGAACGCTGCTCCCCCCTGCGCGCCATCCAGACAGCTTTTCTGCTCCCCTTGCCTCGTTTTCAAGGTAGAAAAGCCTGCTTGTATTTTGTTTATTGATTGAGTTTTGAAAGGACTATCCTTATGACACTGAAACTCACATACTTCCAACTAGGAATGCTTCCTACCAATGTTTATCTTGGCGTCAATGAGGAGACCGGCAATGGGTTCCTCGTGGACCCGGCGGTGTATGAGCCGCAGGTCGAAGACGTCATGAAAGAGATCGGCATCAAGAACCTGCAGTACATCCTGCTGACGCATGGGCACTTCGATCATATTCTGGGCGTCAACGGTTTTTTGAAGAACCACCCGGAAGCGAAGGTCGTCATCCACAGGGAAGACGAAGCGTTCCTGACCGACCCGGTGCTGTCCCACACGTTCAAGCACGGGCTGACCCAGGAGCCCATCAAGGCGGACATCATCGTCGAAGACGGCGATGTACTGGCCTTCGACGACACCGAGTTCAAGGTCGTCCATACACCCGGCCATACGAGAGGTTCTGTTGTCTATTTGCTGGACGACCTCATGTTCAGCGGCGACACCCTCTTCCAGTTGAGCTGCGGACGCACCGACTTCCCGGAGAGCGACCCCGCCGCCATGGGGCCCTCGCTGCAGAAGCTCGCCGCCCTCGAGGGCAACTACCACGTCCTCCCAGGGCACAACGCCTTCAGCGAGTTAGATTACGAGAGAGCTAATAATCCATTTATGAGATAATGTTGCGAAATCGTCTACAAAAGCTTTGTCTCGCTGCGAAGGGTTCGCAGACTTGCGCTGCCTGTGGCAGATGAAGCAAGGATGTCGAACTGGAAGAAACAAGGAGTGTCGCGAAGCGCTCCAAGCGAGCGAGACGACTATGTTTCTGACCGTACGCGTTGCGACAAACTTTTGTTACGACGATTTCTCATTGTATTATTCATCCAATATGATCATTCAACTTATCAACAATAATTTCTCCTATGAAATGGAGAAGCTGACGATGGCCTTTTTCCCTGATCGTAAGATCACGGTCAATCCTGATTCTTACGAAGGAGAAGAAGACATCATCACCATAGAGCAGAAAGATGATCCGCTTAGTTTATCCGCCAGATTCCATGACGCATATGCCGAGGAAGTCGTCGAAGCGGTCGATGACCCCGAGCTGGCGGCAGGGCGAGTCCTGTACCGCGTGCTGTCGGACGTCACCGGCATCCGGCCCCAGTGGGGCATCCTGACCGGTGTCCGACCGGCCAAGGTCATGACGAAGCACATCGACAGCGACGGGGAAGAGGCCGCGAAGCAGTACTTCGTACATCGCCTCTATGCCGACCCGAAGAAAGCGGAGCTTGCCGCCATCGTCTCCAACGCCGAACGCCAGATCATGGACACCACGACACCGGAGTCCATCAGCCTCTATGTGGGCATCCCGTTCTGCACGAGCCGCTGTACGTACTGCAGTTTCGTCTCGGAGTCCATCGCGTCTCCCCGGGCCAGGAAGCTGTACCCCGCGTACTTCGAGAAACTCCTTGAGGAGATCCGCGTGACGGGGCAGATCGCCCGGGAAAAGGGCAGAGTGCTCCGCACCGTCTGTGTGGGCG
>Ga0326512_10001759_pt1 | contig 16361 bp, 14 predicted proteins | sample 1_2617_0518_D_FD_203652 | JGI IMG/M metagenome (GOLD analysis project Ga0326512, IMG submission 203652) | Bovine rumen microbial communities from UC Davis, California, United States - 1_2617_0518 | ecosystem: Host-associated > Mammals > Digestive system > Stomach > Rumen | place: USA... | reverse complement strand
TCGGTGTGAAGCATGCCAAGTGGGACCGTGAGGACGGCTACTTCGTTCCGCGTGACTGCTACAACAGCTATTTCTACATCGTTGAGGACAAGAGCCTGAATGTGCTGGATCGTTTCCGTCTGCACGGCAAGAAGTACATCGAGCACCTGACCGGTGGTAGTGCGCTTCACTGCAACCTGGAGGAGCACCTGAGCCAAGAGCAGTACCGCCAACTGCTGCGCGTAGCGGCTGTCGAGGGCTGTAACTACTTCACGTTCAACATCCCGAACACGATCTGCAACGACTGCGGTCATATCGACAAGCGTTACCTGAAGGAGTGTCCTCACTGCCACTCGAAGAACGTGGACTACCTGACCCGCGTCATCGGTTACATGAAACGTGTGTCGAACTTCTCTGAGGCACGCCAGAAAGAGGCCGCTCAGCGTTATTACGCAGAGAAAACCAAAGCGCCGAAATGCTGAAAGTAGCATCTTATGACATCGTATTTCAAGAGATTCCCGGGGAGGTGACGCTTGCGCTCAACCTCTCCGGGTGTCCTTGTCATTGCCCGGGATGCCACAGCCGGCACTTATGGGAGGACATCGGCGAGGAGCTGGATGAGGGTCTTCTGGATGCGCTGGTGGCAAAGTATCAGGGGCTTATCACCTGTGTCGCTTTCATGGGCGGTGATCAGGCGCCGGAGGAAGTGGCGGAGTTGGCGAAGGGCCTCTCTTTGAAAGCCGCATGGTACTCCGGACGGATGAATCTGCCGGCAGTTGATGGGCCGTTTGAATACGTGAAGATCGGTCCGTATATCGAGTCGCTCGGCGGTCTGAAAAGCGAGAAGACGAACCAACGACTGTATAGGAGGGAAGAGGGACAATGGGTTGATATCACATCGTCCTTTTGGAGAAAATAATAAACCCCGCGATTTTGTTCGCGGGGTTTATTATTTAGAAGATCAGCACTTTGTGGCTTGCACTCTCGTCGCCCTGTTGGGTTCGGATGAAGTAGATGCCGCTGGTAGACGGGAGCGTCAGCTCGGTCTCTCCGGCATGGAGCGTGCCCTTCTGTATGATCGTGCCCGTAGCGGAGTAAACCTCGTAGCGTCCGTCTTTCGGCGCGGTGACTTTGAAGACCGGTCGGGTCTTCGGAGCCTGGGTCGGGTTGACGATTACCGGCACGTCGTTGGCTGTCGTCACCGGATCGGTGATGATGAGCGGACAGGTCGGAACGGAGTAGTTCTCGCCCTTACGCGTCGCCTTCATCACCACCTGGTCTCCCTTGATGAGTTCGGTGGAGTAGAGATATCCGGCGGTAGCCTGCGTCTGCGGCACGCCGTTGATGAACCACTCGGTATTGGCGAACTCGAATCCGCCGTTGTATGCGGATTTCAGCGGTGCTACCACATCCATCCAGTTTTGCTCGATGATCCAACTCGGGTATTTGATGAGCAGTTCGATGCTGTCGGAGCGGCTGATACCGCAAACACCGTTGTCGAGCGCTATATGCAACGTGTAGTAGTCCGGGCGGACGTAATACGGATGCGTCTCATAAGCGATGGAGCTGAATTTCGGCAGTTGGATATGCGCCACCATCTCTCCGTAGAGCGGTTCGTTGATGATGTCCTCAAATCCTTCGCGTTTGGCGAGCGCATCGAAATAGACGCTGTAGTGTGTCGGCTTCTGGCCCGAGTACTCGAAGAAGATGTCGAATCCGTCTGCGTCCGCGCAGATGTCTCCTGTCCGGGCCGAGACGATGTTCGTCGGGTAGGCGACGATGAGTCGCAGCGCGTAGATGGCAGAGAATCGTGATTCCGGTTGCCAGATGGTATCTACGTAGAAGCCGTCGTCCTCAAAAGTCTTTCCACGCCAGGTGTACGACTGTCCGGAACAGATGGTGACTGTCGCCGTGTCGCGCAGGGTCTCCACCACTTTCAGACTGAGCGTATAGGTACTGTCGCAATCCTTGATGGTAGGCCATGTGCGGTCGTAGTCTCCGGTTTCGAAATAGGTCTTACCGCGCCAAAGGACAGACTGATAGTCGGTGATGGTCGAGTCGGTGATGAAGTGATACGACGGGTTGACCGTCAGGTCGAGGTGGAGGATACTGTCGCATCCGTTGATCGTCTTGAGGATATAGTCGTAGTGTCCCGCGCGCGTGTGCGCCTTACCCGCGTAATAAAAGGTGTCACCTTCGCAGATAGTCCTCGTCTCCGCCGGGAAATCGAACGCCGGAGCGTCATAGACCTCTACGCGGTACAAGCTGTCCATCTCTCCTGTCACACGACTGCGGCGCTCGAAGGTGTAAAGGCCGGCCTTGGTGATGACCTCGCCGTCGATCTTCACTTCCGAACCCGGACAGAGCGGTATCGGATCCCACTCCGAGTAACGCTGGGTGACAACCAGCACGAGACGCTTGACAGAGTCGCAGCCATGTATGTTCACCAGGGTGTCGGAGTAAACGCCCATCGCATTGTAGAGACGTCCGTCGTAGATGTACGGCAGCTGTTTGTCGGTGATGACGATGCGTTTCTCGGAGATAGAGACCGGCTTGGTGGCCAGCGACAGATAGACAATACTGTCTTTGTATTGCGAGGTGTAGGTATAGTTGCCGGTGTGCGTCAGTTTGCGGCCGAAGAACTCATAGTAATCGCCCTGGCATATCTCCGCCGTGCGGTAGAACTCACGCGTACGTTTCTTGTTCACCACGATGTGGTAGATCGAGTCGCAACCATGGATAGAGAGCAGGTCGTTGTAGTACACGCCGGTGGTGGATATATCCAGACCGTGGATCTTGAGGTGTTCGCCTTCGCCGATCTCGTACTGCTCGTTGATGAGATAGGACGGATGGACGTATAGCACAATCTGGTGGACACTATCAAAACCATACTCGGTGAGCACGCTGTCGTTATAGACGCCGGACTCGCTGTAAGTGCCGATGATTCGTCCGTTCTCATCTTGCCAAACGTACGGGTAGTTATCATCCGACTGGCAGATATGTAAGGTATCCGACTGGAAGAAGGACGGATGGACGATGAGGTTGAGGTGCTCCACACTATCGCAACCGTTGACGGTCTTGCCGGTCCATTCGTAGTTGCCGGTCTGCGACAGCGAGCGACCATGGAAATCAAACGGCTCCTTGTCGGATATATGTTTCTCGAAGAGTTTGTCGAACGTGGGGTGCACGCTGATGACATATTTGATGATCGAGTCGCATCCGTTGAGCGACGGAATCGTGTCGTAGAGTTCTCCGCTGGTGAAGTACTTATTGCCTCTGAAGAGGAAGGTGTCTCCCGCGCAGATAGCGATGTTCCGTTCGCCGTAGTAGGTATGATAAACGGTCAGATGGAGGGTCTTCACCACGCGCGAGGAGTCGGTCCAGGCGATAGGCAGCGAGTAGTCTCCGGACTCGTTATACTCATATCCGCGCCAAACGAACGGCAGGTCCTTGTCACAAACGACCGCAGTAGTGTCGGTGTAGGAGGACTTGAGGACGGTGAGGATCATCTGGTAGGTGTCGGTACATCCGTTAGCGTTCGTCAGACGGTATTCATAGACGCCGGACTCCTTGTACCAAACGCCGTTGAAGAGCGCCGAGTCGCCCTCGAAGATCCGGCGGACATCAGAGTAGTAGTTCGTCGGGTGTACCGTGAGCGAGAGCATCACGACCGAGTCACAACCGTTAGCAGCGGTGAGGGTGTCGTAGTAGATGCCCTGCTTGGTCAGGATCGAGTCGCCGAACTTATAGAAATCGCCCTCGCACATCGAGAACTGCAGCACTTCTTCCTTGTGGACGAACGGCAGGACCGTCACTTTCAGACCCGTTACCGAAGGCTTGTTGTTGGTGTCATAGACGGTGTCGCGGTAGATGCCGGACTCGTATATCGTCTGTCCGCGCCATAGATACGGCAATGCGTTCGCGCAGACGGAGATCGAGTCGTCGTACAGCCGCATCACGGTCAGTCGCAGCTCGATGATACTGTCGCAACCGAAGGACGAGGTGTAGCGAACCGGATAAGCGCCGGAGGTCGAGTACACCTGATCTTGGAACATCACGGTGTCGCCCTCGTAGATCGAGCGGTCCACGAAATTGTAGTATTTCTTGAGCACATTCAGATGCAGGATCATCACGCTGTCGCAGCCGTTCACGTTGCGGATGGTGTCGCGATACTCGCCTGCGACAGTCAGGTCGCGGCCGTTGAAATTATACGTGTCACCCTCGCATATCTCGTGATAGATAGTCGTGTCCGTCGGCTGGTTGACAATGAGTCGGAGACCGTAGAACATCCGCTCGCCGCCTACGTAGGTCGTGTCGTTGCGGTAGACGCCGGCGGCGTACAGCGGCGTCACCCGGCCGTTCCATTTGTTGACCCAGCTATACGGCAGATCGGTCGAGCAAACGACCACCGTCGTGTCCACCAACGGATGCACAATAAGCTGCAGTACCGACGTACTGTCGCAACCCGTCGGCGTCACGCCGTAGTGGGTATATGTGCCGGCAACGGAGTAGCTCTCGCCGAAGAACTCCACAGAGTTGCCTTCGATGATATGCTCCGTGCGGTTGTGGAAATACGGCTTGTTGACGGTCAGTACCAAGGTCACAATCGAGTCGCAACCATTTGCGGTGGTGAGCGTGTCGTAGTAGTTGCCTTGTGCTGTCAGTGCCTGACCTCGGAACATATACGAGCTGCCTTCGCAGATAGCCACCGGAATCGTTGTGTACTTCACCGGCGAGACTTCTATATAGACCGTGTGGATACTATCGTAGCCGTCATGGGTCCGGCCGAAATACGTATATTCGCCGGAGGCGGCGATATTATTATGATCGTGCCAGGTATATGGCGTCTGGTCGCTGCATATCCGGATGGTGTCGTCCTTGATGCGGTAGGTCTGATGCACGCGCAGGCTGAGGCTGTCTACGCTGTCGCAGCCGAATGGGGTGGTGAAATAGTAAGCGTATTCGCCGGACCCGTTCAGCATCTCAGTACCGATCACCTGACCGCCCTGAATATGCTCCCAGATGTACGGCAGCTCCTGATCGGAGATGTCCACTAACTTATGCTTCCGATAGGTCGGATAGACGTTCAGTCGCAACTCGATGATACTGTCGCAGCCGTGTTGATGGCTGGTCAGCGTGTCGTAATAAACGCCGATCTCCTTCAGGAACCGCGGCTGGTTCATCTTCGTCAGACCGAACCGCAGCGAGTCGCCTTCGCAGATCGTATCTATTACCAAGGTGCGCATGATCGGCAGCACCTCAATGCGGATATACCGCGTACTGTCGTAGCCATCGAAGGTCAGGGTATGGAAAGCGTAGTCGCCGGAGTTGATGATGTCGTTGCGATCCTGCCAGGTGTACGGCGTCTGGTCGTGGCAGATATAGAGGGTGTCCTCCCGGATGTTGTATGTCTTATGAACTCGCAGAACCAGACTGTCTATACTGTCGCATCCGTGGACGCTCTCCATCGGGAACGTATATTCGCCGGAAGCATTGAGCCGTTGCGTCGAGTCTTTGGACTGACCGTCTGCGCCTGTCCAGTGATGTTCCCAGATATACGGGATAGCACTGTCGGCGATGTCCACGATCTTCGGGATTGTCACGATGCGGTCGCGTACATAGAGATAGAGCGTGATGATCGAGTCGCAGCCGTTGACGGCGGTCACGGTGTCGCGATAGATACCCGTAGTGTGGATATATTGCGGGATAGTGAGGTTGTCGTTCTCCTTGATATAATGACGATCAAACAGGAGGGAGTCACCCGGACATATCGTATCAAAGAGCATCGTGTCGCGAATGATGCGGTAGTTCACGCAAAGGTCATAGATGCTGTCGCGGCGGTCGTACGTCACTAACGAGTCGGTGTAATGCCGTGCCTCCATGTCGGAACTACCTACCGTGAACGACTGTTGATGCCCGTCGTACCAGGTGTGCATCAGGCTCTGGTTCTTCTTCGCGCAGAGGTCTATCGTGTCGCGGTAGTAATATGCCGTATCGACGTACAGATAGAGCTGACGGATATAGGTACAGGTGTCGCCGAAGGACGAGGTGTCTTTCGCCGGGGCGATGGAGTCATACACGCCCGTGTAGTAACGCCATGCGCCGCCCCACCACGTCGAGTCGCCTAAGAGGATATGCTTCTCCTCTTTGCCTTGCTCGCGCGGCAGCACTTTGATATGCCATCTCGTGATACTGTCGCAGCTGTAAGCGTCGTTGGCATAGGTGTAGTGGTGGAACGCATCCGTCCATGTCGATGGCATCGGCACGTGCTCCTCATAAACGGTATCTTTGTAGAACCACGTGCTGTCGTCACGCGGGTAGAACAGCTGCAGCGTGTCGCCCGGACACAGGTAGAGAGTCGTGTCCTTGATCATCTTCTGGCTCGGACGAACGATGATATGGTGGAAATAGCTGCTGTCGCAGTTATAGACGATCGTGTCGTTATGGTACGAGACACCTTGCCATTTGCCTTGCCATTCGCCCTCGTATTGGCCACCGTTTCCGAGCGCAAAAGTCGGATTGACCAGATTACCCAAGACTACGGGATGCTGCTTGATGTCATCTTCGCAAAGGAAAGTCGAGTCGCTCTTCGGCAGCGACGGGATGATACGCAGCGTCAGCGTGATCGTCGAGTCGCAACCTAACGCCGTCGTGTCGTTATGCGGATAGACGCCTTCCGCCCATATCTCTTGCGGGTTCTGACGACCGAGGATATACGGCAACTCGTGCTCGCAGATGGTATCTACTATATTGATGTTGTAGTTCTGACCTACCTGGATATGCAGCGTATAAATCGTGTCGCAACTCATCAGCGTGTCGCGCAGGATCGTGTCGTTGAAATACGTCTTGTCGTTGAACGTCACGCCTTCCGGCATACATCCGCGCAAGAAGATCATCGTGTCCACCGGCGCGTTCATCGTCAGCTCCAACGTGAAGAAGTCCGTGATCATGCCTGTCGCGTCGAAGATCGTGTCGTGGAAGATGCCGCTCGTGGCGTTCTTCAGGTCGTACTCATGCCATACGAACGCCTCCGGGTTCGTCGCCGTGTCCAACTGACATAAGGTCAGGAAATCACGCCTCTCTTGTACGAGGTTCAGGAACTCTATCTGATAGCACTCGTTCGGATCACTCGACTCAATCGTATCCGGCGTCAGACCTAACTGATTCACCTCTTTCTCGTGCCATATATACGGCAATGACTGATCGTAATCCAGTATCTTCGTCTCGTAATGCCGCGTCACGGCTTGTTTCTCCACCTCCGTGATGATCATACTGTCGCATACGTTCTCTTCCGTGCTCGACCGGTACGTCGTGTCGCGATACACTTGTCCCGGCAGGTACTCCGCGTCGTTGTAGTTGATGCCGTTGATATGCAGGTTCTCGCCTTCGCATATATGGTAGTGTACTACGCGTTTCGGCTGCTCGCTAATCGTCAGCCTCAGACGGTAGATGCTGTCCGTGCCGTTGACCGTCGTGTAGCGGTATTCATACTGCAGCGTCGTGCCGACAGCGTGCTGCAACGGGTCGGACTGATGCTCTATCGGACCTTTCGCCCAGAAGAACGGCAGATCCGTCTCGCATATCGTCGTGTCTTGCTCAAACAAGTACGTCGGATAGACGATCAGTACCAACTGCTCGCGGTTATAGCAACTGCCTTCCGCCTTCGTCACGTGGTTATACGTCCCTCCGCCGGTCAGCAACGTGTCCGTCCGGATATCCGCTAACCGATACGTCCATAGGTATGGCAGCTCCGTTGAAGCGATCTTCACCGTGTCGCTCAGGTACAACGCCGTATTGAAATGCAGATAGGTCTTCACGATACTGTCGCACCCGTAGATCGTCTGCAGGTTCATGATGATCGTCGTGTCTTCGTAGTAGTCCTGACCCTGATAGCGGATGAACGATCCGGGACCGCAGGTGTACAGATGGTTCACCACCGTGTCTTTGTAGTTGTCCCGTACCGTCAGCTTCAGCGAGAAGATCGAGTCGATCTCATTCAACCCCGCCTTATAGACCGTATCAACATACGTCCCGCCGGTCATGTACTCCTTGTCGCGCCATTTATAGACCTCGCCTTCGCATATCGTGAACTGCGTCGTGTACAGGTTCGTCTGCGGCGGAGCGGCAATAACGCCTACGCCTATCTCATAGATACTGTCGCAGCCGTATTGGTTCACGTGCTGATCGCGGTACAGACCGTCCGTGTTGATATAGATACCGTGCCATTCCAAGGTCTCGCCCTGAACAATCGTCGCCGTGTCGTGCGAGAAAAAGGACGACGCTTTGTCGAAATTGATGCGGATGATCGAGTCGCAGCCTAAGTTTGAGCTGATCGTGTCGTAGGCTATGAACGAGTGGTCATATCGCACACCTTTCCAACTCGTCTCGCCGCAGAACACCACCTGCCTTACCGAGTATTTCCTCGGCCGTACCGTCAGTACCAACTCGTAGATACTGTCCTGACCCGCACGGGTGGTGTAGTAGTCGAAATAATGCGTTGTGCCAATCTGCGCACTCAGGTTACCCCTGCCGCGCCAACTGTATGCCTCGCCTTCGCAGATTGTCTCTTTCTCTACGAAATGGTAACTCGTCTCGTCTTTCGTCAGTATCAACCGCCATTTGTCCGCGCAACCGGTCTCCTCGTTGAAGTTCTCATATTCATACGTCCCCGGTGCCGTGAACACACGCGTCTGCTCCACTCCGTTCTCCCAGTACGTCCAGGTGTAACTGTCGTTCGCGCTCAGGCTCGCACGCGTCTCATACAGCAACGACGGTATCTGCCGTATATTCAGGTGATACAACGTGTCGCAACTGCCCTTGTCGTAGTAATAACCCGGATGCGAGTAGGTCTTTCCCCGGAAACTCACTGTCTCGTCCGAGCATATAGTGAACGTCGTATCGACGATCGCTAACTCCCGAACCGTCAGATGCAGCCTGTAGTAGTTGAACGCACCGCTCGGCTGATGCTCTGCGTTCGTGAATGTACCGCTTTGCGACGCACGGATACCGTGCCATTCGAACGTCTCACCCGGACAGATGATAGCTACCGTATCAATCGTATCTACGTGATTGACCGTCAGGATCAACATCTCCGTCGAGTCGCAACCGAAACGGTTCGTCGAGGTGAAGTATGCTACGCCGGTCTCGCTGTAGGTCGAGTCGTGCCATACATACTGCTCGCCTTCCATCAGGTGATGCACGTACTTGATCGTGTCTTCGTCGATCACGTTCAGCGATAACTGAACCACCGAGTCGCAACCCGTCTCATGGAACGTGTACGTGTAGATGCCGCTCTCCGTCAGTGTCCTGTCGCCGAACGTGTAACTGCCACCTGCGCAGATGGTACGAGTGATACGTGTCTCCGGGATATACCTCACCGTCAGGTTCAGGATATGCTCCACGCTGTCCACACCATCCTTGTCCTTCTCGATCTCTACATATCGGTAGGACTCTTTGTACGCATGACCGCGCCAGATGAAGTTATCACCCGGACAGATCGTTACCGTCTGTTCGTCACGTATCAACTCCTGTCCGGAACTGCTACCTATCGCTGCGGCGATCATCATCACCCCGCAGACCATTCTCGCTATATATTGTCTCATATTCATAAATTCCTATCAACTATCAACTATCAACTATCAACTAGTTATAGCACATACATCCATGATGCATGCCTACTCGTGCCGTCCGGCTGCCGCCGATCATATACGTCAGCTTCACACCCGTGAAGAACGGTACAGCACGCTTCGGTGGGTCAAACGTGTTCAGATACGGATTGATCGTCACGTTCGTCGCCGGGGTAGGGAGTGCCGGAGAGTTAGGCGCTACGCGCTCTTGGGGCGCTCCGTCCCATCCGCGCAACTGCGTGTTCAGACCGTATTCGAAGTAAAAAGCTAATTTCAATACATGACATATCCGGCTCCGCGTCGGCATCGACGATAACAGGTCATAACCGATCTCGCCAATCAGACTCACGCCTACATTCAACTGGTTCTTCACCGTGTTCTTAAACTCATACTCCTCATACCCGTGACCCACGTTCTCAATCACCTTCTCGTAGCCGTCGTACAGACCGCCTAAGTTATACGTTCCCGACGAAGTCGTCTTCGGGTTCAGCGCATAACTGATCTTGATTCCTGCGCCGACATGAAACCCACGCACGTAGTATCCCGCCATTAACGGCACATCGATATAGTTCCATTCGATCTTATCCGTCTGGTTCACACGGTACAACAACGTCACCGCCTTGCCCTGAGTGTCCTGACCCGGCTTGCTCACCGTGTACGGATCAACCAGCAACGATGACCGGTGAAAACTCATCTGTACGCCTAAGTTCGCCCATAAGCCACTGTTGCGAAACTCATAACCCAAACCTACTGCACCGCCGACGCTGCCTTCCGGCATTGCGTTCTGGATCGTTGTCTGTAACATCGAGTAACCTACGCTCCCACTGATATAGCCGAAATGAAAATCATCTCCGTCCTCAAAAGCACTGTGATGGCGCTTCCAACTCTGGCCTTGTACGTTTGTTGCCATGAGCATCAATCCCGCCATCACTATTACTCGCCAAGTGAGTTTTTTTGTCTTTTCTGTCATATAATACTTATTGATTTACATGAGCGTGCCCGCGATGCGCCTGCACGCATAAAAAACGCGCCGCAAAGGTACTACAAAAATTCCATATATGAAAATTTTTTGCAAAAAAAGTCAAAAAAATTTGCATATATCAAAAAAAAGCAGTACCTTTGCAGCGTGTTTGAAATTATCCTTAATATTGTCATCGGAGCGATAGGATGGTTCGGCGGAATCTGCCTACTCGGATGGTTTATTACGGAGTATTAAAATTAACTTGCGTCAGCAATCCTCGAACCTAGGAAATTCGATTTATTGCTAACAAGTAGTGCATCCCATAGGGGCGGCATCTGTCTATGTTATAGGCTTTCCTAGGGCCTGAGGAGTGGACGGATTGCCGCCTCTCTTCATTCCCAAAAGCCTTTGACGCGCAATAAATTTGCGCTATGAGCGATGAATTATCAGTATCGTTAGATCTTAACGAAGAAATTCGCCTTTTCGTTCGGAAGAGGCTAAGGGACTTTGCGTCAGAAAACCCCGAGAGCAAGTTCAGCGTCTTGTGCTGGCTTGATGATTTAAACATCGATGTCGTCGCCGAGATTGACGACTTTCTCGCCGAGAACGGTTGCCCCGATAGACTGAAAACCGGTGGCGATATCATCGGGAAAAATCGCTCTACATTCTTTCGTATGACAAAAAAGAGGGTCGAATAAATCATTGTTGCAAATTTGCAACACCTCTGCTATTTTTTATACCTACCTTTGCACCGGATTTCGGATAACTAACCATCCCCGAGTCCGATGCATTATGAAAAATCAAAACATTCAACCTCTCAACCAACGAGAGTACAAACCCAAACGCGAACCCATCCCAAGGACGTGGTTCCTCTCTCACGGCTACACCAAAGCCGACACCCGTTACACTAATGGTCGCGCCATCTGGTTACACCCCAAGACCAACGATGTTTATTCCGCCTACGGAAAACTGAAGCTTGATCTCGTGCCGAAAGAAAAGCACAAGAAGACTATATCGATTTACCTACGAATAAATTTAGGTAATGGTCATATACTCCTCGCCCGCTTAAAGTTCATCACCTTTAAAGGCGAAATAAAAAAAGGAGAGATCATTGACCATATCGACGGCAACCCTCTCAACAACGACATCCACAATCTTCGCGCCATACCACGTGCCATCAACGACCGTGACGGTGGCTTCCTCCGCAAGCTCCGCAACCACGGCATCAACGTTGCCATGTACTCCGGCATCATCATCGAGGGCTTCGAGCGCATGGCCAAATGGAAAGCCTCTCATAAGACTTGGCAATACGATCGCCTCACCCGCGACGAACTCCTACGTATCTTTGTAGGTCCGACCTTCACCATCGCCGACCCCAACGCCCTCATGGATCTCGAAATCTCCCGTCATTGTGAAATCTAAAACCCCTATTAATTATGCCAAACGATATCAACAAACTGCGCCGCCTGATGCGCACCGCTCATGTCCTGCAAAAAGGAGATGACGACCACAAATTTAGTCTATCCCTCGCCCTCGAACAAGCCTGGTGGTTCGAAGCCTTCCGAAACACCCTCGCTAACGGCTTTGCACGCTTTACCTACTACAAGAAAGATGGTACAACCCGCACCGCCCTTGGTACGCGTTCGCACCTACTCATCCCTGCCGATAAAGCGCCTAAATGCCCGCAGAACAATGATGAGTGGGAAGATAGATTCAAAGCCATCCCTTATTTCGACCTCGAGAAACGCGAGTGGCGATCCTTCAACGTCCTCAATTTCGTCAGCCTTGATCAGGTCTGGACATTTAATAATCCTCAAAAGTAACGCCCTATGGAAACAATCAAATGTGAAGTCTGCGGTAAAGAGATACCCAAAGACGAAGCCTATCAAGTAGGCGAAGATAGTGGTGTTTTTGTATGCGAAGAGTGCTACGAAAACGAGTGCGTCAAGTGCGACCGGTGTGGGGATATTATATTTTACGATGATGCCCACAGCACACACTACGGCTGCCTCTGCGAGTGCTGCTACGATGATCTCTTCGGCTAAAAGAGAAAGTAGCAAAGAGAAAAGCTATGCAGATAGAACTTTTCTCTTAAAAAAATAATTATATATAATTATAAAAAAAGTTCTCCTTTATGGCACAAGAAAATATAACGGATGTTATTGATAAAAGGTTCGGCGATTCGCTTACACATTTCCTAAAGCTCGTCGACCCGGAGCGCCGATACAAGGCTGACCTCAACATGAGCAAGGCTTGGAGTAGGCTTTCCCTCAACGACCAGCGCCGCCTCTACCTCTATCTCCTCTACCGCAAATGGCGCGGAGAAGGCTTCTACGGTACGCCCTATGAGATCGTTACTAACTGCCACCCGTACCCCACCGACTGGAACGGACGACCCTTAGCCGACCGACTCATGCGGGAATCCAAAATGGTCTCTGCCAAGTACCAAGGCACCTTCGGCATCTACACCGCCGATGAAGCACGCGTCTGGCAAATGACCGACATCACTCCCCGAAATTAGTTGACTACGCGCTTTGAGAAAGCGCATACTGAAAACAATTTTATTATTAACTGCGGCGTGTCATTTATGCACGCCCCAAAACCCCAAAACATTATGAAAAAAACTAAAATCACATCCCAAATGAAAACCTTCGCCGTAGAAATCTTGGCGAAATTCATCGTTATCCCTCTTATGGAGGCTGTAGCCGCCAACCGCGGTACGTTCTTCTTCCTCGTCATGGGCAACGAACATCAGACCGATGTCGCCTTCGCCAACTCGATGGGACTTTCCTGCGAGGGAGCCGCCGCCATCCTCGAAAACCCGACGACCGCTGCCGCTTTCTCCGCTATCGCTACCTCGTTCGATTGTATGATCGATGATAAGTTAGCGGACAAGAAGTTTAACGAGGTCTACCAGAAATCCCTTCCCGAGACCGACGACCATTGCTGGGCGTCCTACTCCGACTTCGATTTTGACTACGACGGTAAAGTCACCTTCGAGCAATCCGATGATATTAACTCTTAAAACCATTTATCCCTCTCATCGAGCTTAGAGGCGCTCTCCCCCTCGGGACGTAAAAACGTGTTTTTGCGGACCGAAGAGCGAGAGCATGGCGAAAGATCCATTGAGCGACGTAGTCGCGAATCGTTCTGAGCCATAGCTCGCGCGATATGAAATGTACTTTAATGCCCGGTATTGAGTCCATTTCCGGGTCTGTTAAAGGACTTAACGGCTCACGTCTTATCTTCAAGACCTACAAAAGACCATCGGTCAATCGTCCGAACAAAACCGAAACGCGCGTGTATTTCTCGCATAAGCAGACGCGCACAAAGCCCCTCTCCGACAACGAGATAGCTTGCCGAGAGTGGTTCGCCGCGGCAAGAACTTATGCCGCTAACCTCTCCGACGAGCAGCGCAAGCAGTACCACGACGAGTGGAAACGCTCTGACTATCTCTTCAACGGCAAGCGATATGCCACCCTCAGAGGTTATATCATGGCGCGTTTCTACGCCGTACGCCCTTCCAACGAAAACGGTACTACGTCAGTAGTAAATCAGTAGTAAATAAGTCTAATTACGAGTACACTATTATGGAAATCATCTTAACAAAACAATGTGCAGCCCTCACAGGCTCACTCGGAAAAGGCTACGGATATTATATCCGCAGAGCCACGGACGAGAACGGATCCGTCCATTTCTTCTCACAGCGCTCCAAATGGGACGTACCTGCCGATGGGCACCTTCGTTTCATCTTCGCTTGTGCCGAACTCGCCCAAATGAAGACCCACATCGCCGACATCCGCGTCTCTCGCAAAGAACTCATATATGCGCTCTGGGAAGCTGATTACGAAACGGCTGGTGATTATGTTTATACGGAACCGGGCAAATTTCCCAAGATCTTCTCCGCTTCCGATATTATCAATTATCGTCGGGACTACCTGCCTAATCAGGCTTAATCCGGCCTAAATTTGCCTATTTTATGAAAAAAGATGCAGTAACATTCGCGCAACTAACCGCGCGGCTCGAAAGAGCCATTCACGCCGATGTCGGAGAAAAAGGCTTAAACATCCTCCTTTACGGATGGATTACCAAATACGGCAAGGTCTCGCGCCTGCTACTCGCCAACCGAAAGAGGCAAGATGGAGAACCCTATCTAACCCTCGGAGAAGCGGAACATTTCTCCCGATATGCAGGCTACGACCTCACCAGAGCTAAGTTACTTTATTAATAACTATGTCTTTGTCATACTTTGCGAAGTCACTTTCTTGGTGGCTTCGTTTTTTTGTCGTACCTTTGCACCGGATTTAAAAATCGCTTATGAACAAAACACCTGAAAATATCGCCCAACTCATCATCGCCGCATTGGTCGTCCTCGGTGGTCTTGTACTGCTCCATGTAGGCATACAGATCGACCCCGCCGGAGAGATACACGAGACCGTCCTCGTCGCCTTCGGAGAAGCCGCTACCTTTGCAGGCTCGATAATGGGCATCGATTATCACTACAAAAACCGCAATCGAAATGTTAACGATCCAAATGACAAGAACCCGCAAGTCGGGTAACGCCGTCTTCGGCAAGATGGTACTGCCTTTCTCCGCGCGACCTATCTACGACCGCGAGGACAAGGATATCACCATCGACACCCTTGAAAATGCGCTGTATATCATACCCGCAGGGACGTACCCCCTTAGACGCACCTACTCGTATAAGTTCAAGAAACTCCTGCCGCTCGTCGATGAGGTGCCCGACCGCTCAGGCATCCGCATCCATAAAGGCACCAAACCCGAACACTCGCAAGGCTGCATACTGACCGACCAATACGGACAGAGCACCTTGGATATATTGTTAAACCGTATAGAAACAATGTACAACAATGAGGAAATCTTACTCCAAATTAGCGACAATCTGCCTGCTTTGCCTTGTCCTGGCAGCGGTAGCGGTCAGTAATCAGTCCTGCAAGGCTTGGCGTACTGTAACCACCTCCGCCACCTATGTGCAGTCCAACGACTCCGCGAAAGCGCAAACGACCACGACCATCTCCACCAAGACGGTGGAGGAATACCAAGGCGTGAAGAAGCGCTAACTCTGTGCACTTTTCGCGCATCATTGCGCGAACTATCCCAAAGCCGCAAAGGGCGCTCGGCTCTAAAGAAACCGCCCCTTACTTACTCACTCATTTTTCCCTCCTCAGGGCGGAGGACCTGCGAAAAATCGGGATGTAAACCAGCGTAGCGTTTGCAGACCGAAGAAGCGCAGGGCGAGACGGAGGCACCCTACAAGTGATTTCCAATCACGCAGTCGTGCGAAGTCTCAGCCCAAGCAAAGTTATGGCAAAGAAAAATTATCTGAGCTATCCGAATCCGGAGTTTGTTCCGACTGTGGATAGCCTACCGGATGGCACACTCGTCGCGTACGATGCTGCATCCCAACTATGGGCAACGTTTGAAACCGGGCAGATCTTCCAGAAAGATGCCAACGGCAACTGGACCCAACAACATCCGTGCGGCTGCACACCTATCGTGCGCAGACCCAACCGCCACTCGCAGTACCCGCTTATATGGCGCGGTAACACGACGATCACTATTCATGTGATAGTGGCGCGTGCGTGGATTGGCGGTATCCCCAAAGGATGGCAAGTAGATCACATTGACGGCAACAAGTTCGATGCTGCTGTCCGCAACCTCCGTATCGTTCCTGCATGGCTCAATCATCGTGACGGCGGCTTCTTACGCAAGTTGCGTCACAAGAAGATTGACCCGACGATGTTCGCGCAGGCAGTCCTATTGGAATACTTTGA
>Ga0326512_10001758_pt1 | contig 16363 bp, 15 predicted proteins | sample 1_2617_0518_D_FD_203652 | JGI IMG/M metagenome (GOLD analysis project Ga0326512, IMG submission 203652) | Bovine rumen microbial communities from UC Davis, California, United States - 1_2617_0518 | ecosystem: Host-associated > Mammals > Digestive system > Stomach > Rumen | place: USA... | reverse complement strand
GAAAAAACGTATCGAACTGATTGAATCTGCAAGAGATAATCTCCGTCAGCTGGAAAATCAGTTGAGCGACACTACCCGGCAGAACAGAACGGAAATGACCGCCAAAATGCAGAAGGAACTGGAGGCCAAAGAAAACGAACCCTGGCGCAAGGCGGATTTGTCTAATGGTCTTCCCACTTCCAGAGCGCGAAAATTCCGTGACGATGAAAAGGCGGCCATCAGAAAACGCTATGAAGCACAGATAGATTCCGACGAAAAAAAACTCCGTGCCTTTGCAGAACCAGGCATTGCTGAATACCGGGCACAGGTTCAGTCAAATATAGATGACATGCAGAAAACTTTGTATGTATTCCGTTCCGTAAATGAAATTGATGACTTTCTGCACTTGCAGGTGGATGAATATGACGGTGACAGGCAGTCATGGGAAGTTCATTCAAATTTCGTGCTTCGAATAGAAAAAACAGATACTTCCGCAGTAATACTTCCCCCTGTTCCCATAACCTACCGCATGATGGTTGGAAAAGAGCCCGATATGGATTCCGCAGAAGGCTACAAAAAGTACCAGGATGATGTAGACAAGGCAGATTTTTACTTCCGCACAAAAGTTCCCTATCTGTATTCAGAACTGGGCGTAAAAGTAAAATATGATGATATCCGCGGCCTGTATGTAGTGCAGCCTCAGGAATATGCAATCTACCGCACTCAGGACAATTCCAAACCGATTGCCACATATAATGCGGGAAAACTCGCTGCAGTGCAAAAAAAATATGAGTCAGAAATCAGGGAAAAACAGGAAGCGGAAGAAGCCGAGCGGCGTGCGGCAGTACGCGAAATAAAGATGGATATGTTCTGGGCAAATCAAAAGGCAAGGAAAGGTGTTTATCTTGATTTAGGATATGCCGGAAAAAGTTCATATCACGGATTTGTGGGAGACTTAAATTTCCTGTGGGGCGGAAAGCATTTTTTTGGTGGTTTTGACGCAACAATTGTTGGTATAAGCGACTCCTGCTTTGACACAAAACTCTACAAGTCAATAACATACGTTTCCTGCGAAGGCCTGATAGGCTTGTCCATCAATCTTGCTGTTTTGCGGCCCTATATTGCCGGTGGTGTAGGTATTTATAACATGATGAAAAAGGCAAAATCTGTAAAAGGTGAAACTAAAACAAGTTTTACACTTTTGGGAGAAGTCGGTGTAGACCTTGTGCTGGGAAAGGTGGTTCTTGGCGGCGTCTACAAACTCCGTAATTATGCTGGTTCTGGATATCTGAGCAATATTTCAGTGTCCCTCGGATACAACTGGTAGCAGAAAACAGGAATTTAACCTTTTAAACCCAATGATGTTTAAAAGGCGGAAAATGATTATTGCTCATTATGGGCAATGCTTTTATAATATATTCATATTGACCACAGGAGGGTTAATAGCATGAAAAAGATTTTGACGATTGTTGCAGCAGCAATGGCTTTTGGTCTGCTTGCAGGTTGTGGAACGACAAAAGTTGCCGGTTCAGGAATCAAGGCAAAAGCACCCCGTTTGACCACAGGCACTACAGAAATCCTTGACTATCAGGGAAGAGAGCTGGGTGGAGAAGTTCCTCAGTGGGTCGTTGATGTTGCAAACGGAAATTATGGCGAAGCAGTTCTTGGAAAAGTTATGCCGGATTTAAAGAACAAAAAGCCTTTTGTTACCATCGGCTACGGCGACAATCTTGATTTTGTCCGCCAGTGGACAGATCTGGTTGATGTAGAAACAGAAGTAACCAGTACCCTGTCTCGTGTTGCAGCAAAGGCAGTACAGGCAACCATGGAAGGTCAGGCTGCAGCAAAGGGCATGACAGCAGACCCCGCAACAATGGAAAAGAACATGAATATGTACCGCGCATCTCTTTCAAATGTCCGCATCACCGGTCTGGAAAAAGTTGCACAGTACTGGATTTTGTCTCAGGTTGTTGACGGAAAGAAAGTAGTTCAGCAGCCAAAGTATTCATACTATGTTGTATGGGCAATCGACAGAGACTTGTTCAGCAAGCACATCGATGTAGCGATGGCAAAAATTGATGAGACAACTACCGAAGACAAGGAACTGAAGGCAATGGTCAATGCAAAGTTGAAGTCACAGATGGGTGTTGCTTCAAACGACAAGACAGTGACCGATGCAGCTGACGTTGTCTACACAAATGATCCTGTAGTATACGGTGAGTAATTTTTTTACTAAACACAGAAAAGGGGTTCGGTTTTTTGCCGAATCCTTTTTTGTGCTTTTATATCTTTTCGCAGTTTCAGCTTCCTCCTTTGCTGCAACGGCAAAAAAACAGGTTGCCGTAAATAATCCTTATGGAAAATACCGGAATGAGTTCATTCAGTTTGCAATGACATTGCGGGGCAAACCTTATAAGCTTGGGGCCCAGGGACCTGATGCATTTGACTGCAGTGGCTTTCTCAATTATGCCGCCCGCATGTCGCTTAAAAAATACAGCCTTAAAATTAAGAAATTTCCCCGGCGGGCGGCAGACATTTACAAAAAAGTTGTGCATATTTCTGAAGCAGAGCGGGAGCCGGGTGATCTGATTTTTTTCTCCAGCAATGGAAAGATTTCTCATGTAGGAATTTATGTAGGACGCTACAAGGACATCAATTCTGCAAACGGAAAAAATCGTTTGGACGGACGCATAGTTTTTTTGAGTGCCGCAAGTGACGGACCGGAAAACGGAGTTGTGCTGAGTGCAGTTGACGAACCCTACTGGAAAAGTCATTTTTACGGCTATGGACGTTTTCTAAAGTCATCAAAAGAAATGCAATCAAAATAAGGACTAAAACATGAATAAAAACCATCCGTTAAAAATCATTTCCTCTCTTGCCGCAGGAATTACCTGTGCGGTCTGCATTGCTTTTTTCTCATGTGCAAGCAAACCGGTGCAAAAACCCCTCTGGGCAAGTTATGACACTATTGAACTTGTATACCCCTCAACTGAATATATTGCCCGCATAGGTACAGGAGATTCCGCCCAGACGGCTGGCCTCCTTGCTGAAGGCGAATTGGCTTCCTATTTTTCCCACACGGTAGAGGCAAGTGCAAAAGCCAGCCAGACAATGGTATCCGCCGCAGGTTCAACTACAAAAGAGTCCCGCATGATAGAACGCACGGTGAATGTTGAGTCTCTGATGAAACTGTCAGCCGTCCACAAGACCACAGCCTGGTTTGACAGGGAAGGCCACCAGTATGCCTGCTGCGCCTACATCAACCGCGAAGAAGCCTGGCAGGTCTACGAAGGAAAAATTTTTTCGGAGAGGGAACATTTTCTCTCATTTTTTCAGACAGCGCAGGCAGAAAAAGATTCCCTCAAGCGCATGCTGCTCCTCAAAAAGGCAGGCAGTGCAGCCCGGAATTATCTTGATACCCTTGATTTTGCCCGCCTGCTTTCTCCTGTAAAAGAATCTGCCTACGCAAAGGACCGCGCCGCAATTGCCCGCCTGGACATTGAATGGGAAAAAGCAAAAAAAGAAGCGGTAATGTCGGTGACAGTAAAAGAGGACAGTGCCGGAATTATTTTCCGCTGCCTTACATCTCTTCTGGCAGAAGAAGGCTTTGTACTTACACCAAAAGCGGCTCAGGCTGTCTACACAGTGAGGGCAGACATTCAGCCCAATAAAGTTCGTCATGCAGAAATGCTTACCGCAGAGCCGGGCATTTCCATTTCTATTTACAGCGGCGCTCAGCAGGCATTTTCCTATGCTAAAACACTTGAAAGGATTTCAGGCTTTACGGAAGCAGAAAAACTGGTGGACAAAAAAATCTATGCTGCCCTTGAGCGGGAATTACAGGCAAGTTTTTTGCAGGAACTTCGGACAGCCTTGCAGATGTAATTATTCTACTGCTTTGTGTGAAAGTGTTAAATGAAAAGAAATCAAGGACATAAAAAATGCACCTCCTAAAATTGAACTTTATTTGTCCAACTTTAGGGGTGCACTTCAGAGTGACGGTTTTTTTTGTAGCTAAGGCCTGGTTTATTCAGCCTTGGGCTTTAAAGGATGCTGAATGTGGATTGCCTGGAGGATAAGACCTACCAGAGCAGTCGTAAAGCCAGCACATGTAACAAATGAACCGACATAAAGCCAGCTGAGCATGCCAAGTTCTTCATAGTTTTCTACAAGATACATGCACATTGCAATTGCATGAGCGGCACCAAAGCCTGCTCCAACCAGCCATGCTACAAAGTCACCAACCATAAAGTTAGTAAGAAAGTAGACGATAATGCCAGCGAGTGCTGCAAGCCAGACAATAACCATGAATGTGGAGATGTATGCGATTCCCGGCTGGTTGAAAAATGATGCGCCAGAGAATACATTCAGTACACCTTCTTCAGGTTCACGAACACAGGGAATTAACATGCCGATAAAAGCTAACGCCATGCCAATCAGATAAATCATACGATCTGTTGATTTTTTCAGTGTCATAATAACTCCATAATTTTCTGAAGATTTAACATTATAATTATATACGAATATTCCAGAAAGTCCACAAAAAAATGAAGGGTGTGGGCAGAAAATGAAAAAATTCTCTTTCATTTTATTTTAAAAATTCCAGATAGTGTGATATACTATAATGTGTTTGTCTGGAAAAAAATGTTGAAAATTCTTCTCCTGTCTCTCTTTTGCTCCGTGTGCTGTATTTCCTGTAACAGACATAATGATGTAGCCGTAAAGCCTCTGGAAATCAGCGACACTTTTATGTACTGGGAATCAACGGAAGAGTCTACGGTAGAAGATGCTGAAGAACACAGCCGGGATTTTAAGCGGCTGGAAGACAAATCTACGACAAATCTGCGAAATATACTGGGAAAAGGTGAGCACTATGTCTGGGTACGCGCGGATTTTACTATTCCTCCGGCATACCGTCATCAGCCCCTTGGTCTGGTCATTCCCTATCTGCGCTTTGCAGAAAAAGTCTACTGTAACGGAACATTCATTTCCAGATTCGGCGATTTTCCTCCCAATGAACATTCTACCATGTTCAAGGCACATTTTTTCAGTTTTCCCATGGATGTCCTCAAGCAGCATGAGCCAAATACTATCCTGATTAAAATTTATGCCCAGGGACGGAGTGCCATTTCCAGCCATTCTGTAATTCTTCCGGTACGTTATGCTTATCCGCTTTTCGAAGTACTTAATTTTTATCACACAAGAGTCTATCTGATTTTGATAGGCATCCTGCTTTTGACTTTTGTGCTCTACCTCAGTTTCTACCTGAACCTGAAAGGCTTTAAGCAGTACCGCGATTTTGCCTTCCTCAATTTCTTCACGGCAATTTTTCTTCTGCCCTTTGTTTCTACAGAACTGCCTGCCTATACTAACGGCCTGATACCCTATGTTCCTTTTATCAAGCTTACGCTTTGTATACCGCCTTATGTGATTGTGTATTTTTCTACGATGTTTGTGGCAGACTTCGTGAATCTAAAAAGGCCTCCTAAACTGGATAAATTCCGTCTTGCGATTCTCGCTCTTCAGATTCTGCTGACCATTTTTGCGCCGACCTATGAATGGCTCATTTCAAGCATGCCGCTTATGTTTGGCCTGCTTTTTATACAGGGCCTCATCGGCGCCTACTGGGTTGTTAAAGGACTCCGTTCAAGGGAAACCCGAAGGCGCGCTACAGAATTCGTCATCGGCTTTATGCCTTTCTCAATTTCCATTCTGGTAGATATCTTTTTGCGCCTCCACGACAATACCCAGGTCTATCCCTATTTTTCAATTTTCTGCTGGCATCTGTCCATTGTTGTATTTATCATTATCCTGTCTACCCAGTTTTCCCGCGTCTACAGGCGTAACGAATATCTTACCAATCATCTTCAGGAAGAAGTGGATATCCGGACTCGTGATTTGCAGGGAGCAAATTATGAGCTTTCTATTTTGACTGAGCGCCTTGAAAAAGAAAAATTCCGGGCAGATCTGGATTTGCAGATGGCTTCAATCGTACAGCAGCGATTCTTCCCGGAGCCCAACAAACACTTTAAAGGCTGGGACCTTGCAGTTTCCTACAATTCACAGGCAATTGTATCCGGTGACTTGTATGACTATTACACGGAAAACCACCTTTTGAACGGACTTTCATTGTTCGATGTTTCCGGACACGGTATTTCTGCGGGACTTGTCACCATGCTTTCCAAAAATATCATCGGTCACGCCTTTCACAAGGGATTTGCCGGCAAAGAGCCCATGGATAGAATTCTTGCCCGCATAAACAATATCATCCTGAACGAAAAAGGTGAAATTGATAACTACCTTACCGGACTTTTGTGCCGTTTTGAAAATGATACAGACGCAGAGTTAGTACATGTTGAACTGGGAAATGCAGGCCATCCCTATCCCCTCAAGTATTCTGCCGCTACTGATGAAGTGACAGAGATTACAGGAAATGACGGCAAGAAACACTACGGAGCAATCGGTATGCAGGGCATTGAAATTTCCTTTGCTACCTCCCGTTTTGATATGGCTGTTCAAGACATTATGGTTTGGTTTACGGATGGAATTATCGAAGCCTCCAATAAAAATCAGGAGCAGTTTGGAAAAGAAAGGCTCAAGCGTATTGTAAAGGAAAACTGCAAAAAATCTTCCAACGACATACTCAAAGCCATAACAAAAGAACACTGGTCTTTTACCGAAGGAAAACCTCTGGATGACGACATTACCATTATTGTTGCAAAGCGTGACCGGATGAGCGATTACGTTTCAGAAAGCAATGAAGACGAGCAAAGCGATGAAACAGAGCTTGAACTTCTTCCAGTAGATGAATAATTCTGCTATACTGGCAGAATGAGTACAATTTACGAAAAAGCATTAGAAAAACACGCTGAATGGCAGGGCAAGATTTCTACTGAACTGAAAATGCCCCTGGAAAATAGAGATGATTTGTCTGTGGCATACACTCCCGGAGTAGCAGAGCCATGCCGCCAGATTCACAAAAACCCTGACGATGTTTACAAATACACCTGGAAAGGAAATACCATCGCCGTTGTTTCTGACGGAACAGCCGTTTTGGGTCTTGGCGACATCGGACCAGCCGCAGGCCTCCCTGTTATGGAAGGAAAATGCGTTCTCTTTAAGAAATTTGCAGGCGTGGACGCAGTTCCCCTCTGTATCGATACAAAAGATCCCCAGAAGATTATTGAATTCTGCAAGCAGATTGCTCCCACTTTTGGCGGCATCAACCTGGAAGATATTTCTGCTCCCCGCTGCGTAGAAATTGAACGCACACTTATAAAAGAACTGGACATTCCGGTTTTCCATGATGACCAGCACGGAACCGCAATCGTTGTAACCGCCGCAATCATGAACGCCCTCAAAGTTGCAGGCAAAAAAGCAGAGGACTGTACCCTGGTTGTGAGCGGTGCAGGAGCTGCCGGTTCTTCAATCATCCGCATGCTCCACAAATTTGGCATCGGAAAAATTTACGCCTTTAACATCAACGGAATCATCATTAAGGACGATTACGACAAATACGACTTTTTGACACAGGAACTCACTCAAATCACCAACCCCGACAACCGCCGCATTACAATGAAAGAAGCAATGGTGGGTGCAGATATTTTTGTGGGCGTTTCAGCTCCAAACCTTGTGAGCGAAGAAATGGTCAAGTCAATGGCACCAAAATCAATCCTCTTTGCCATGGCAAACCCTGAGCCGGAAATCACCTACGAAAAGGCAAAGGCAGCCGGAGCTTACATCATCGGAACAGGCCGCAGCGACTACCCCAACCAGATTAACAACATCCTCGCTTTCCCGGGACTTTTCCGTGGCGCCCTCGACTGCCGTGCAAGCAAAATCACCGAAGAAATGAAAATTGCCGCAGCCCGTGGACTTGCCAGCCTTGTTTCCGAAAGCGAACTCGGTCCCGACATGATAATCCCCAACCCCTTTGATCCCCGCGTCGCAGAAACCGTCGCAAAAGCCGTAGCCGACGAAGCCCGCAAAGCAGGTCTGGCAAAAGCCTAAAAAGCATAATTCGGGCGGTCCGGCACCCGTGCCGTCGGGCTATCCGCGGTTCCGCGCTACCCGCGCTCCATTCGGACGTTTTTGCTCCCCGCAAACCCGTCCGAACGGCACCGCCGCCGCTACTATCCCTACCGCGGTGGAGAGGAGAAGCAGGCATCAGGCATCGCAATTTCATACATATAGGAGACTTCCTTATGCCGAAAAAAAACACACAGAAAGAACAAATGCCAAAGGTCTATCGCAATGTTACGATTTTCGTTCCGGATTTTAAATTCCTGCCCCCAGAAGCCGCAAAACATGAACCGTGGAAATTGCCCGTGCCAGTATTTATGCTTGGCGACCAGGCTTTTACGATAACTTGTAAGGAATACACCTATTTTATGACAGATGACTCAACTGCACTTGCAGAAGAACTTGCAAAATATAAATTGCCCGTCCCTCCAGCCAAAAAATATAGCCCTAATCCCTCCCTTAACCATGCCGTAAGGCTTAAAATGCTTGAACTCGGTGCAAAATGGTCTTTGATAGACCATGACGACACAGTGATTATAAATTATTACACAGAAAAAGAGGGCGCATTCATAGCAATCGCAGACAAGGATAAGATACGATAGGGGCACTTAACGGTGGTGTGACTGAACCGTGTCAGACGGATATTTGGTTAGACTTCCGGATTTAGAAATCATCCCAACTTATTTTTTTCTCGATAAATGGCTGATAAATAGATACTCTAGTATCTCATTGCATGAGATACTAGAGCTTATTCATATCAATTTCATAACCAGCATTTCTAAGTTCTTTTGCGACAGCAAATTGCCATGCTTTATTATCATCCATAGGAATATATACAATACCTGATATATCATTCGGAGTTTCTACATTATCTTTAACCAAAGCACAAATATTTTGCCGTTGTAATTTACCAATAAGGTAACCATGCTCAAAAACAACATTTTGCCTTGCACGAGGTTTTAATTCACCATCTTTTAAGGAACCTACATCACATGGTGTGTATAATACAATACCAAAATTAACATTGGAATAATGTTCAATTTTTTCAATAATTGTCATACCTAGATTTGCTTGTTCATTTAATATAATAGGTTGCAAATCTAATTTTTCAATAAAACGTGCTACTTCAACTTTAGCTAACTCGTCGCGACCATGAACAATAAAAACCTTCGTAAAATCTTTATCAGAAGTTGTATTATTTTGTTCTGTTGAAGAATCTTGTTTTGAATTTTCTATTAAAGTTTCCATATAGCTAACTCCTTGGATGGTAAGCCCGAATAGCATACACTGATTTGTTAATACCCATTTTTTGAATAAACCTTTTTGAACATAATTAGAAATAGCATTAATGATTTTTTCATGATTTTTAATTCCTAATGCAAGACAAATAATAAAACTGTTTTCCTGAGTATCAATTTGATAATTATTTCTTACATACCATTCATAAAGTTTAGTAAAAATCAAAAAAGAAATATCATTTAATGATTTTTGAACCATACCAGAAAGATAATCATTCGAAGTTAGAGAACATTTAATATGAATATAATTACCATCTGCTACTTCGGTAGCTTCAATATGTTTACTTATTAATAGTTTTTTAATTAAAGCATTTACAGCTTCAATAGGAATTCCTAATTGCTCTTGCAATAATTTTGATGTAATACCATCAGGACAATTAAAAGGAGGTTCTTCTTCTAACCAACTTGTTTGTACTAATAAAGCATTTTTTAATTCTTCTTCATTAAAGTTTTCGAGTTTCATCATTTTTTTCTATCCTAATTTTTTTATAATTATATTTCATTTACATTATTATCTTGTAAGATTTTCTGGTAAGATAAAATCTTTTCATTCAAAGTTATAGCCAATTCAGGATTTGAAATTACAAGAGAAGTATTTAATCCAGAAGTAGAAGTAATATCAATTTCTCCATAGTTACAAAGAGGAAATTGAATGTTATTTTTATAACGTTTATCACGAGTTCCATCTTTATTCGTATAAAGCCATTGATATCTGACAACATTTGAATCTTTTGGAACTGACAAATTTTCTACAAATTCTCTTTCATAACCTTCATATGTTATATCTTTATGGTTTACAGCACCGACAGACCCTCTTCTGCAAATTAAAAGCTTATCCGGTAAAAGATAAAATTTCTCAGAATACAAGTGTAGAACAGGCACCTTCAAATTTGACTTAAAATACCAAGGAAGTCTGTTAATTGAAATCCTAAAATCTACACGTTTATAATTTGTACCAGTACCAGCCAATCTCTTTGATTCTCTATTGGATCTTTGTTCAACAAGCTGCCAGTGTTTTTTCGATTTATTTATACTTTTCCAAGCAAGTTTAAATTCATCATATGACTTTAGGATTTCATCATCTATTGAATAGTCCAGCTTAATTCTGAAGAAAATATGAATTAAGATTTTTAATAAAAAGGAAAGACAAGCACTAATAAAAAAGTAATTGTTTTGATAATAAAAGGCCAAAAGTAGCAAAGGAACAAAAGCCCATAAAAGATTATTTATTGCAATATGCCATTTTACACTTCGCAATATGGATTTATACTCGATAGGTTGCATTTCAGTTAAAGGACCATTCTTGATCTCATCAGTTGAACCACATAAATCATTATTTATTCTGATTGCCAATTCATCTTTTTCTGAGTGTGTATCTTTTATTTCTTTTGAAATCTGTTTGGATGAAGACGATTCTTCAACATAACTAACACCGGTACTAGGGATAGAAAATGTGCTACGATTTCTGCCATTAGACATTTTTGTAAATCTAACACCTCGAAAACCACAACTATAGCCAATGCCAGATTTACTAAGATTAATACGTACTCCATTTCCAAAACTTAATGATTTTCTGAATCTAATACCCATAATTCCATCCTATAACTAGATATTATAACATGAATTTCTATTCATTTATAAAAAACAATAGTAAGATGTTAAAAGCAAAAAAATAAAAAAATTTGTCTATTTAAGTCTAAATACAGCTGTAGGAGACCTTGAACTACCTTCCCTTACTATTTTTCCATCTTCAATAAGGGGATTAATTATTTCTTCAAGGAATCGGCTTCTACTTCCATAAGAAGTTACAGCCTGTAATTCTTTTGTAGATTTTGGGCTTTCCTTTAAGAGTTCAATTATTTTCTCTGAATCGGATTTTTCTACAAAAGAATCTTCTGCCTGATATATTTTATCAAAGAGTCTTAAATCAAGGAATCCTGGATAAATCATGACACATGGTTGCTTTTCTTCTGATGAATCTTTATAGCTTTCAATCATAGTCTGAAAGCCCGTTCCACCACGCTCCATCAAATTAGCAACATCAAGGCAAGCTGCAATTATTGTATTTCTGCGTATTGAAGGAATAGAGCCCTGTGGATATTCATTGTAATCTTTTGGTAAAAGCCAAGAACCTGGAGAAACAATATCGATTCTGTCAGCATAAATATCTATATCAATCTGTGTTCCGTAAATTGAATAATCACGATGAGCAATAGCATTTACCATAGCTTCACGGATTGCTTCTTTTGGATATGAACGAATTTCTTCCCTTCCGCCATCAGGAGTCTTTTTCCAGCCTGTTTTAGTATTTCGTTCAATAAATTGCAGTGCAAGTCTTAAGCCCTTTGATAAAGGGCCCTTAATTTTCTCATTATCAAGAACTGTTCCTGTTTTGTCTTTTCCACGCCATAAACGGCAGCAAATAAGAGTGTCATCTCCAGAATAATCATCTTTGAACATCATTAAGCCGGATTTAGCATAACCGTCTTTTGAAAGAATCTCTTCATTTTGAAGTTCCTTTACAGTCGGGGCTGATTTATCGCTTCTAAACTCTTTGCATAAATCAATGTAATCAGACCATTTGTCTTCAGAGTAAACGATATCCGTTGTTTCATTATCAACACCGAATTTTCGTTTTGAAAGAGTAATAATATCCTCTGGAGTTGCGGGAGTAGAATTACCGTCACCACGAATATAAACATTTTCATTAAAATCGCCTTCTCTATATTTTACAATGGAATCTGCAGGAAAGACTTTTACAGCAAGAACAAACTTTTCTGCATTTTCATCAACACTTCTCATTCCGTATGAAATTTTTACATGGGGAATTATATGACGATCATTAATCACTGAAATAAGATTTTTTGTTTTGTCAATTTCTTCTAGCGAGAGACCAAATGCATCCCGATTATCAGATACGCCAACGAAAATATATCCGCCTTCGCCATTTGCATAAGCAACAATTGTTTTTGCCCATTTTACTGGTTCATTTGGATTCAATATTGCCTTGAATTCATACTTTGTGTCTTCTGTCATGATATCTGAATATAATTCGTTAATTTTCATAATCTGGCCTCTCTGCCTGTATTATATCAAACATTGCCGAACATTGCCAAGACATTGCCCAACATTGCCGGAACATTACCAAGACATTGCCAGAAGTCTCACTTTCAATTTATGAAAAATCCGTAGGCCAAAAACCTACGGCCCACGAACTTAAAGTAAGGAGTTTAAGTAAAAGTTGAATTTCAGTGAATTCAGGTGGATTTTATTGATTTCAGGTTGATAATGTTATCAACCTGAAAAACGGCTGAGTCAAGGCTTTAAGCGTCAGCGTGCCTTGACCAGACGTATATGCCAATTTCAAAATCTAGTGTTATATTGTAGGTATCTAGGGGCAGAATGCCACTATTTTTGGTCTTATTCAGGGGTTAGAACAAAACCTGAAAACGGCGATGTCAAGGCCAAAGAGCAAAGCGTGCCTTGACACGACGTATTTGTCTATCGAAGTTCAGTTTGCTTCAGCTATCATATTTGTTAGCCATTTACACGGAAAATTTTACAAGGTCGTTTTTGTTTATCCCATAGCTAATTGATTCTTAGGAATGAATTCTACTTTTAAGTTCATACCAAGACCATCGGCTAATCGTTTTAATATTTTAATTGTAGGATTTCCTGATCCATTTTCAATTTTGCTTATATCCGACTGAGCAATTCCTGTAGTTTCCGAAAGTTGTTTTTGTGTTACATTGCAGGATTTTCTTGCATCAATAAGTGAAGAAATGATTTCATATTCTGGTTCAAGAGATTCGTATTCTTTTTTGAAAGATTCATCTTTCATCTGTTCATTTAATGCTTCTGTAAGTGTCATTTCTTTTCCTCAGCCACATTTTTACGGCAATACGCACAGCCCCTTACCACGGAAGGATGAATCGGGGGCGTCTTTTTTGGATTCGTACCATTCGCCCATGTAGAAGCAGCCGGTCTTGCCGTGTGGGAGGGGAATTTTTTCGCCGCCCAGCCAGAAGGACTTGTTTTTGACGGAGGCTTCGCTAGAGCTTTTGCTGGTGGCGGCTGGCAGGGGGCTGGTAAAATCACTGTCGCGTCTGGCTTCGTAGCGGGCTATTTCTTTTGTGATAAAATCTTTTGATACGGTGGGGGCAGGCACGGGAAAGGTAAACCATTTTTGGACATTTTTGTTCAGGTGATTTCCGTGCATCCATTCGTTGAGGGCGATTTCCAGACCGGGGCCATATTTTTCTGATTTTTCTTCGCCGGTAAAATGGAGTCCGTTTTTGGCAAAGAGTGGAGCATTTGATTTTTCTGAAGGGTCTATGGGTTTAAGTTCGGGATACTTTCCTTCTGACCATTCCTTGTAAACGCGGCTGTGGCGGGTGAGGACGAATTTGTGCCAGAAGGATGAATCTAAAAGGCCGTTTGCATAAAATTGACGCAGGGTTTCCATGGAGTTCATCAAATCCTGGGGACTTTCTTTCCAGTAACCGTAAATCATGTAGGCGTGGACTAAAATGCCGGCTTCTTTGAATGCACAGCATGCAGCCACAATGGAACTTAAATCGGTACCCTTGTGGATTTCGTCCAGGCCGTTTCCGGTTGCAATTTCAAGTCCTCCGGAGACACCTATCAGGCCACCGGCTGCAAGAAGGTCTGCCACATCGCGGGTAAAGACTTTTTCAAAGCGGATGTTTCCCCACCAGGTAAGGGGTGAACCGTGGGCAAGGTTTTCTCTGGCAAATTGAATCATGAGTGCGGGCGGCATGGCTTCGTCTACAAAATGGATGCCGAATATCTTTTTTTCCTCACACTGGCGCAGTATGTCCTGGTAAAGTCTGCTGATATTTGTCTGGCAGTAGCCTTTAACATAGTCCAGGGTAACGTCACAAAAGGCGCACTGATGCCAGTAACAGCCGTGTGCCATGTAGACTTTTATCCAGGCTCCGTCAGACCAGAGCCGGTGCATGGGGTTTGTATCGTCAATCAGTCTGGGGTAGCGGCTAAAGTCTATGTCGCTGAAGTCCGGAATGAGGGTGGAAGTGATTTCTCTTTCATAGGCTTCGCTCTCCGGGTCAGATTCCAGCGGAGTCAGTATATGGACGCTATCAGAAGAAAAACTACCATTCGTTAGTAAACTATCGTTAGTTAGGAATAATCTGAGTTTATAAAACTTTTCGCTTTCTCTTTCTGAAAGTGATTTTTCCCCTGACAGGACTTGCAAGAGCTTTTTGTAGCCTGCATAGCCTCTGTCGTAGCTGAGGGCATCGCAATAGGATGCTAAGGCTGGCTCCATGCAATCGCGCAGTTCGGTGTTGATAAAGCCGCCGCCAAAACTAACGAACGCTCGTTTGTCAAAGTTTTTCTTGAAAAAACGGCCGGTAGACAGTGCGGCGGCAAATGTTCCTGCAAAGGGAATGGAAATCAAGACGAGCGTTTTTGCTGGGGCGTTGCGGGGTGCGCCAGAAAAAAAATGCTGGCTGTTTTGTTGCGAGTACCCCGCAGAAGGGGGTGTCGGCGCAACATCGTGCGCCGCAGGGGGAAGGCTTTCCCCCTCTGCAAAAAGACGCTCAAGCAGGGGCTCATAAAATTCCTTCAGGATGGGGCTGTCAGCACCGGCTGCAATCTGGGCAAATGAACTTTCGCTTACGGTAAGACTTTCTGCATAGCGCACCAGGGCAAAATTTTTGTCAAAGACGGCGGTGATAAAATCTGCCAGATCAGCAAGGGCAAAAGAGGCAAGGGCGCGTGCATCATCTGTAGTCAAGTCGTGGTCCAGGCCGGCAAGGTAGTTTTCCATGCGGGAGCCTCGGGGAACATGAGCCCCAAAGACAAAACGATGGGCGCTTTCCTGTCCCTGCCCGCGCAGTATTGATGTAATGCGGTCTATCCAGTTGCACCATAGATTTCGTTCGCTCACATAGCGGCGCAGGTTAAAGGCTGTGGCGTCATCACCAGATTTTTCAGCCGTGTCAGCCAGAAAGATTGCCTTATCTGCACAAAGTGAAAAAAGTTTCTCCAGACCTTTGCGTGAAAAAATCTCATAAAAAAGTTCAATGTTCAGGTCTTTCCACTGGACACTGCAGCCAAGAGACTTAAAAAATGAGGATAGATATGCACCGCTGGGGTAGGCCGTGTTTAACTGCATGACAGGCGGCTGGAGAATCAGAACCTTCATGCATTGAGTGTAGCACATTTTAAGGGCTTCTACCAAGCGTCTGAAATCTTCAGATTTTTATTTCTGCTGAGGATATGGTGAAAAAAACTCGTTCACTTCGAGGATGGAAAATCAATCCTCATTTCCTTTAACTTTAAAGTAGTCTTAACTCGCTTATAATGAGTATATGGACTCTTACTTGGATGACGTTCGTTATAACATCAAGCACTACAGGGATTTGCAGAAAATAACCCAGGCTGACCTTGCAGAAAAGTGTGCGTGTTCTCCGGGGACAATCGGCGGAATTGAATCAGGCCGGACAAAACCTTCCTTTGATATGATGGTAACGATTGCTGATGCCCTGAACGTAAATCCAGCAGATCTCTTTATTACAGATGCATCAAAGTCCAGAGAAGAAATCAAACAGGATTTATACGCCCAGTTTTCCTCCGTCATTATCCATGCAAATGAAAGCCTCAAAAAAATCGTAGAAAAATCTACAGACAGTTACAACTGATGAGCGACAGCGGAAGTGCGAAAAGCCCGGCCTGCGAAGCGGGCAGCCCCCGTAAAATAAGAAAAATTCAAAATGTTGAGAAATCCATAAGGTATGATATAATAAATATGCACTTTTATAAGGCATCGGCTTTTCTGCAAAATTTGCAGGAAGAATGTATTTAGTGATGAGATTTTTTCTATGGCTGGAAAAAAATTACACATAGCATTCAGAAGCATTTCCGTAGCAATATGCTGCATCTGTCTGGTGACTGCAATTGTACTCTTAGTCAGGCTTTTTACTTCTACTACAAAAGATGTGAATGTGCAGGCTCCGGTTGAAGTTACTCATCGGGTGCTTTTTTTGTCATCATATAATCCTCTGTACTACACTTATGAA
>Ga0326512_10001757_pt1 | contig 16364 bp, 22 predicted proteins | sample 1_2617_0518_D_FD_203652 | JGI IMG/M metagenome (GOLD analysis project Ga0326512, IMG submission 203652) | Bovine rumen microbial communities from UC Davis, California, United States - 1_2617_0518 | ecosystem: Host-associated > Mammals > Digestive system > Stomach > Rumen | place: USA... | reverse complement strand
TCCCCGGACTGTCGTCCGGGGTTCGTTTGCTTTTGTTTTGTTTTTTTGCTTGTTAGTTTGTTATTTTGACCTGCGCCTGTATTAAATAACATATCAAATGACTTTGCGTCTCTTGCGGATATGTGATTGTATAACCTGAATAATTTGCATTTATGCTTATGTTTCCATTGTGTGCTTTTGTGGCATATATGTTTTCTATCCCCGCTAACTGTTCGCTTGTCAGCTCTCCTCTTGCGTATTTATCAATAAGCTCCTCCGCTGCGTCTAATTCGTAACTTGCTGGTAACATTATAAAATTAGATCTAATGTCCGATATTAAATCACATCCTGTCAATGCCTGAATTTGGCTTTTTTGTATAAATGCGTCTGTTCCTGTGCCTGATGTGTATATGTGCCCTATTTCTGTTATTGTTACATTTTTAACCGCTGCGCCTAAAGCTGTGACTAGGTCTCTTGCTTGGTTGACTAATGCTGCTAACTCTGCGCTCCTTGTATTTGCGTTGTCGTTGTATGCGTTATATTTGGTTGTCGCGTTTGAGTTGTATGTGTTTGTTTTTTCTTCTGCATTAGAATTATATGCGCTCGTCTTATTCTGTGCGTTAGTATTAAATGTATTTAGCTTTGTTTCGTAATTCGTATTAAATGCTGTTGTCTTTTCTGTTGCGTTCGCATTGTATTCGCTTATCTTACCTTCAAATGCCTGCGTCTGTTCCTCCAGCTCTTCCTCGACTGTCTGCACCGCGTCGGTGACCTGCTGTTTATACTCGTTTACTTCTGTGCGATACTGCTCAACCTGCGCGTTATAATTGCCGGTTAGCGCCCAATATTCGTCATTGGTTGGGGCTACACCTGCCGGGACTGCTTGCTTGCTTGTGTAGCTTGCACCCTCGTATAATACTATTGTTAGTGGTTCATATGCCTTTGTTGCGTCGTATGGGCCCATTATTAAAGGTACATAACGCGCTCCTATATATGTGTTGTATGTTTCCATTATTTAATCCTCCTTAAAATCCTATATCGTATGTAATTGCCTTTGTTTCGCCTGGGCTAAACGTGATCGGGGTGCCTAATACTGTTCTGTCTAACATTATGGTTGCGTTTTCACTTAAGGCGCTTGTGCTTAATTTAATTCCTAACGCTGTTTCTGTTATGCTGATGTTTTCGCTTGTCGGATTGTTAAAGGTGAATGTGTACACTTTAGTATTGCTTTCTGTTTCAGAAGCGACCGCCGAACTACATGTAAGGTTGTCATCTTGCTTTTCAAGCCAATAATCTTCCGCTGTTGCTGCTGTTGTTCCCGTTCCTAGCCTGCAAAATATTTTATTATACGCACTCTCGCCGCTACTGGTTGTGTATGGGTTGTTAAATACGTTTGTGAGCGCGCACATTACTCTTGTGTCGGTTGTTGTTGTTCTTTCTGTTCCTGCTGCGTCCGTCATTGTGAAAGCCTCGGATAAGCTTGGCTGATCGCTTCCCATTGTTGATGAGTTGAAGATCGCTCTTGTAAGTATTTTTTTAAAATTATTTGTAAACATATATTTATACCTCACTTTCATACACGTTAATAGATAAGGTTAATTTATTAGTCGTGCCTGCTGTTACTTTTGTGCTCTGTGTTCCGCTACTTATCCCCTCGATTTCGCTCGCCATATCTACGGGATAAATACTCTCAGTACTTCCCGTTTTAGTTCTTATAGCGTGCGCTATGTCTTGAAAAATGCTTGTTAAGCTCATGTTCTACCCCCTTAATATGCTGTGTTTATTACGTTTGTAATTGCGTTTGCGATAGCTGTGTCGGTTTCAGTCTTGGTATAATAGTTGTCAAATTTTTCCATAATTTGCACCACTGTTGTTTCAACTTCTGTCATGCGTTGTTTTAGATCTTCAATGTCGATTTGTATTTGTGCAATTGTTCCGTCGGTCGTGTCCGCGCGTTCTTCTAGGCTTTCAATGCGTTCTATAATCTCGCTCATATCTTGAAAAAGACCTCCTTTCAATAAATAACAGATTGCATCATGCTGCGTTTTCTTATATTTTTCTTGAATTTCTTCATAAGTTAAAAGCTCATTGAAATACATTTTATACCTCCTTACCATTTAAGGAGTAAATGGCCATAAAGCGGATCATCTGCAGTCATGATTGTATCAAAGGATATAAACTCCCAACTTTCAGGTATCATCGTGCAAAAATATCCGTCATTTGTTAATCCGAAAAAGATATATTTAACTATCTTTTTAATGATTGCCGGCGCATTGTTATCCATCCATTCCTCTAATAATGACACATATATATCGGAATAGCCGCCATTTTTAATTTTTTCAATTTCTGCTTGTAGGGCTGCAATGTCTTTTTTGATGTCGTCAACAGTCAGATCATAGCCGTCTATCTTGTCGCTGAATTTCTGCACATCTGAAACAAGTCCGTTAACATATTCTACCAATTTACATATTGTTTCGTAATAGCTGAGACTTTCATCATAGACAAGCGGCAACACCTTTTGACAGAAAAATCTGAAGCTTTTATATTTTGCCATTTTTTCAACCTACTTTTTATTTTAATTTACCATAAATTTAAGAATAAATCACTTAAATTTTTGATAATTAATTCATCAATATTAAGTAATACATCTCTATATTTTTGGAGCATTTCCTGATACGTTTCAGAGCCTTGCTTGCCCTTTGTTGTCGTTTCTGTGGTCTTATGGTCTGTCCTTCCGTATTCGGTCGTGTCTGTTCGGCCATAGTCCGTGGTATCTGTTCGGCCATAGTCCGTGGTATCTGTTCGGCCATAGTCTGTGGTATCTGTTCGGCCATAGTCTGTGGTGCTTGTTGCGTCCGTCTCTTCTTTTCCTTTTATTTTTGTGTTGCTGTTTGTGTCTGTTCTTCGTCCTTCCTGATATTCCAAAAGTGATACGGTTTTCTTTGCTGCGTCGCCTGTTCCGTATTGGGTTACGGACTGCGTTGAACGTCCTTCAAATTCTTTTTTTGTCTCGACTGTGTCGTTACTTGTCGCGCTTGGATATGTTGGGGTTGTGGTCGTATGTTTGTATGTAGTTAAATAATTGCCAGCTTCAACGCCACTAACGCCATTCTGTGGGGTGTCTGAGTATTTTTCAACAACGTCATCTGAATGATTTAAATGCGTTTTTTGTGTCTCTTTTTCCGCTCCTGTTGGGGTTTCGGTGGTCGTCACTTGTCCGGTTTCGGATACGGTTGTTTGTTCTCTTCCGTATGGTTTTACATTCTCGGAAAAATCTGTATTGTTTTCCGTATTTTTATCAATATCATTAACAGTTTTATCTTGACCGCCTGCCGTGGTCTTGTCCTGGCCGCCTAACGTGCTGACATCTTGACCGCCTGCCGTGGTCTTATCTTGACCGCCTAACGTGCTAACGTCTTGCCCTCCAGCTTGTCCTTGTTCTTGTCCTTCAACTTTGAAATCCGTATTGATAAATGGATTAAATTCAAATGTCTCTGATTCATAAAGCTTGTTATAATACGGCATTATTTCGGACATTCTATTGTTCAGGTATAATTTAAATAATCCAACTGTCTCAAAGCCTATCTCGCGAGTGTAATAATGCTTCAATATTTTTTTCTCAAGCTCGGCGCGGTGATTTTCGTCAAATATCGGATAATTTGAAAAAATTTTTTTTCTTGCTTTTTCAACAATTTCATCAACATCTTCAAAGCCTGTTGACTCGTTAAGCCCTGCATAATGCTCGCATATATACCTAACTTCCGTTGTATACTTGCTCATTTTCGCCCTCCTCTTCTCCTTCTAGATCCACTTCGTCCCCTGGAATTGATAGATCTGTGTCGCTGAAGTTTCTAAAATTAACCGTTACCTCTTCCTCTAATTCATCCCCCCAAATTCGATTAATCTTCTTTGCAGCTTCCTGCCTTGGAATAAGTCGCGTGTATCTGCTGGCTATCGTTCCTCCCATCTCCTGCATTACTTCATCTTTGATCATTCTTTCTTTTTTCTGAATTGTGACATTAGAAACGCCTACAAAGGTGAGAGCCTCGTTCCATATGCGAGTTTTTAGGTCGTGAATGTTTTCAGCTACATAAGGCGCGCCGGTGCTTAAAACTTTAAAGCCTTCCTCGTTAAAATCGTCATAAGCAAATATAAAAGGCGCGTTGCCGTCATATTGCATATAAGCGTTTTTAAGCGTCATTTTTTGCGACTCCGGGCATTTTATTAATACGGGTGTCTTTTGTGCGTTGATATTAACGTCTACAACTCTATCCATGTTCCAAAGACGATCCGCATAATATCGAATCCCTGGGATTATGGAGTTTTTTAAAACATTATCGTAAATAATAACTGAATTGTTCTCGTTTGCTCTGCATTTGTATCCGTTGTTTGCATAAGCCGTTCGTTTAATCGGATACATATATTTATTATATTTTGATTTTAAAACCCATGGTAATCCAAAAATACTCTTATTCGTTCCCTCTATGTCTTTTATAATATCATCCTGAAAAATCAACGCGCTGCCTCTATCCGTGATTGTCTTTTCTAAATACCAAACGTCAACCGATTCCGGCAGTCCGTTCCATTCAAAAACCGACATTGCAATCGAGAAAAGCCTATCGAAATATAAATTGAATGAGTTATTATTTTTTCTTAAACTATCAGAAAAAAGCGTTCCTTTTCTTCTTTTTCCCATTTTAACCTCCTTTTTTAAATTGAATTATCAAGGCTATAATTTCCGACTTCTGCAGCATTTCGCCAATATGTCAAACCTGAGTCAAAAAAGCTTTGACACCTTGCAATCGCATCCGCCGGCATATTGCCCACAATCTTACAACCTCTTGTTTTTACATAATTCCAATGCGGGCGCGCTGAGATATTCGGCACCTTGACCGCATTTGTTGCATAGCCGTAAACGCTGAAAAAATCATCAATCTTTTTAATGCAAGCGTAATCCGGCGCGCTTACTCTGAATGTAAATTTATATAAACCTTTTTTATATTTCATGTAACCATTTGATCCGGCTAGGCCGCTTACTGTGTCAGGCTTAAATTTTACATCTTCAATGCTTGCTCGTTGGCTTGCGATACCTTCAAGATTTCCCAAGATTCCGCCGGCTGCACTTAGTCCGCTGCCCTCTGCTTTATATGCGTTCATATTAGCATCTGCCGGCATTCCTGTCATTGCTCCGGCTGAATGCAGTCCGCCGGTTATGGCCTGCGCTAAATTAAACGCTGAGTTTAGCTGCGTTATTCTTATTGAATTTTGATTTTGATTAAGAAAAGCCTGATAGTTGTCAATTGTTAACGCGCATTGTGGCATTGCTCCGAGACTTAAGCCGTTGTTGTAGTTTGTTCCTTGACTTCTAAAATTAACCGGGAATAAACACACGCTCGGCTCAACATCTATGCATTCCACTAAATTAAAATATTGGTTCTCCTGATCCGGTAGTAAAAAATCTTCAAGTGAGAAAATCATTTGCTCACCGTCCGCGTTGGTGATTGAAATTTTATAAAATTGCTCAGTAAAGCATTTTTTATTTTTCGGAGTATATCCGTTAATTGTTCCATCATATAGATCAATCGCATATTGAGTGTCACGAATCCCTCCATGAGTATTGTATCCAGGCTGTCCATATTGCGAAATAATGTTTGTTGCGCTTGTTTCCGGAATTAATCGGATGCCCCAGGTATTGGCGCCTCCGTCTCCTCCTCCATAAATCGCATCATATAAAACGCCCATTTCATCAGAGCAGCTAAAATCCTGGCTGATCCATGCTCCTTGTGTGTAAGTTTCATTTCCGTAAGGCATAAATGCCGTTTGACTTGCCGCTTTATTAATACAATATGCGTGCATAAATGGGAGATTTATATATCTGACTTTTGTATCTTTTGCCCTGTTTCCGATTGGAACCGGCTCCGGTTCTGTGTTCTGCGTGATGGTGTCAACTGTACTATGTTCTCTTTCAACATAACAACTTTTTAACCCTGATTGCACCTGATCGCCCCAGGTCTGAAGGTCGTCAACCTTAAAAATAACGTCAAAAGTAACATTGTTTATATATTTTACTTCGATAACAAATGCATAAATATATTTTGTTGAGAATCCTTGATTTTCAAAGATTATATAATTGCAATTGATATAATTTTCAATATTTCCTTGTATTCTAACGCGCTCCTCGTCTTTTCTAATATATGAAAGTCCGTTTAATGTCAACACGGCTTTACTATTAAAATATGACTGTCTAGCCGCTTCATTTGCAAAAAATATTGTATTTTTTTGACTCGGATCAAGCGGAACCCCACGACACAATTTTAAAATACCTTGTGGTTGAATTATCGACATTTTTCGCCCTCCTTTTTTGTTTTTATTTTACCTTAAAAGCAAAAAAAAAACAATGCAAGCTGGCATCTGATTTGCATTGTTTTTTTTCATAAGTTTTTAAAGGGTGATTTTGAAATCCTTGCGTATAGGGTACATTTGTATTATATGTTTTTTTCTTCTTTTTGTCAAATTGTTTTTTATTGTATTTTTAAAATAAATTAAATCAAAACTGTTGACTTCTTTCAATTGTAATGATATAATTACATTAACAAATAAAGAAAGGACACCGAAAGGGTGAAGGTGGTTAACATGACACACACTTTAAGAACATATTTAGACTATTTTGATAAAGTTAGTAATGTTACTCTTTATTTTGGAGAACATAAAATAAATATTGAATTTTATAAAAGCGGCTCTTATGCACTTATTAAACAATTTAGAAATTTAAAATTTGAGTTTGTTAACCTTTACAAAGATACATTAACATTAAAATTAATTTAGGAGGACGGAATGAGATGCAACCGTGTTAAATGGTCAAAATAAAAAGAACCCCTTAAAGGGGCTCTTTTTTTTAGAAAAATTTAGAAAGAAATAGAAAAACATGAAAAAGTTGCAATATGTAACTATGTTTTTATTCTACATTTTTTTTATGAAATTGTCAATGTTACCGTTGCAGTTTTTGTTGAGTCAAAAACAGATGTAATTGTAATTGTTGCTGTACCTGTCGCATCTTCTGCAATCTTTACAAGTCCACTTGCGTCAACTGTCACCTTGTCGTTATTACTTGCGTAATTAACCGCCTGAGGTGCATAATTTGACACATTAACAGCGATCTGCAATGCAAGGGTGCTTCCTGGGGCAACTGTGGCAGTTGCCGGAGTAACTGAAATACTGTTTACTGTTGGCGCTCCTGGCACAAATAAAACAGCGTTCTCGAACGGAGAAATAGATAGAGTTTTCCAATTATGTAGCCAATAGTTACGACTTAACCCTTCTCCGTTCTCAAGGTCTCGCATTTCGATTAAGTTATCATAGATCATTAAAAAATCTTCTGACATTAAAATCAACGGGATCTGATTCAATGCGGTCATTTCTGCCGCTGTAAATTCGTGATAAGTCGCATCTGTATCCTCGAACAATTCTGCAATCAATTCGGTGTCAAGGTCTCCGAATCCGTCAACAACAATTTTTCTTTGTTCAAATTCATCAATTGACATATTGAATGCTACTGCGAGCACCTTTACATCAATAAGCGCATCCGCTGCGGAATCAATCAATATCACCTGATCAGACTTGTCTGTCTTTGTTTTAACCTTTGCAATGTTATATTTTGATTTCATGAAAGTGAAATCGTTAGACGCTTTTTTAACTGCAATAACTAAATCCTCCGCGGTTGCTCTATCTGTAGGAGCTACAATCTCAGTAGGATATATAAAAGAGTTCAATATTGTTTTTGCAATTAAATATTTTGAAGCCTGATACTCGGCATAGTTTGCTCCGGTTGTTAACTGTTCAATTATTTTTTCAATTAAGTCAATAACTCCGCCCTCATTCAAAAAGGCCTGCTTGATATCATTATCCTGAACAGTTGTTTTGAAAAATTTCTTGTAGTTAATTACGTGAAAAGCGCTCTTGATGTCCGGGAGTTCTCTGTTAAATACATTTGTCTCCGCGTATTCCGGATCATACTGCTGAGGTTTTGCCATTTCAATAAAAATTTCCTCGGTTGATTCTCCATAATCTAGAATTCCTTTTTTTAGGACTGCAAGCGGACTTTCGTATAATTTCGATTTTATCAAAACTCGTCCGATTCTGTTCACAAGTGCATTTCTAAATTCGTTTAATAATGCAGGGAAATCCATCAATACAGCTCCGATTGATTTAATTACTTCTGCATTGTTTGTTGCGATTGGCACCTTGTTTTGATAATTTGTTGATGCGTTGTTTCTAATTGCGTTTAAAATATCAACTGACGCGTTAGTGATAGTTAGTGATCTTGGAATTGTTGGCATTTATTAATCCTCCTTTTTCTTCTTCTCTTCAAATAAATCCTCGTAAGTTACATTTTCGGCGCGTTCTTCTTCTGTCTCTTCTGTTTCTTCTGCATCTTCTTTTTCTTCTTCCGGCTCTTTTTCTTTTTCTCCAGGTTCGGAAAAACGCTCGGCGTATTTCTTGCGCCACGATTCGTCTAGCTCTTTATATTTAGCTTCCCAATCTTCTCCCCCTTCTCCTTCTTCTGTCTCTTCTTTTTCAACTTCAACACTATCCGAAATATCTTCAAGAAGCTCAATGGCTGCGTCGCTGGTCACATCTTCGCCAGCGTAATTTTTAAATTTTTCAATGAGTTCCTCTTTTGTTAATCTCATTTTTTAACCTCCTTTAATTTTTTATTTACAAGACTTTGAATTTTTTTAATATCAGAATCAGAAAAACCTAATTTTTTTAGTTTTTCTTTTCTTTCGTCTCCGTTCCCATATTTCCCTCTTATAACTTCATTTATAAGATTGTCTGTAATTTCCGGTTTTTTCTTTTTTTCAAAATATCTTAAATGATACTTCCATCCCCCGGACGGCGCATAAAATTTTCTTGTGCAAATTTCTTTGCCAGTCTGATCTCCTGTTCTACCGCCTGAAATTCTTCCGTTTTCATTAATTGACGCGTGAACAATGTTGCCATTTCCACACATCATTATGACGTGATCCCCAGGATTTAAAAAAATATCTCCCGGCTTTTTTTCCGGATCCGTGACAATCTGAAAGCCTTCTTTTACAAGCTGGCTCAAAAGATTTCTTGTTGTAGAGTTTTTATTGATTTTAAAACCGCCCTGAATTAATGCAGCGGCAACAAAAGAGCTGCAATCATAATCCGGGCCCGTTCTATTTTTCTGATCATATCCATGACTATTATCATTCGCTGTTTTAATAGCCCAATCTAGCGACTTCAATATATTTTTCAAATTTAATCTCCTCTTTTCACTAAATAATCATATAACTGTTGTATAATCTTGGTATTATTTTCTATTGCTTTTTTGTTCTCTTCAAGTGTTGTCTTTCTTTCTTCGTTTAAAAAATTAATCTGCCTTGTTGTATTTTCGTTATTTTTTGCTACAAACCATCCCATACATATACACGCTGCTATGGGAAAACCAACATTTGAAATTAAAGTGATTAATGTGTTTGCGTCCATTTTTCTCCCTTCAAAATGTTTCACGTGAAACATTTTTGTTTTTATAATATAATAAAAACAAAAAAAATGCAAGGAAGGAGTTGTTTTTTTTGGAGTTTTACTCTAGTAAAAAATTACTAAGTCAAAAAGATTGCAGGGGATTAACCCCCGAAATTTTTATAACACAGTCAACAAGAAGCGCGGGAAAAACAACGGAATTTTCTCATGTTTTAGTTGACGACTTTTTAAAAAAGGGCTCAAGGTTCGGAGTGCTTTACAGATACGATTATGAGCTTGAGGATTGTGCCGACAAATTTTTTAATGATATAAAAGAGATATATTATCCATCTAGCGAAATGATAAGTGTTTCAAGGTTGCGCGGAAAATATCACGAGCTGTGGTTAGATAATGATTTATGTGGATATGCTCTCTCCATCAATTCCGCGGATACATTAAAAAAATATTCTCATTTTTTCAATTCAATTGATCAAATGTTTTTTGACGAATTTCAAAGCGAAAGCAATAATTATTGCTTTAAAGAAATTAAAAAATTCCAATCGCTGCACACATCCATTGCAAGAGCTCCAGGTAAACCCGTCAGATATGTGCGCATGATTATGTGTTCTAACCCTGTGAGCATTCTTAACCCATATTATGCCAGCATGGGCATCAATGAAAGACTTAGAAAAAATACAAAAATTCTCCGCGGTGATGGGTATGTTTTGGAAAATTATCACAACGAAAATATTCTAAATGCGCAGGAGCTCTCAGGATTCAACCGTGCTTTTGCAAAGGATGAATATCAAACATATATATCTCAAGGACTTTACCTCGATGACAACAGCTCATTTATTAAATCTATGAACGGCCGTTCTCGTTACCTGGCGACAATCAAATTTAGAGGAAAGCTTTTTGCGATTCGTGAATATGAAGAAAGCGGAGTTATTTATTGCGATAAACGTGCCGACAAAACAAACAAAAATAAACTTGTATTAGATGTTAACGACCATGACATTAATTTTGTAATGTTGAAAAAAAATGATTTTTTCATAAAACAATTAAGATATTTTTTTGATCGTGGTTGCTTCAGATTCAAAGATTTAGAATGTAAACAAACAATTCTGCAGCTATTGAGTTATTAATTTTTTTATGTTAAAATAAAAAAGATAGTTATCGGGATTGCAAAAAGTCGTGTTGATACAGTCCAAAGCTGACGGCCTTTTGAGAGCCTTGTTTATCATATGGCCTTTCTTGACTCTATCAAAAAAACCCGGCTAAAGTGCCGGGCTTTTTTTGTTTCACGTGAAACATTTTTATTTTTTTAATGATAAAATTGTATCGTTTAAAATTTCAATTAATTCCTCATTTTTTTTATGTTCCGCTTTATAATTCATTAATTTTTTTTCTAAAATTTTAATTTCAGAATTCAAATATTTTAATTCTTTAAACTTTTCAATTATACTAAAAATCAGAAACGCAACAACCATTATTGCCAGCGTTAAAAAAAACCAAATTAAAAAAATCACATTAAACATCTTTAGGGATCACCTCTTTAATTCTTCCATCATCATCAAAAACCGGGCTATAATATTTTTTTTCTTTTGCAAATTTACAGCCCGGACACTGTTCCCTCAATTCCATTGAGTTATTACATCTTAGAGCCTGACATTCATATAAATAACTATCAAAAAAAACACAATTTCTATTGATTTCTTTCACTTTTTTCACCTCCGTATTTTTCCACAATTTTTCTACATTCAACCAAATAGCTATATAGTTCCGGAGTATCATTTTCAGAAATTGGAGTTTCTGCAGTTCTTATTAATACTCTTCGAAAAACCGTTCTAATTGTTCCATTAATGCTAATATTATTTTTTTTCAATAATTCAATATATTCAATAATGTCCGCGTCTGTTTTTTTATTAAGTCTTAAACAGATTTGAACGGTGCTTTTTTTATTGTATTTATTTTGTCGCTTCATTTTTTCCCTCCATCTTTATACCACATTTTGGGCAGTAATTCCATGTGTTTGTATCTTTATATATCCAAACGCTCTCCTTACATTCTGAACACTCGCAAATATTGCCAAATCCGAACTCTTCAGCTACTACCCAATGCCCTGCCTTTGGCTCTTGCTTCAATAATTTAATTGCGCTATTCATTGCAAAATTAAAACTATCTAAATTTACATCACATATTACAGTATCATTTCTAAGAGTAAGAGCTTGCTCTTTTAAAAGAGTTAACATTTTTATAGTTTCGAACCTTATTGAATAATACTCTTTTTTGTTACCTTTGAAAGACTCTTGATTTAATGCGTCAATTGCCACATCTAAAGCTTCTCTAATCTTTCGGTCTGAAAATCCGCATTCTTTATATTTCCATAACGCTTTTAAAACTTTTACTGCATCTTCTCTTGTCATGTTATACCTCCTTAATATACTTCAATTCCGTATTGTTCAAAAAATTCCTCCATGTCGGAAATATCCCAATTACCGAGCTCTATTTCATTATCTTTCAAATATTCTTCAAATTCATCACCTAAATATTCACTTAAAGATATAAGGCAATTTGCTTCTTCGTGATATATTTTAAATTTTGTGTAAATTATGAAATCTCCAACATATACCGGATTTTTATCAAGGACTTTCAAAAATTCATCATATGAATCTATATTACTTACTAAATATTCTTTATATTCAGAAAAAATTTCATATACACCTAACTCAGTTATAATATCGTCATTAATTAATATAATTCCCTGATGTGCCTTTTTTTTATGATATTCTCTTTCAACATCAATTCCCCACTCTTCAATTTTTTCAATCATTTCAAAATCAATCATATTTGAACCCCCCTAAATTCTAACTCCGAGCCTCATGCAGTTAGTTTTTGCATCGCAAAACTTTATCCAGCTTTCATTTGTCATGTTCTCTAAATAATTTTTCTTTGCTTCCTTGTATTCTCTTAATGCTATTTCTTTTGATGTGTATTTCATATTTTTTCACCCTTCACCTTTCCGGTGTTCCTTTCTTTATTTGTTAATGTAATTATATCATTACATTTGAAAAAAGTCAACAGTTTTGAATTAATTTATTTTAAAAATACAATAAAATACAATTTATGGATTTTTCATATAATCGAATATGGTTCTTTGTGCTGTCGATTCGTTAACTCTTTTAATTGCTTTTTCATAAAACACTTTATCTTTTTCACATCCTAAAAAATCGCGGCCTGTTTCATGTGCTGCAACGAGCGTTGTTCCGCTTCCAGCACATGGATCAAATACAAGCTCTCCCGGACGCGATAAATCATTGATTATATTTTTAATTAAATTTAAATTTTTTTGTGTCGGATGATACTCTTTTGATCCTGCATTTTCAACATATATATTTTTTTTAAATTCCGCATTAAATGCGCCACCGGGTTTTTTTATTACAATTGCATTTTCTAACGACGAAATATAAAAAGTTTTTCCATTAACCGGCATTGGGTTATTTTTTAAATAAACAACTTGTCGAATGCTTATTTTTTCATTCTCTTTTATTTTTTTATTTTTAAAAAATTGAAATATTAAACTCATTTGTTCGATTCCGCAAAATATAAATATATTACCTTTTGAAATTCTTAAACATTCTTCACAAAAATTTTCTAAATCAAATGTCACAATATCCGCATTTCCCAAGCTTTGAAATCTGTTTGCAAATTGTTTTCTTTCATTATCCTTAAAATCATTTACCCCCCCATAGGGGATATCAGTCAATATCAAATCAACGCTATCATTTTCAAGTTTTTTAAAAAATTCCATACAATCAACATTAATAAATTTACGCATTTTACCTCACATATCAAATAAAATTATTATAAAAATTAAAAGAATAATAAAAAAACCATCAACTCAACTCCCGCATTTTATATTCTTCTTTAATCAACACCGCGCCGCCTTTTATCTTTTTTTGTTTAAGATTTCCCGGAATCGTAAGACCTGGGCGCAAGTCCTCGACCTTGTGACCTTTTTTAATATATTCCTTTTCATCCTGATCAAGTCGCAGCTCTTCCAATTCTTCCACATTTTCCCCAATGCTGGCCAAAAAAATTTTTTTGCAGCGTTCAGAAAGTCCGGCACATTTTAATATATATTTTTTTGATTCTTTATCTTTTTCTATATAGCCTTTTTTCCTGAAGAAATAACCCTCGCTCCAATCTGCTTCTATCTTCCACGCTCCAAGCTCTTTTTTATCAATTTTAATATTTTTCAAATCCTTCTCAGTCGTTCCATCGCAATGAATTGAGTCGGTGTCAGAATAGCAAAATCCCGGTTGATCTGCTCCGTTATAATTTGATTGCGCTTTGTTTATAGTTTCCCAGCGCGCATATGCTGTTATTGCCGCGCCTATTGGAATGTATCCGCCTTGTAGCTCGAATTCGATATAATCATAAAACAATACAACTCCATCCTCATTTTTAAAGGGTACTTTATAACTTGAGTTTCTCGATTGTGCGAATTTTCCGGCTAAATTGTTTAAAAAAAGCTTTGCAACTTGTCGCTCCGCCTCGCTTTTTGCGTGCTCTTTCAAATATGCATATTTATTAATGTAATCATCAAACAACCCTATTTTTTTCTCAAAAAAACAACCACTCAAGATTTTAAAATTATAAATGTCATAATGTTTTTTAAATAATTTGAAATCTGTTTCGGTTAACGTTAACTCAACCGTTGCAGGTTTTAAATTGCCGTCAAAATCGCGATATTTATCGTAATATTTGCCCTTATAATATATATCAGACGTTTCAAGAGCCTTCTGACCGTTATAATTTAAATTATTTTTTACTCTTATAAACGGCAAAAACCCATCTTTCAATTTAAATTGACATTCGAATTTTAAAAACACGTAATATTTACCAGGGTTATTTTTTACCTGATCCGGAATTTTTCCTACAAAAAATTGAGGAGTTCCGACCGGGTAAGCGTTCCCACTTTTCGAGTGCATAACATACGAATAAAGGCCGTTGCAGTCCGCTGTTATCCCATCTTTTAATTTTTTATGCATTTTCCCAGGTACAGCATACACCCATCCTCCGAAATAAGATTGATTAATATATGCATATGCATTTAAACATCCAAATATATCAGGATCTATATAATAATCAAATAGATTTTTTATATAATTTTTGTATTGAAAATATGAGTCCCTTGAATCCATTCCGAGGGTGTTTCGCCATTCTTTCCAACACATAGAGCCGATTGTCAAGCCGTCAATCCTTCCATCGTTCGCGGTTGCAAATTCTTCCAAGCCTTTTTTTAATATCAACACATCATTTTTTATATATTCCATTTCTTCAGCTGTTGCAATGTATCCCGGTTCGCGCTTTTTTTCATAGTCAATAGTTCCCTTTTTTAAATCCATGTTGAATTTTTCAGCTATCTTACTAATTGAAATTGGCAAAATTTTATATGAATCTAAAATAATTATATATTTTTTATCAGGTTTTTTTATTTTTATGCCGAACCACTCGCCCGCCGAATTGATTAATAATCTATAAGTTGACGAGCTCATTGCCTTATCATCATAATATCTCCACCCTCTTTTAGTTTGAAATCCTGACATTTTTAATTTTTTATGATTAAGTAAAAAATCCACCCAAAAAGAGCCGTCAAATTTTAAATTATGAAAATATAAAACCGTGTTACAATTTCGAATTTTCCAAAAATAATTAAACATTTCTTCTATATCAAAAAAATACTGTATCCATTTATCAGGAGCAAAAAGTTCGCAAGATCCGGCAAGCCATACTCTTGTTTTTTTTTCTTCAACAGTCGTTTCAAAATCGCAGCTGAATATTCTATCAAAATTTTTCATGTTTTTCCTCTTTTCTAAAAATACGTGGTATTATAGTAATTTTCAAATCTCTTGCTGTTTAATTTTTTTGAAATCTCCTGTGCCTGTTCAGCCGTCAAAGGTTCTCCATTAATTACCGTTATAAATGCGCTTAATGAGCTTTCAACCTCTTCTTGATCTGATGAATACGCTATTACGTTTGCAGCTTCAAGCAGATCGTCACTTGCTGCATTTATAATTTGCATAGTTTGATTAAATCCAACCTTTTGAATTTTTTCATTTAATGCATCCAATGCAACCTGGCACGCGTCTCGATTAAATCCATCATTTAAAATTCTTATAATTTCCTCATACACAAGATCGCTCTCGGCCGGGTAAAAATCATCTGAAAAACCGCTAAAATCCTCATGCTCTTCCAGATCTTCAAATCCACCAATCTCGTCATCGCTCTCGGCCGGGTAAAAATCATCTAAAAAACCGCTAAAATCCTCATGCTCTTCCAGATCTTCAAATCCACCAATCTCGTCATCGCTCTCAGCTCTTTTTTTGCTTGCCAAAAACTCCTTTACATCCATCAGAAACCATTTTAAATCTTCTTCTGTTTCAATAGTTTTGATAACTTTTTCAGTTGTCGGAAATCCTGACTCTTTCGCCACTTCTCGCGCGATTTTTCTCAGTTCAATGCCTTTTTGCTTTTTTTTCTTTTTTCGAGTTGCTTTTCGCTGAGCTTTATATTTTTGTTGATATTTAAGTCTTGCACTTGCGCCGGTTAAGCTCTTGCCCGCTTCTGTTTTAAGGGTTCCCATTTCTTGCAGTTTTTTAGGTGTTAATTTTTTTAATCTCCTAACGCTGCCAGCTGTTATTTTTTTCGGAATGTCAGGGATCACACCATCCGGAAAAACAAACCCTTTTTTTTCAAGTCGCCTTTTTCTTTGTAAGACCATTTTTCTCTCGTGTCTATATTCAGCCACCAGGCTAGACGCTTGTTTTTTTCTTTTTTCTCTCAATGTCGTATCACCTCCATAATGTAAGTATATCATATGGACAACCATCCGG
>Ga0326512_10001756_pt1 | contig 16367 bp, 20 predicted proteins | sample 1_2617_0518_D_FD_203652 | JGI IMG/M metagenome (GOLD analysis project Ga0326512, IMG submission 203652) | Bovine rumen microbial communities from UC Davis, California, United States - 1_2617_0518 | ecosystem: Host-associated > Mammals > Digestive system > Stomach > Rumen | place: USA... | reverse complement strand
GACAAGTCCAACTACTGCCTTGTTGGTGTATACTAATGGCTTTTGAAATTAGTTGAGGCGTTGTTGTTTTAAGAAACACATCACCGTCTTTTCCCGGAACAGGATCTATTCCACTGCCGCCTGTTGGATCTGAAGTTCCGACATAATTTGTAGATTTGATAGTATCAACTATTCCAACAGCATCTTCAACCTTTGAAATTCTCGAAGAAAGCGAGTTAGTATCTTCTGGATAAACTTCTTCGCCTTGTGCTGAATAACTATCACGCAAAGATTGAATGCCGCTCATTGTTCGTTCTAAAACATACGAATGGATTTCCTGACCATGAGAATTAAAGACAATTCTATCGCCAATTTCAAAACATGGATTACCCTTAAACTCCGCCTCAAAAGGAACATAAGTAACTTTATCCATTACACCCAAAAGGTTGCTTGCGATATAGTTAAATGTATCTTTCGCAAAATTATCATCTCCAAGTCCTTTGAGCATAAAGTTGTTTTTTATTGTGTAAGTGTTCACAGCATCGGAACTTTCCTCACCGGCTGCACCGAGTACGTCTCCGTCCTCTGACAAAATTTGAACACGGTCGATTGCCGTTGTTGTATAATCTTCGTAGTCAGTTGATATAGTAAATGTATTTGCTATCTCATGTTCTGTCTGATTATCATCCAATATAAGATAGTGAAATATACCGTCACGCCCGATATACCCAAACACACCATTGATTTCGCAAATAGCATTGAGAATATCCTTGCCGGAAATCCGAGGGATTTTCTTTGTTTTCTTTATGATAGCATTGTCGTTAGGCAATGTTGTTGTTTCTTGTACAACCCAAGAATGTGTTTCAAGAAGCCTTGCAAAAAACGAATCACGAAACTCTTTGACCGTCATTGAATCAGAACTTCCCCAAGCGTTCTTGTACCAATTCTTATAAGTGTTTCTGAGAATTTTATGATAATGGCTATACGCCGTGACTTCTCTTGTTGTCCTGTCGCTTGACGGCTTATCAGAAAGGACTTGATAATCACCGAAAGAGAAAGGTGTTGACGCGCCTTGCAAAGACATAGTAATAGTAAGCCACTTGTTCAACATTTTAGGAGCGTTATACTTAACTGTAAGTTTAACAGCGCGTGGTTCTACTGCACCAAATTTGAGATATTCCTCAGAACAAAGGCTTTCAATAAGTCGAAAACTCTCCGACACAATATCCTCGTTGCCTAAAACAGATTGTGTTCCTTGTATCGCAATATGGATTTGCTTATCAAGAGAATCATTTTCGAATAATTCTGCGTATTCATAATCAACCATCGTATAACCTCACTTAATAACCGATAAATGCAAAACGAACGGAATTGTACTGAACAATAGTATCGTCAGCGTAATATATGCTATACTCAGGATCGGGCATATACATATCCTGTGTGATGTATTCATCTCTTTCCGGCACATAAACTGTAACACTTGCTTTTCGTTCAGCCGGATTTGTAAACTGACTTCTGATAGAATTTACTACCGCACTAATCTCTGTGTTTGTCAGCATCGGAACACATTCAAATTCAGCCTTGTCCGGTACATGAGATAAAGCGTTTCTGTGCAATACACCATCCGCATCACGATAACTGTCGAGGTCTTGTATCAAGTGCGTTATCTTATAACTATCTGCTTTGATAAATGAAAGTGGTATCGTGTATGATCCCACTCTCACCAAATATCCACCGTATGCCATTTTGTTTTTCCTCTCACAAAGAAAAAGGACGCACGGCGGATTGTCCGCTATACGCCCTTAATCATTTACGCAAAAACAGGATTTCCTGTTCTTTTCTGATAATCGTTGCCTTCTTTTCGGATTGCTCTGAAAAGTTTTGCCGTATCTCCTACAAGTTCTACACTTACATTAATGTTACCGCCCTGGTTAGCCATTGCCGCCATAACTGCACGATAAACTCCGTCAGAAACCGAAGCAACTATCTGATCGTTGTTGGCAACCGCTGTGTGGCTACCCATCTTTCCAACTAACTCAGGCGCGCCGTTTTCACGGGCAAGGAACATTTCGGCTGATTTCGGTTGACCGCCACTTGCATAGCCTTGTATTGGTTTCCATTTTCCATTGATAAAAATACCGCCGTCAGCATTTTGTCTGAAATGGCTAACAACAGTTGAAATAATACCACCGACAGCACCGATTTTCTGTTGCATACCACTAATCAAACCTGAAATGAAATTAGAACCCCAAGTCATTGCTTTTTGTGGAAGCGTTGCAAAAAACTGTCCGATACTTGTGAATATGCCTGTTACGGCTGTGTAAACATTCTGCCCTGCTGTTCTTACGAACGAAATAGCATTGTTTATCGTTGTTTGTATTACCGTTACTATCGTGTTGATAATGTTGGTTATATTTGTTTTGATTTCAGTAAACTTACCTACAACAAATGCTTTTGCTTCTCCGAATTTCTGTTTGACAAATGAAACAGCAGTATTGACAGAGTTTTTCTGATAATCAACCCAGTTTTTTATCCATCCCGAAATCCGTTCGTATGCCCTTTGATAGAAGGTAACGATTGCCTCTATTGTCAGGTTGATCGTTCCTTTAATCCCATCGTATTTTTCGTACAGTTCCTTATCATCAGGATATAAATACTTGCCTATCGTATTTCCAATATCTGCACCGGCAAAAAACGCGACAACGCCAGCCGCTAAAGTAGAACAAGCAACTGTAATCGTACCGCCGATGCCGGATAACGCCGTTGTAATTGCCGTTCCGACTTTTCCGACAACACTTACCGCACCAGCGCCAACTCCCTCAAACAATTTCGCACCGATGTTCATGAATTTTGCAAACGCTTCGCCAGAAACAATGTAAAGTCCAAGATTCCTCAGCAAATTCTTTCCAATCGCAACGGCGGCAGACGCAAGACCTTTTCCAGCGAGTGATAAAGTAAATGCACCGGCTAAGTACGGGATTGCCGCCGCAACGCCTTTCCTGAACTCTTCGCTCTTAAATACCGCAATCATTACAGATGCGAAACCTTTAGCAATATTCCCGACAAGTTCAGCAGACTGACTAATGATTTCAGAGAATCTTATCTGATTAAGCAATTCAGTTATGCCTTTGCCTATCTTGTCTCTGATTTCCTTATCGCCTAATGTCTTATTCAGGATTTTAAGAATGCCAAGTATTCCATCACTTAGTGTTTTGCCGATCTTCTCCCAACCTGTCAGTTTGGTTTCTTTATCTACATCGCCGAGTGCATTTAGGACATTTTTGATTCCGTTCGCTATCTCTTCCGCAAGTTTATCAAACTTTATGCTTGTTACAAGATTGAATGCAAAGTTTATCGCGCCTAAAAGGATTTTCCCTATCGCTTTTCCGATCTCACTTATAACGCCTGTGTTTGCAAGTGAATTGATTGCAGTAGCAATTCCTTTTCCGAGGTTTTTACAAGCGTCTATAAATCTCTGCCATTGAATGCCTTTTATAGCAGATACAATCGCATCACCGATGAATTTCCCAAATGCGCCAAAGTCGAATTTTTTGATAAACTCTTCGGCAAATATCAATCCTGTGTTGATAGCACCAGCAATAGTATTTCCGATTGATTTCGCAAGACCAGGCGTTCTGAAAAATCCATTAAGCAAAGTCGCTATTGAACTTGCAATACGCCGCGCCGTGTTTTGAATCTTTCCCCACGGAATACTATTCAAAGCATCGCGAAGTTTTGCCCCGAGAAGTGCGCCGAGTTCTGAAAAATCGGCTTTCTTCCACATATCTTTCAGCCAATCCGCAATCTTTAACCACTTCGGATCAATGGGTAATTCATTAAACTGAGAACCACCTGTGCCGCCGTCTGGATTAGTGCCGGAATCATTACTTGTCAGATTATTCAATTCATCAAAAGGCTGCAGTGCTTTCTTTGCTGCCTTGCCTGCCTTGTCAACCTCTTTTGTGTAATCTTTCGTCTGTTTAGTAGCCTTAATCCATGTGCTATGTCCTAATATAGCGGAAAGCAACTGATTGAACTTGTTTATCAAATCAACGATCTTGTCCGACACCATATCAATGATATTCCCAAGACCTCTAAATGTGCCACTTGCATTCAAGATAGGCGCGGTGAGCGTAACAATCGTGTCAGCAAGATATTTGATAGCGTTCCTTATCTTATTAAAACTTGCCGCCGTTTTATCACTAAATTGTAATAACTCCCCGAAACTCGTCCTTGTTTCGGTGATAACCGCTCTCAATGCCATTCTGGTTATCATAAGACGAAGCATATTCCCGACACGGGTAAAGGATTTGAACAGTTTCTTTGCTATATCGTCTGTCTTGTTCAAATTCTTAGCAAAACTCTTAACGCCGCTTACAACCTTGCCACTAACAGTTTTTGCAATCGAAGAAAACGCACTACCGATTTTGCCCACTATACTAAGCGTAGTCGAAAAAGAACTTTTTAATACATCACCGAAACCTTCAAAATTCAGTTCGTGCGTTCTGTTTCCAAGATCATCCATCTCCCGTTCTAAATCCCTCATGGATTCTCTTGTACGCTCGATATCATATTGCATTTTCGCGTAAGTGGTAGTTGTTGTGAATTTCGGGTTTGTTGCCAATCCACGGCTCATATCTTGTATGAGTTTCAGCAATTTCGCGTCCGCTTTATCTATCTGGTCTTGAAGATCAAGGAACGATTGTGTAGGTTTTATTACATTTATCTTTTCCAAGAACTTTGGCAAGTTGCTTACTTTCTGCATAAACGCATCAACAGTAGCACCTACCATTGAATATTTGCGCGAGGTTTCATCTGCACTTCGTGGCATTTCTTCCATGACTTTTTCAGCACTCTTTGTCTGATTAGTCATTGTAGCCATACGGGAATTGATATTTTCCAATGCCCTATCAATAGCGTTCAAAAGTGACGGATCATCACCAAGCGCAGTCTTGAACATATCTGCATTTTGCGTGATTTCTTCCCTGAGCGAAGTGAACTCATTCCTAAGCGCCCTTAAAGATGAAGGCGAATCCGCAAAATCCGTATTGTAAAGGCTGTGAAGTGATGCAAGCACATCTTGAACAGTTTTCTCAACTGTGTTTGCGCCCGAAGTAAAATCTTGTATATTGATTTTCGGCGTTGCCGGTGCATTTGCCGCCTGATTAAACGCATCCAATTTCCTCTGTAATGCGTCAAGGATATTTGTATATTCGATAACGGATTTAATAGCACTATCAAAACCTTTTGTGCCATATCCACTTTTTGCTGCGCTTTCGTATGCTTTTGCAATCTTCACTCTGTAATTGTCGATTGCACGTTCCATTTGATCGGATGTTTTGAGGTTAGCAAAACCACCCATGCTCTCAAAACTTTTCCCTAAATCACCGAATTTAGAACGAAGTTCAGCGATGTGCGTACCAACATCTTTTGACATCTTCTGTGTCTGTTTACTTACTGACGCACTCGCGTTTTCCATCTCTTTCTTGATTTTATCTGCCGTTCCGCTAACCGCATTACCGACATTTTTAGAAAGGTTTTTGTCAACATTTCCAATTTTCCCAAAAGATGAAATCTTTCCTTCAAGTGTTCCAAGTTTGGAAATCAGAAGATCAATCGCCTTATTCGCTTTATCCGCTTCGGCTGATAATTTTATTTGAAGATCATCAACTTGTGTACTCATGATTTTGTACCTTTATACAAAGAAAAAGGCGGTAAAGATATTCCACTCTACCGCCTGTCTGTTCAGTTGGAAGTCAAACTCTTTCTTGTCTGCGCTCCACACTTTCCATCTACTGTTATTTTCACATTTGTCTGATAGACCTTTAATGCGTTTTCTGTTTTTACCCAAAAGAAACCATCGACTGCCAGATTGCTTCCATGTTTGTTTAATTCCCATTGCAACCACTTCACGCCGACACCTTTGCTGCCCTTTTTCAGAACGCCGATTTTCGGCATTTGATAGGGGTTTCCGTCACCGTTGGAAGAATTATCGCATGGCGTAAAGTAAAGCGTTTTTTCGGCTTTTCTGCGCTTTGTAAGACCATCAAGCGTAACGCCACCACCCTTGTCATAAAGCACTAACGCATTACCAATCTGTACTTTGTTTCTGTTTGCGCATAGTTTTTTGAGATTGCCTACTCCGCAGTTGAATGTGAACGAAGTCAGACTGTCGAATTGATTCTGATTCCACGATTGCTTTATCGCATTCACGGCTTTTTCTGCTGTTGCTAAATCCTCACGCAAATACTGATCGGCTAACGCTTGCGATATCTTCTTTCCTACCATCGCTTTTGTTATGCCTTTTGTATGTCCTACTCCGACCGTAGGAACGCCGATAGGATCAAGGTAAACAGTAAGTCTGCATCCCTCAAATTTTTTTATAAGTTCTATGCCTTTTTGTGATATCTTCAAGACGCATCACCTTCTTTCGGATGTGTCAGGTCAAAGTTTGCTTTCATAACGCCGAGTTGCATGAAAATTCCTTTGACTTTCTTCATCTTTTCATCGTAAGCAATCTGACCTTTATCTTCCCTTGCCTTAGTCGAATAAGGCTTTTCGGGATATTTCATCTTTGCTTTCTTGCCTGAAAAGCCCTGATCTAATGCCGTCACCATACCTTCGTAAACGTATTGACCATGTAACCAAGCGTGTTCATCTGCTTTGCGTTCTGATAACTCATACATCTTTATGTAAGGCTCAATATCTGCCGGACAAGACCAATCCAATTCCTTTGGATTTATGCGGTAATCCTTTGTGCATAGCATCCAGAACGGGCGGATTTCATTTTCGTAATATTCCCAGGTTAAAGGTTTTTCTTTCTTCTTTACTTCACTTTGGTTTTCTTTGTTTCCTTCTCCTGTTCCTGACGGAACAGTTTTGCGAAAAAACCGTCTTCAAGAAGTTCTGCGTTAAGGTCATTGTACAAGTCCGTAAAGTCATAGTCACTATCCGTATCTTCTGCAAACTGATCCATAAGATCGTATGCTTTCGATAACGCTTCGTCCTTGCCTTCGCCTGTCAAATAGTTATAGCCAAATTCATCTTTGTAGTTCTTCTGTAAGCCGACTAAAAGAAGTTCTGTCAAGGTTGCAAGGAAATCACCGAAGTTTTCTGCACCCCATTCCTGTCTTTCTTCGATTTGCGCCAACTTACCAACAATGCCACTCTGTACTGTCGGCTGCATAGCAAAGAAAATACTATACTCTTTCTTTCCGATTTTGATTTTTTTCATGTTCATACCTACCCTTCTCAATTGAGAAAATTAAACGAGGGTAGGGGCGGCCCGAAAGCCGCCCCATATCTCTCATATATGTGCATACCCTATGGGTTATGCCGCATCGTCACCTACACCGTCAACCTGTGTAAACGGAACTTTGGTATCAAGACCTTTCAACTCGTCAACAACGAGGTTGATCTCGACAGTCCATGCTTCATTCTGTCCGGTTTCCGGCATAGGGAATACTTCGGGCGGGGCAGCAACGATGAAGAACGAATCCGTAAGATCAGGATGCGTTACCTGCCACCACATACGCTTGCCAGCCTGTCTGTTTGTGGAATTGTAATACGTGGAAATGATCGTTTTCCACTGCGTAATTACATCCTGTGTGACATTTACACCGATAGTAAAAGTTCCACCGGAATCACCGCGCCCGGGTTTGTATCTTGTCAACTTGTCAACGATAGCAGAGACATCAATCTGTTCGGGATCAACGGAAACACCACCGATAGAGTTGACGCGAAGTACCTGTTTGAATGCTTCACCACTTGTAGAAGTTCCTGTGTTAGTGGGTTTCACACCGGCTGTGCTTTCCATCGCCCAACCGAGAAGTACGCCTAATGAGGTTAAACCAGCATCATAACTCATTTTTTTATCCTCCTTGTTTAGTATTGTATTCTGTCACTCGCGCATATATTTCTACGCATTCTTGCGACTATCTGTTGCACCGCTGCATTGTTAGAACGGATGAAAGACGGGGATTGCAAATACCAGAACCCCATCTTCTTAAACTGTGAACCGACTTCCCATATCACTTCTTCTGCCGCTAACTGACTTTGTTTCTTTCCTACTGTGACTTTTATCTCATAATCAAACAGGAAACCGTTTGTTGTTTTGCCTTCAATCGTTCTTGCGATTTCCGCGCCCGACAAACTGTTGATATAGACAGTAGGCAACTGCGTTTCTACTATCTGTTCATCATCCTGTGTGAAATAAATGTCGGGGTATTTTGTAACAAGATTGTTCTTTGCACGATGTTTGATAAGCGTATATATTTCGTTCCGTCTTTCACTTGCCCACATATCCGCTAGCTCCCGAATGCGGTTACAGCCGCCTGTCTTATCTTTTGATACATCGCAAGTCCGGCATGGTACATAGGCTGTGTAGGCTGAATAGCGGTTGCGGGTTGCCATTCAATCGGCTTTCCTTTGCTGTCAATCTTTGTAACGATTTTCCACGCGTAATCATCCTCATGGTATAAAGCCGGAAAAGTACCTCGACCACCCGTAACGCCAAAAGCCGTTGTAGGTGGAAGTGCCATTGCAGCCGTACCAAATTCCAATGCCATGAGTGCGTTGATTGTATCTTTCTGTGGAAAATAGAAACCATTTCCGTTGTTAGCAAACCATTCACCAACTATTTCATCGCCCGTTCCTATCATTACGCCGTACACAACGCCGTCTTTTGTTTCGACCGGTTCTGCTTTGAAGAAAACGTGTCCTCCCATTTTATGAGTTCCGAGCGCACCGCTGATGTCCGTAGACCTCTCCTGTGCAACTTTTACGCCTTCTTCAAGTAGCAATGCGATGAATGTTTCCATCTTGCCTTGCAATGTATCTCTGTATTTTTCAAGTTCCTTTTGCAAATTCCGTAGGCTTTTTACCGAAAAGGCATTTGCGGTTAGTGTTTTACCCACTCACAACACTTCCTTCCGGTGTGTTTCTCTGCAAAAGGTAAAAATCGTAATGCTGATACTCTGTAAGCAATCCCATAACCGTATAATCCGATGAAGGCTGATATGGTATTCTGTTCTCTTCATCTTCCCAAACGATAGGACTTTCTCGCCAGATTATCGTTCCGATTTTCAAAGGCACTAAGCCTTTTTGCACCATGATCTCCGAATAGATAGCCGATTGATCTACGCCGTATGCTTCGATATGCAACTTGTTCAAATTCGAGGTTATATTCGCCTTAAATTCAACAGGAGGCGCATATACGGGTTTCAGCGTTCCGACTTCAACAGGTATAATCTCTCCCGTTTCCTGATCGACAATCGTTCGTACTGATGTACCTTCTTCTTCGTAGACTTCCGATGCTGTACTGTAAAGCGAATAGTACATTGTCTGTTTATTCTTTCGCAGCGTCCTCATTCGCTTCACCACCTTTATCCTCAATCTGATTTTTCGCAGATTTGAGGGCATTTACTATCCACTTAGGCATAATCCCCGGATCACAAGCGTAAAGGTTCTCACAAATGCTGATACACTCATTCATCACGATGTAGAAACATATAATCAATCCGAACGGCGTATCAAACGGTATCTTTACATTGATACTTGCGCACATATACGGAATTACATAATCAAGGAAAAATCCGAAAAACAGGCATATCAACAAGGCAACCTTCTTAAAAAATCCCTTTGTGCCGATATCACTTGAAATCTCTCCTTTGATTTTTGCTTTGACTAAACCTGTTGCAAAATCAAAAATGATAGCAATCGCAACTAAAATAATCATAATTCCGTACTTTTGTGTGAATGACAGAATTAAGCCTAACAGCGTGGATAAAAGCCATTTTGTCTTTTCCATACTTGCCGCCTTTCTGCAACCTTTACAGAACTGATACAAACGCATGGACGCCTTTCAGCAATTCGTCTTTTGATACCCAACTTCTTTGTACATCATCTTCGGAATGCAAGGACTGACCTTCTGCACCTACTTTGTTGTATTCATAAAGTGCTAACTCATGGATTACATCGTAGTAATTCTCTAAGTCATTTTCGATCATTTCCGTGGTATAACTTGCCGGATAATTCCGTTTCCGTTTTACTTCACGGATAGCATTCCTTACTTTGATCTCCAAAATTTCAGAGTTGAAAGCATCATCGTCAGACAATTCAACTGTCAGTTCGTCTACTATTTGATCTTGTAAATCTTCTGCAATGGTTGTCTTTGCCATCATCTGCCGCCTTTTCTTTCACCGCCTTAATAAGCGGTACGCCCTGTTTGTTGTTACTTCCAGAAAGTTCTTTAATGCGATCTTCCGCAGGCTGATATCCTTTTCTGGGATATGTAGCACCATCGACATAATGGAAGTTATCGTCTTGCAAATCCGTGAAGTGGTGCAATACTGTATATTTCATGCCGTCCGCCTCCCATTACTTTCTGCGGATATATTGCCTTTTCTGTTTCGGCTGTTCTGCGACTTCTTCAACCATAGAAACAGGCGGCTCTACTTCGTGAGTAGATACCGCCTTAGTTTTGCCATCTTCGGGTAAAGTTTCGCCAGCCTTGTAATACCTATCTCCGATTTTGATAGTGTATTCGGCTACCATATCTCTACCTCCGCTTATCAGGAATTAACCTTCATAACAACAACGCTGTTCATGTTCTCATAGGACGGGAGAACGATTTCGGAAACAACGCAATGAGTATTAAGCGGATGATCGGTAGCGTAAGTGTAAACAGCAACACCCGTGTCAACGATAGACAGGTTGCCCTGCGCAAGACTTCCGCTACGCTCTTCGGGAGTAGTACCATAGAATACATCACCAAGACGAGTAACGCCCTGAGAAATACCTGTAACGATACCATCGGGAATGAATGTAGTGGTGGAAGTACCGATAACATAAATGTTGTTGTAAACAAGGATCGTAATGCCGTAGTTGCTAAGAAGGAAACTCTTAACATCTGCGTCCTTGATCGAGATACCGGCATTGTAAGCGATCGTGCCAAGCACCTGTTTCTTAGTATCTTCTGCGTTTACAAGCCATTTCCATGTCTTGAGGTTCATCGCAAAAGTAGTAAGGTTCTGACCGTGGTTAGCCATCTGCTGTTCCTGTGCCGCAACGAGGTCGGCAATAGGAGTAGCGGTAGCGGATGCAGACCACTTGTTGTTAGGCGTTCCGGTAATGTCGATAAAGTTTTTCGCCTTGTACGCAGTTCCGTTATCCGGCGTATAGTCGATTGCATAAGCCTTGCTGGTATAGTCACCATCAACAGCAATCGTGATCTTCGGAATACCATCGGTCGGTGCAAGCAACTGCCAAATCATTCTCTCAGGAACGATATTCGCGCCCTGAACCAACTGCAACGGGTTCTTCATGATCCGTGTCAGAACATCATTTGCCATAGAGTTGTCAACAGCATTCATGAATGTCATGTAATCCTGTTCCTCTTTCTCCGTTACCATGTAACTCTCACGGAAGAACGGCATATTCTGTTCGATTGTCTTGAAACCAATGCCATCTCTCAACGGTGCTTCTGCATCGAAGTTCGATCCTTTCAGTTCGCGGGGAACTGCATCCTCTCCAAGAATGTATTTCAGGTCTAAGCCTGTCTTTTTCTGCGTTCCAAAAAAGGAACGACCAAGATAAGGCGGCAGAGCGAGAGAAGCCTTGTAGGAATCCCATGCCGTGCCGATTGCCCTTGCGGTAAACGCATCTTTCAACGGTAATGCCATGATTCTCTACCTCCTTTTTATGAACTTGTGGATGTGGAAGTGCCACCACTCTTGTATGCTTCCTCATAGAAAGTCACACGCGGAGTATGTGCCTTCGCTGCATCGGTTACGATAATGCCATTAGCAGTAAGTTTAGCGGGATCAAGTACGCCCTCATAAACATAAGTGCCAGGTGCATCACCCTGAGTTACATCAACATCGGATAAAAGATATCCGAGGCAAGTGCCATCGTTCTTCGGGAACGGAGTACCGGCTTTGACAATCTTGTGTCCGTTAGCATCAGCAGAAACGCCGGTAGCGGAAACAAGGCAAGCCGCACCCTGATACTTGAAAAACTTTAAGCAAGTTTTCTCTGCGCCAAATTCTTTTGTGATAGGTGCGCCCATTGTTCTTTCCTCCTTGTTTATTTGTAGTAGTTTTGAACATCTGCCGCGTTTTGCGGCGCAACGCCAAAGACAAGCGTTTCGGCGTTTTTAACATCTTCCGGCTTGGCATTCGGATCATCACCGCCGCCAGCCTGACCGCCGCCAGGATTGCCCTGACCGTCTGCGATCTCTTTTTCTTTAGCAGCTTTCGCCGCCGCTTCTCTATCGGAGATAATCTGACCGAGAATTTCATAGTCAAGTTTTCCATCTTCTGAAATCAACTTCTCTGCCTGTTCGCCGGAAATACCTTTTTCCGCAAGTGACTTCAACTGTTCAGCACGATCAATCCGTTTCTGCAATGCCGCCACCTGTGCGAGTGCATCTTCGGTCGCTTTGTTTGCCTTTTCCACTTCGGAAAGATTCTGATTTGCGATTTCATCAAGTTTCTTTTGCAGTTCTGCTGATTTGTCAGCGTCCAACTTGTACTTGTCTGCCCTGTCTTTCTCTTTCTTGACTTCACCGTTTACAGAGTTCAGATAGTTTGTAATCTGTTCATCTGTCGGTTCAGCAATACCTAAAGAAATAAGGTTGCTCTTCGCCTGTTCTCTTGTCATTTCTACCTCCTACCCATTCACGCTTATTTACGCCGGTCGCATCGGCTGAATGTCTGTTGTTTAACGCACAACTGCTTATTTTTGTATAAAAAAAGCGAACCATTACCGATTCACTAATTTAACCTCTAAATCCTTTACTAAATCTTCATCTTCCCAAAACTTTGCCCTGACTTGCTTTTCAAATCTGTCATAGTTGGCAACTGATCCTCCGAGAAGATAATCAATATGATCGACTAAGCAAGGGTTCATGTTTTTGTATGGCAAATGATTTTCTTGCGCATATGCCATGAACACTTCATCATCGCATTTTCTTCGATGAATAAAACTATTAAACCGTCTTTGTTGTTGTGGCTTAAAAAACCATTCCGCACAACCGGCGGCATATCTGTTTGGTATGTATATGCAAGGGAATGAATACTGCATACGTGGCATAGCAAACCTTTCGCAAGTAAAACCGCATAGGATTTCGCAACCAACTTTCGATGTAACCTCAGCAAATTTTCGACTGATAATCACATCATCTTGCAAGTGCCATGTGCCGCCTGGATATTGACCGCATTCTTCAAATGCTTTCATGCAACTCATAAGGTTGCCTTCATTGTCAATATCTTCCCAAACATCAACATAATCTATGCCTTGATCGAACATGGAAGGAATAAGGTAATTCTCTACATACCACATTCGTTTAGGCGTTGCGTGTATCAGATACCGGACTTGTGAATTTTCGCATCTTGCAATCTCTTCAAAAGCCGCAATATCTTTTTCTTCATCTATATCGCAAGTGTAATCGTTTATCACAGTATAATTGCCGTAATAAATATGATTTATAGGTGTGTTTTTCGCCACTTGCCACATTTCCCAAGCGATAGGATCACGCTTAAATGCGCCTTGCGATTTCAACTCTTTTACATTTGCGATACATTGTTTGAAGTAATCTGTATCGACTACTTTGAACGCAAAAGGTTCTGCCCAAGTCTTAGGATACCGACTGTCAAAAGGCGGCGCACTACCGAAAAACTCTACGCAATCCGTAGGTGTTTTTACAATCGTTTCGATTGCTTCCGGCGAAAAGAAAACGTCGCCGAAAATGTATGTCGTAGGCTCGTCCGTAGGATAAAAGCAATTCACCCATGTATTCGCCTTATCAACGCTTTGATAGTTAATAACAGGAACGCCGCAATCATTGAATGCTTCATCCGTAGCGGTTATCGCTATGTCCGTTACGCCATATTGCTTTAGCAATCGGATTGTCCTGTCTAACAATCTTTCACCGCCGATATTCACAAGTTGCCGTGGCGTACCTTTTATTTTCTTGTGATTGCTTCCGCAAAGTATAATAACTTTCATGTATACGTACACCAACATCGGCATCCGGCGATTTCTTCCATTCCCGCGCCACAAGATGTATCTTTTGGCTGATACATTTCATAAGCACCGACGGGAAATCTTTCCATGATCGGGATTGTAAGACTTTCAATATCCATGTGCGTATGCCGGACTTTGCTATCAAGCATAGTATTCCATGTCTTTCTCGTCTTTCCCGAATCAACGGCATCCTGAAACATCGTATATTCGCAAACGGTATTCACTTCGTTTTCGGCTATCACCATTGCCCTATCATCAGAAACATTCCATTCATCTTCTGGGTGTTTCTGATTTTGTTTCAAGACTTCTTCCGCAGCCTGTTTGATATGAATATTCAGCCACGGATATTTTTCTAGATAGTCAATGCCGAAGTATTCAAGAACATCTCTGTAATGCCGTTCTGTATATCCGATAAGATAATCTTCGTCAAGCACCTCGTTAGCAACTCTCTCAGCCTTTACAAGTGTAAAAAGCATGATGAAAACATCATCGAGCATATCTGCTAATTCAATGCGTCTTTCGATTTCCTCTTTCGATAAACCCATCTCACCGAAATAGGTTTCATACGGTATCGCCAGATTGTTCAGTTCGTCCTTCTTCTGAAGTGCCATTTGTCATCAACTCTTGCGCTTTTGCGACCTGATCTTGCAAACCTTGTTGCTCAATCGCATCATCTATCGTTTTGTAAAGGTTATCCAAGTAAGGTTTTGACAACAGATAAACCTTTTCAGGATCATTCCACAATCCGCAACACTTCACGGCAACTAACGGATGAATCCCGCTTTGTACAAGCATCTGGAATGTCTGTGCCTTTACTTGCATATTGTCTGTCGGACTATGATTGATAACAGGTTCGTAATCTGCAATCGTGATAGGCAATTCTTTTTCGCCTTTTCTGACACGGATTGCATTTCTCATACAGACAGATAAACGATACTCACTTTCAATCACATAAGTATCTTTTATTCTTGCCGCCTGTTTTGCATGATCCCAACCACCGCGCAAGTATGTAGCACCAACTCTGTCACCGCCACCGTTTTCCTGTCTGTTAGGAATTGCAAGGATATCAAGTGCGCTGTTCCACAAATCCTCTTTTGCAACTTGTGTCTGCGTCTGATTGAGTTCCTGAGTCATAATGTCAACATCGGCTTTGTTCTCTGCACCGTTGTTTGACTTGACAACAAACGCACCACGCGTCTTCATCTTTTGGAATGTTTCTTCGTCTATATCACAGTTTACAAACTTGATAAAACTCGATACGAATTGTTCCACGGAATCGACACGATTGGATTGATAATTATCTATGGAATCGAGCAAAGTAATTACGATTTCAATGTCCGACAACCTATCCTGATTATTCGGATATTCCACAATCGGAATTTCACCGAATATATGCAATCTTTCGTAAACAGGAACGCCGTCTGTTGTTACAGAAAACGGAAGCAGGGAACTGTTTTGAATCCTATACTCATGCGTTTTGGTAAAGCATTGATAATAGATTCGACCGTCCTCGTCTTTCAATTCCTGAACAGACATAATCGGTTCTTGTGTCTGACGCTGATAAATAACAAAAGTATTCATCGGCGAAGGCGTAACGATACGGAAAGGAAGATCTGCATCATCTTCCCGGAGTTGGATTGCTTCAAATCCCGCGCCTGTCGCACTTTGCCATTCACCCATCGACAAATCTTTTGCCGCTTTTCCGGCTGCCCTTAAATATCCATTAAACCTGTCAACAGCCTTGTTTATCTTTTCTTCTTTTGATAGGCTGTTATACATCATCGGCTCGCCGAAGGTCTGCCCCATTTTGAATCGGGTTATTTCCCATGCCCTGTTTTCGACAACTTTGTTGCAAACATCGTCACGGATTGTTTTCGTCCGATAAAGTGAAGGTTGATCCCCGTTCTTGTAATCCCAAAGATATTTGATTGCCACCTTGTTAAAATGAAAAGCGCCGATAGCATTGCCTAAAACCTTGACAATATTATCGCGCGTAATCCGTTCAACATCTGTATATGCTATTTTTCTTCCGTACCGTCCTTTGACGATATCCTGAAAAGTCATTGAGTTCATATTTTTCTCCACGCAAAAAGGCGCGATGGGGTTAATCGCGCCTTAGTCGAAAGAAATAAGAAAAATGAAGAATGTATTGGGTTACAAATCTACTTTCACATTTACCATTTTATAACATTTTGTGTGGCTTGTCAACATTAACCACAACATTTAGTGTTTTTATCGCGTTTTATGTCAACCTTTGCGTATTCAGCCAACGCCCTTTCGTGCAATCGCCTTGCCCACCTGGAACAAACATTCATCGAAACGGAAATATCGTTGAAAGACATAAACAAAATATATCTGTTATA
>Ga0326512_10001755_pt1 | contig 16370 bp, 20 predicted proteins | sample 1_2617_0518_D_FD_203652 | JGI IMG/M metagenome (GOLD analysis project Ga0326512, IMG submission 203652) | Bovine rumen microbial communities from UC Davis, California, United States - 1_2617_0518 | ecosystem: Host-associated > Mammals > Digestive system > Stomach > Rumen | place: USA... | reverse complement strand
CAGTTAGCATAACCATATGCTCTTCTATTGATAGGTATGCCATACACATCATACCCACCATGATTTACGCATCTAAGGGTAAGATAGTTCATGTCTTCAGGCATATCCTCATCTTTAAAGAAAATAGCCATTCCAGTTGCGAACAAGGCTCTTTCCATGAATATATAGTTGCAACTATCAGGAAGCCCATTCCACTCAAACATGGAAATTGATAATTCTGTGAGCCTTTTAATATAAAAGTCTTCTGCAAGTATATTTCGCCTTGCACTCTCACCAAAATATGTTTTAATTTTTCTACTCATGTTATACCTCATGGCGTAACAGGTGCATTATTATTTGAATAATCACCTATTGTATCATTCTTGTTCCAGAAACGGATGCCATTATTAAAGATGTTTTCGATAAAACTTGCATCATCAGCAGGAATAGCACCGTCAACTTGGCAACCGATTGTTTTTACATATGTCCAGTGTGGTCTTGCATTCATATTAGGTGTAGCAACTTCATTGATTTTGTACCCAAAAGCTGTGAAATAATCATCAATCACTTTTGCGTATTCCCTTGTGATGGTTTTCCCAACGAACCAGAAGTCTTTCATCTGAAAACCAAGTGGTCTTCCAAATAATGCACTTGTACCCTGCGCACCACCTGCTTGTGGTGGTTTTCTTGCATAGTCGCTCATAGTTCCAAGCATTCTTGCAACCTGTTGTATGCCAGAAGTGCCAGGTGTTAGTTCCATTCCTAATGAACCACTTCTATTAAAATCACTGTTCATTTGTATTAATGCTGACAGTGCATTAGCAGCTATTGATGATTTATTCTGTGCTAAATAAGCCTTAAAAGCATCAACATTATAACTGCACATAGGAAAATCACTCATGCTCATTTTTTCAGTTATATTTTTTGATAAATTCTTGTAGTTAACTGGAGCGCAAATGATTTCAGTTGACAACCCTGTACAACCAATAAATTCAAACTGTGCAGAATTACCACCAAAAAACTCATACCGAAAATCAGCAAAGTTGCCTTCAAGGTTTGTCACCTGCAAACTTTTATAAGGAAAAGTAAATAGTTTGTTATTTCTGACATTTGTATAGCCATCAATATCTGTGTATGGTTTAGTGAATGTTTGTGCCTTTTCAACTGTACCTTCATTAGCAAATGTCATAAATGAACGTGGCACAATAGCTATACCAACAATGCCATCTGACTTTCCTTCTTCAGTTGCGTGTGCTATCCAAGTGTTAAGTTCCTGCACTGAGTCTGTGTATGAATATTTTATACCTGAGTAAATACCACCATACGTTTCACCCTGCACATCTGTAACAGGGTCTTCAGGGTCAAATGTAGAAGCAAAGCAATAGTAGAACCCATTACTGCCTATAAAGCCTGATGATATACAAAATTCATCAACATAGTCACCACATGGAATGTTTTCATCAATGATATGTTCACCAATAACATCACTTGTTGTATGCTGTCTCTCAATAAAGCACTCACCAAGTGTAAACTTACCCATCCAAGTCATCAGTGGGTCAAGTTCATAATGGATACAACTACACTCATTATTGATATACTCAATATTCTTAATGAATGCATAAAACCATTTGTTTTCGAAACTGGTATTCTTAAAGCGCATATACCTCGCACTATATATCTGGCTCATAGGCAACTGCACTTTTACCTGATTTCTTTCTTCTCTTAAATAGCTTAAAGGTGTAAAGCTGACGCCCACTTTAGGCAAAGCCGTAAAGTAGGCATCCTTACCATTTGCGCCTGTTTCGGATGCAAAATAGTATGTGTCTGTGTAGTTATCACTAAGCCCTACATCTCCAAACAATTCTATAATACTGTTTGGTGCAACGTATGCCATAATATCTCCTTATGCTTCAGGATGAATTTTTGAAAATACAAACGAACAGTAGAAAGCGTTATACCCTCTGGGTGTTGCTTGTTTCAATGCGTTATGATGATAAGTAACTACACCGTCAGTGTCAATCTTTAGTATTATTGCATTTGGGTACTGGTCATTATCAGGTGTTTGCAGGTTAACAGCAAGACCAGTACAGTACACATCTCTTGCAGGTTTAAAAGGCAATGTACATATTACATCCTGCAAGGCAATTACACCCACTTTTTTCAACGCACAAATGTTACCATATATCAGGTTTCCGTTTTTTACAATGTAGCTGTCACCAACCTGCGCACCTGTACCCTGATAAGCGTCAGAGAATGTAATTGAACTTGAAACATCCGTATAAACACTTGTCCATGTGTCATTATACTCCGTGTAAGTTGGACCCATATCATTATTTACACCAGTACCAGTTGGACTATTTGTTATACCTGCTTCGTTTGCATCACAGCCTATAAAGATTGTATCCGAGTTAAGCGCACCTGCAATGTTTCGCCTTGTAAACCCTCTTACATAAATGTTTTCAAACACATATTTTGAAGTAGCAACGATTGCAAGTCCTACGCCAACTTCTGGACTACTTTTGCCTATAATTGCACCGTTTGAAGCACTACACCTTTTAATCACACTGTTCTCGGGGTTTACATAGTTAAGGAACTGACAGCACATATCATTCAGGGGTACGCCAGAACCATCAAAAGGTGACGGCAAGGTAGTATCAGCACGGAAGTTCTCAAAGTGTACGTCATTTCCATAGGTGTAGATATAATGCGTGTGCAGATTTGTGACATAGACACCGTCCACATAGTTTGCACCTATAATTCTGAAATAGTCACAAATGATGTTGTCGCATACTACATTGGATACTTGTCCGTATACTCCTTCATACGGGGATGCACCCTGAATTGATACCATACCGCCGCTTGCATAAATGTTCTTGTACAGTATATTTTTTGCTGATGAAGTCGGTTCAACCTGTAAAGCATAGAACCCTTCTGTGTACAGGTCAGAAACAATAACATTTTCAATAGGGGTTTTTGTTCCGTGTCTCTGTGCAACTGAACTGTAGTAGTCATTGGTTGTAATGCCAACAGCACCCCAAGCAGGACCACTCACAATAGGTCTTGTCACTGCGGGGTTTTCTGCATACAGGACTTTCAAATTACTGCAACCTGCATTACTGCCAACAACACCAATAGCTGTCCCCCAAAATGGTTGAAGGTCAGTAACTTCAATGATTGAACCTGCTCCAGTGCCTACAAGTGAGCAGTTATTGCCTATAACAATACACTTTGAAACAATATAATGTCCTTCAGGTACAAAGACAATTCCACCACCTGCTTCATAGGCAACTGTTAGCGCTTCTTGAATAGAAAGCCTGTCATCAGTAACACCGTCACCTTTTGCGCCATAGTCTTTTACATTGTACACATTCCTGAAACGTACACTCTCACCAAGACCCATTTCGTCAAGAATTTCCTTGACCATATCCTCTGTATTTGAATAAAGGTCATTCAATCGTTTGATGACTTTGCAAAGTGTTTCATAATAGGAAAGTGAATTGTCATAAGTTAAAGGAATTACCTTATTGCAAAACGGTCTATCGAAACGCATATGCTCTCCTTTCTTTATGAGTAACGTCTGTACTTGATTGAACGAACAGCAACACCGTTGTCGTTAATCAGTGTAACAGAATGAAGTGCATTTGTGGAACTTGCTGCAAGTGCAGCCTGTTCGAAATACTTGTTATCACCCAATTCTCTTGCAGTAGTAGCATCTGCATCTGACAGCCAGTAGGCATCATGTGAAATTACATTTGCAGATGTCATCCTCATTACTACAACACAATACTGATACATATGTTTCTCCTTTCTGTATATTATACACAGGGTTATGCATAATTACACAACCCTCTATGCGGTTTAAAATGTCCCTTTATCGGAGCATTACCACATTTCCATGACGGTTCTGCCTTCCCACGCATACCGTGACAGCCACCAACCATAAGTGCAATCTACCCAGTACCATTTGCCGTCAAGTTGCACCTTGTTCCACGCATGGCAACCGCCACCGTATTCTACCCATCCGATGACGTATCGGACAGGGATGTGATTTACACGGCAGAGAACGTAAAACGCACCTGCTATTCCTGCGCAAGCTGATTGTCTGCGTTCGAAACAATCCCTTGTAGTGTTGTATGCCGTTGTGTAATGCGTCTGATTGCACCACAAGAAAATTCTTCGCACCTGCCACTTCTTTGAACCGCTCACCTTGAAATTCCGTGCAAAGTTGCGATTGTATACGGCATTCTTCCGTAGCAGTTTCTTCAGGTCTGTGTCGATGGTCAGTGCATACCGAAAGCCTGTTGTATCAGCAATATGCACATGGTCACGAACTGCTTTATAACTTTCCCACGGACAATACTGCATCGGACTTTTGCGGAGCAGGTTGGTGTACTTGTACTGGTGCAACTCCCACATGGAAAGAGCCTTAGTGGTCACCGTTCCACCTGACAAAATGCGGTTTACTCTGTCATCGAACGATGCAGATGCTTTTATGGCCCACAGCGTGAGCAGTATAATCACCACCCACGCTATGATTAGTGTACGGAGTTTTATCCTCATGCATCCGCAACCCATGAGTAAGTCACTGCCCCATCTGTAACTGTAGCTTTCAGCGTGTATGTTCCGTTTGCTGACGGAGTATCCAGAATATCATCAAGCTGTCCAGACACGTTGACGGGGTATTCGCTGGAATGACCGACAGGCAACTCAAAAGCGCCGTCCTCATAGATGTATTCTTCCGTTCCGTCGGGAGAAACAATCTGCGGAGTGGTGTAGGGGTCTGCGGTTTCGGTGGTGGGGGTGGCAAGTTCGTAGACAAGATATACACCTGGCAGGCTTGCCTTGAAGGCTGTTTCATCAGTGTATGATGTATCCTTGACATATACCCATGAATTTGTACTCGGGGTGGTTCTTTTTATACCAGTGATTGTTTTATCTGTTATATAGTCAAAAATAGTAATTCCCGTTGCGTTTTGTATGTATGCAGTGTATCTACCACATATAAGATTGACGCTTGCACTTGACTGCGTTTTATTGGAGATGTCAGCATAAAAGCAACCATCTACTTGTTTCTGCCAGTTCAGCGTTCCCAAATCGACAATTCCATACCTGCGATTAACCGTTCCATCAGGCAGATATTCATCACCGTCATAGTACAGGTTTCCATTTGCGTCTACTTTCGGGATACCCCTCAACACCACATCACTGTCAAGCGCATAGCTGTGCGTAACATCATCAACAACGGTTTCGTGCGCTGTTAATCCCTCAATGCTCTTGAGCGTTCCTGCATCGTAAGCCTGATAACCGCTGTCAAACTGCTTCGGGAAGTGTTCCTTAAGCCATGCCACTCCTGCTCCTGCGGTTGCCTGTTCAAGGTTGTAAACATAGTCGGCTATGGCTGTGCCGAAATCCTGAGTGAGGTCAACAATCTGAAGGTTCTTGAACTTTGTGCCGTTATAAGCCTGAAACATCAGCCGTGTTTCCGTGGTTGCGGAGTATAATACCTCACCGCTTGAATAGGAGTTTTGGACACCAAGTTTCTCATAGACAACTCCTGCAGGGTTAGACGCAGTTACTTTTGCTGTAACAGTATCGCTTGAGTTGTTAAACATCATTACTATAAAATATTTATGCCCAACAACTGTACGGAAATCGTTATTCCGAATGTCACCATTGGCGTCAGCGTTTATTGTAACTTCGTTACTTCCCCATGTGTATGTTGTGGTGTAGTTAAAAGGACTCCAATTATTGCCATTCTTCAGTTCTGGCAACAGCTGATTATTTGCAACCGTTCCACCGACAATCTTCTTCACTTCTTCCAGAGTAGCGTCATACGGCACAGCCCTGAAATTGTACGGAGTCTGGTCTTCCTTCTTCAGCCCAGAGACAAGCTGATTTGCGTACCCCGCTCCCATTTCGGGGTAGTTGCCGTTGGGGAACTGGTTTAAGTCATTCTTTAATTCAGTAACATCTTCAGACAGTGGTGTATAATTATTCTGAAGTTCTTCAACGTCTTCTTCTAAATCAGATACACTGTCCTCTAATGTTGCGACATCCTGAAGAAGCTGTGTATAATCTTCTGGAATGCTTTTCGCAATTTCTTCAATTCTTTCCAGTGCTTCTTCTGCCTGTTTTGCATATTGTTCTCCATCTGTGATATTGGGAAGAAGTTCCCTTTCAACAGTTGGTTCATTTTCATATTTTACATTTCCGTCTTCTGTAATTTTAATAGCCATATAAATACCTCATAAAAGGGGTGTATATTTCAACACCCCATTCGTGAAAGCTATCATTCAGTAGTGAACGATACAGTAGCACCAACCGTAAGGTTTGCAAGTGTAGCTGTTGCGGAATATGTAGTTCCATTGCACAGGATTTCAAGGTCAACCGTTGTAATCGGAGTTTCCGCATCAGGAACAATGATTGAACCATAAGGTGTAACACCTACAAGTTTCTCCGTTGCGTCTTCCGTCTGTACGAACGTGCAGTTAAGACCAGTGAAAGTACCTGCGCCTGTTGCGCTGTTGAACACAAGGTTGTAAACAGCGTTTCCGTCACTGTCTTTGTCTACGCTCTGCACCTTGTAGGAAATAGCAGTAGGCTGTGCAGTGATACCATCTGCACTCTTCACGAACACAATCATGTTGTGGAAAGGTGAAGATGAAATGGTTTTCCAAGTGTGATAGAAATAGTTCCATCTAAGTCCAGACGCAACATACTTCTCCGTCATTCTGGTAAGGTTGTCATAGAACTGAAACCAATCACTGTCACCGAATACACCGATAACATCTTTCATGATATTCAGTTCAGCACTTGTGACTTCTTCCAGACCGTTGCTCTGTGCTCTGATTTCAGCAAATCTTGCGTTATCAAACGTACTGAAGTCATCAATCAGGTGAAGTCTTCCCATGAAGTCAGCCTTGTCCATGTTGAAAGCAGATGCAAGGATATTTACATCGTACTGTGCATTGAACATGGCATCCATGAAAATAACCTGTCTGTTCTTCGGGGTGCTGTTCATAACATGGAACATATTGTACTTATCACTCGGGAATGTGACAAGGTTTGATACTCCACGGAAAGCAATTGCACTGTTGCGGATGTCAGTTGCATCAACAGCTACAGGGTACATATGACCCTTGTTTACAGTTTTGATAATCATGTACTTGAAGAGCAAAAACTCATCGTACTGATATGCAGTGTAAATGCTGTCAACCACTCTGGCAATCATATCCTGAACACCATTAAGTGAAAGAAATGCCTGTCTAAGCTGTTCTTCCTCAATCGTAATTGGGTACAGTACTCTCCAGTTGATAGCATGGAATGCTGACTTAACATCAGGAAGGTATCTCTTAAGTTCCCTTGCTTCAGCTTTCTCTTCAGAGAACAGATAAGGTTTCGCCATTTCAACGAAAATCTGTTCTACAGTTTCGCCATAGACAAGTTCGCCTTTCTTAAGTGGTGCATAAGGGTTATTGAAAGTACAGCTATCAATAACAACCTTTGCAATCCTGTTCATAAGTGCGTTGATGAACTGATTGGCAAGACCAGGGTATCCAAGCAGGATAGCACCAATTTCAGGTATCTGAGTTTCCTCTGTAATGGTGGGAATTGAAGCCTGATATTCTGCTGTTGCATTTGTACGAATGACATTCAGAATGTCAATGGTACTTGCATTAAGTGTAGTGTTTGCTATACGTCTGGGCATGATTATTTACTCCTTTCATTTGTAAATAGTTCATTGAATTTTGTGGGAACGGTTTCTTCTTTTTCGATTTCCTTTTCTTTAACTTCAACTTCCTCTGTTTCAGGGGTTGAACTTCCTTGTGAAAATCTGGTAAGATATTTGTTTCTCCATTCCCTGTCATTTGTTTCATATTTCTCCTTCCAATCAATAGAAGAATTTGCGGATGCGTCATTGAATGTGTCAGACAGGTTTTCAATTAAAGAAATACCTTCATCTGACATTGCATTTTCACCAAGCAGGTCTTTTGCCTGTGTGATAAGTTCGTCAATAGTTTTAATCATTTTTTCATCCTCTTTTTGTAATGGTTAAATTATTCTCTTTAGGTACATCCAAAGTGGCATCTTTTTAGGTGTTGTAGGTGTAGGAGTTGGTCCAGGTCCGGGTCCAGGTCCAGGTCCAGGTCCAGGTGGTTCTGGTGCTTCACCACTTATAAGCTGATATGCATATTCTGCCCATTGTACTCTGGCAGGATAATCAACCCAATCTGGCATACTTGTATCGTGCCATTCAAAATCATAAAACCAGTATGCAACAGCGTCCGCTATGCTCATCGTTTCATTGTATATATAATTTTCGAAATTGATTGATGGATAAGCACTTGAAGTAAGCCAACCCCATAGCGGTCCAACATTGTATCCCATATCTGTATAATAAGGGTCTGTTGCTTTGGTCATCAAAAAGCACTGATATATTCCATCATACCAATTATAACCATCACGCATTGCTAAAAAAGGCAATGGATTTGGACGCTCTGCTGTGTATGGATGATAATCGGTCCACTGTGCAAGACCCATACCACCCGGAAAATATGGAAGATTTGACAAAGTTCCTCCGTGACTACTTTCATACACCCCTGGGTTATAATGAGACTCTTCATGAAAGCAACCACAAGCACCTGCAATAGCTTTCTTTGACCAACCATAATTTCCTGCTAATTGGTCATATATGCAAAGAATGTTGTTATCCTGTTCTTCCTGTGTAAGAATTGTAAATGAACCACCAATACGGTATATAAATTCTCTGGGCATATTACTTATATTTCTCCATCAGCTTTACAAGTTCATTTACGCAACCCTGAACCTTGTTATAGTCATACCCTTCACTTTCCAGTTTCTTTTTACGTTCTTCCCCTGTTCCCCATTTCCCTGCAATTACTTCAAAGGCAAGGCTTACAATCGGTGTGAGTTCAATCATGTATGTTGTCATGCTCTACAACCTCTTTCATAAGAACACCCTTTAGTTCTGTTAAAGCAACCGTGTTGTTATTGATTGCTTCTGTCATATTTGACATTTCAATCCTGTGCTGATTGTTCAGGTCTGCAAGTTCTTCCCTGTGTTTATCAGTTGTGTATTTGACGTACCAACCCATGAAAATGCAACAGGCTATCGGAAAACCTACACTACTGATAAGCTGTGTGAATGCTGTGATGTCCATAGCTTAAAGATACCTCCTTTCCATACTTAATATTATCAAATTTGTTGCAATTTGTCAAATTTAATAGTATAATATTGAAAAGGGATGGTGAAAAATGAACAGCACTGTATTCTATGATGGAACAAAATTATTGTCAATGCGTGACATAAATGGTGAATTGCCTGAAATATATATGTGTACTTCTAATAGAAGTGCAGGAAAAACAACCTATTTCAACAGATTAGTTGTAAACAGGTTTAAAGATAGTGGTGAAAAATTCGGACTTGTTTATAGGTTTAATTATGAACTGGATGATTGTGCTGATAAGTTCTTTAAGGATATCAGCAACCTGTTCTTTCCAAATGATGTTATGACTTCAAAAAGGAAAGCGTCAGGTATCTATCACGAACTATGGCTTAATGATAAGCCATGCGGGTATGCTATTTCTCTTAATAGCTGTGATCAACTGAAAAAGTATTCCCATTTATTCAGTGATATCAGCAGAATGATTTTTGATGAATTTCAATCCGAAAGCAACCATTATTGCACAGATGAAGTCCGTAAGTTCATTTCTGTACACACTTCCGTTGCGCGTGGTGGTGGTAAGCAGTATAGACGTGTGCCTGTTTATATGATAGGCAACCCTGTGTCTATTATAAATCCATATTATGTTGAAATGGAAATTTCAAACAGGCTGAGAAATGACACTAAGTTCTTAAGGGGTGACGGATATGTTCTGGAACAGGGATTTATTGAAACTGCTTCAAAAGCACAAATGGAAAGTGGTTTTAATCGTGCTTTCTCTAATAACTCTTATGTTGCTTATTCTGCGGAATGTATTTATCTCAATGATAACCAAGCATTTATTGAACGTCCTTCTGGACTTAGTAAATACATTGGTACTTTAAGATATAACAACAAAGACTATGCTTTAAGGCAGTTTAATGAACTGGGAATTATATATTGTGATGACAAGCCTGACGCAACCTTTAAATATAAGATTTCAGTAACAACGGAAGACCATAAACTGAACTATGTTATGCTGAGAAGCAATGATATGTTCCTGACAAGCCTTCGCTTTCTGTTTGAACGTGGATGCTTCCGATTTAAAGATTTGAAATGCAAAGAAGCTGTACTTAAAGCGTTATCATATTAAGGTATCTGCATTGAACAGCATATATGACTTAACTGGATAAGCACAGTTGGAACACACTGCCAGTGATGTGAACGATATTGCTAATCGCTTATATGCACTCAATGTTATAGATATAATAGCAGGTGACTTTTGCCACCTGCTATTTTAATTTCAGTATTTTTCTAATAGCCTTTCAATGTCTGCTTTTAACTGCTTGTTATATTCCTGTAATATCAATGCAAGGCATACACCCTGATTTCCGTTCCATGATACAAGGTATGCTTTACAATCGTGACATTCATCTTTATTGCACTTTACCAAATCATCAATAATTTTTTCCTGCAATCTTGTTTTACTGTTTATCGCTTTCACTTTTTTTCACCACCTTAAAGCCTGACCACACCTTGTGCAGTAATTCAGAAAACAGTTGTATTCCTTATTCATTGTAGCAGATGCGTTTTCAATTTTTGCACCGCACACTGGACAGATGTATAAAATCCTGTCAAGTTCTATTGGTATGCACCTTTTGACATCATCTATTGTCTGGTCTACCATTTTCTCTAACACTTCTTTACCATCAGGAATGTAGAAATTGTTTTTTATCCATTCCAATGCATTAATAACTTTTATTCTGTCCATGTTAACTACCTCATTTCATAGGTTGTAGGTGAAAGAACTACACCACCTTTAATGTGTACAGGAACTAATTTTGAAGGTACTTTTAATCCTATGTTAAAATCTTCAATCGTTCTCTTAACTTTTATGAACTTTATTTCTTCTTCTGTGTACTTCTTTCTTTCATCTTCATCTTCTAAATTAACGTCCTGCAACACACTATGCAGAAACAACTGCTTACATCTCTCTGGCATACCTGCACATTTAACGGTATAATATGCTTCTTCAACTGGCTTCATGTTCTCTGCTACAACGTGTTCAATGTATGTCTTTTGCCTGACAAATAATCCAATATCCCACTGACTTTCCATTTTCCAACAACAGAACTCTGTATCGTGCAACTTTACACCTTTTATTTTTTCAGGTGGTAAGTCACAATGGATGCTGTCTGTATCAGCGTAAATAAAACCTGCCTTGTTAGTGCCATAATAGTTCTTCTGAGCAGCTCTAATGGTGAAGTTCCTTGCGTATGATGTTATTGCACTTCCTATTGGTATATATCCTGGTTCTTTATCGTGTGCAATTTCTGTAATAAAACCAAGTGAACCGTCTTCCCTTAATCGTGCCACTTTATAACTACTGTTTGTACTGCTTGCCAATTTGCCATATAGGTTGTTCAGAAATAGTTTCGCAAGTTCACGCAAAGCACCTGTGCTTTCCTGCTTAATCTTTTTATACTTTTGAATATATGTTTCGAACAGGAAATAAGGTCTTCTTGCGTAAAACCAACACCCATCCAATATTTCCAAGTAATCAATTATATAATGTTCTTTGAATAACTCAAAATCTGTCATTGTCATTGTGATTTCACAAATTGCTTCTACTTTGTTGCCGTTGACATCAATATAATACCTGTCATATTTCCCTGTCTTCTTGTTGTAAATATCTGATGTCTTCAAACTTTCTGTTTGTCTATAAAGCAGGTTTCCTTTCATCTGGATGAATGGAAGATAATTCGGTCTTATCTTAAAACGTGTTCTTATCCTCACAAAGTAGTACCTGTTTTCCATCAGTGCTTCATCTGGAATGAAATTCCCTGTCCAGAATTTTGGCATTCCAACGGGATACAAATTACCACTTTCTTCTGACATCATAGAAGGGTAAAGTGAATTAACATCAAGTGTTGTTCCATTGCTGAAAATCTTGTGAGCCTTTTCAGGAACTATGTAGCACCAACCACCACGATATGACTTCTTTATCCAATCACCAACAGTATCTACATTGTGCCCTTTTAATAATGGTACTTCATAAAGGTTAGGAAAATCATGCTTGTAATCAATCTTATCATATTTCTTCTTAAACTCTGCAAGACAACATGAGCCGATTGTCATTCTATCATGTCCTTCTTCGAACATAACATTTAACGCTTCTTGAACTACCATTACGTCATTTGCGATGTACTGTTTTTCTTCATCTGTTATCTCACATCCTGCATATCTGTACCCTTCATATTCCATTTCCAATTTCTGATGCTTTGTCTTAAAACCTTTTCCAATCTTTTTTACTGAAAATGGTAGTAGTTTTAAGCTATCCCTGAATTGTATAAACCTATCATTTTCCTTAAGCATTATGTAATACCACTGACCCATATCAGATATACAATATTTGAAAGTATCGTTCTGCATATCCTTATCATCTTTGAATACATAATGCGCTAAGCCGCTGGCATCCTCATATTCATCATATGCCTGTTTAAACTCTGCAACCCTTAAGAAATGAGATATGATAAATTCACCATCAAATTTCAGGTTATGAAAGTATATAACAACATTGCCGTATACCACCTTTGTTATGTACCTTAGAAATTCAGTTAAGCTATGAAAAAGTATAACATCTTTGTCTGTGTATTCCTTACCTAACGGAACTAACGCAACTGCCCAAACTTGCGTATCTTCCTGACCTTCATACACGGTAGTTTCAAAATCTGCCATGTAATAAGACCATTCTTTTAACCTCATTACCCTCACACCTTAATTATATACACCGTTAAATTCTTCCTGCTCCCCAATGTCTTCTAAATCTTGTTCAGATATGCCACCTTGTGTTATGATATACGCTAATTCAGTGTATGCCATGTTTATGACACCTGCATCGCTACCATAAATCAATGCTGTTAAGTCTCTGGAAACAGTGTCAGCATTTTCTGCTAAACGTCTGCCAACTTCATTCTTTCCAACAGTGGAAACTGTTTGCATTGTAAGTGATAGCAGTGTTGCCTTTTTGCGTTCACTAAGTTCTACATAATAATCCCACTTTTTAGCTTTATGACCACGATAGTCAAATGTTCGTGGTGTCGGTTCGTTTAATCTTGAGAGAAAGTCATCTACAAAATTATTATAGACTATTTCACCATATTGCTGATTATCACTTACTATTTCACCACTACCTGTATCGAACCATTGTCCAGTCTCAGGTTCATAATGAATATCTGGTCTGTAGGTACGTTCTTCCTGTGCTTTTCTTGTCCATTTTTTGTATTCACTTTCTAATTCTTTTCTTTGCTGTGTGGGTATCTTTCTCCATTCTTTAACACTGTATTCAATATCTCCATATTCTACTTTTGTTTCACGATATAGTTTTGCGTATCTATCAGCAGAGTATTTCTTCAATAATCTTGTTTGCTGTGCTTTTTGCTTTGGTGTCATATTTGTTCTGTCAGCATACACAGCTTGTACAACATTCTCAGGGAATGTGTAATTGGCAGGTTTACTTTGAAGAACACGTTTAAAGTTCTTTTGTAACCTGTCACCTACTGATAACACTTTTCGTGACAAACTATTCACCACCTTCCTATAAAGCCAAAAAAGAGCGTAACAGGGTTTACCTGCTACGCTCAACCCTTTTGCCTACGGGTTTATCCAATCCGGCAGGTGATAAATGACTTACCACTATAGTTTTTACTATCCTGTCGGAATGCAATAATTGCATATTCTTCAGCTTCATCAGCTTCAGCGTTTGCTACATCCATTTCTTCACAAATCGCTTTGAACGTTTCGATAAATGACGTGCTACCTGTTGCAAACACATCACCTGATTTATCAACGACAATGAAGGTCTCATAGTCTTTCTCATTTTTTGACTTTTCGTTATGAACACCAAGAAGCGCGTAATAATCTGGGTGGATTACCACTTCCTCAACTTCCGTTGCTTTATCAAGAGAAATGGCGTTCATACCTGTCTTCAGTGCTACACGTTCTTTTCCTGTCAATTTCTTGCTTGTTTCAATAATTGTAACCTGATAATTCTCACTCATTTTTAATTCCCTTTCTACTGTTAAATTATGTAGGTTTCTCTGCACTCAGGGGATTATTCAGTTTCGTTCTGCCCTCGTGGTGGAAGGACTTTAGCATATTTTACAAAGTCTTCTTCACTCATACCATACAGGCATTCTTTTTCAGTTACATCCAGAATAGAGACAGGCTTAATGCCTTCATCGCACATCTGTGCAACTGCTTTCAGCATCTTTTCCTTGTCTGCAATCTTGCCAGACAGTGTGAACGTCTGCTCAAGGGTTTCTCTTGTCTCAGTGGAAACACAAAGAACTGATGCTTCAACGCTTTTAATTGTTCTGGTAACCTGTGGTTTTCTTGCCATTTTCCAATTCTCCTTTCTTTTGTAGTTGTGCCTGCAAGGCAGGATGCCGACAGTCAGGTGGTGAACCTGCAAGTGTGCCTTTCGCAATCTGTCGGCAGGTGTATTTTTGGGCAACTCTATTATCTCATACCCTATGGAATAGTGCAAGCATTTTTTCAGCTTTTGGATTTTTTACCCCTATCTTTTGTCTTTGGTTTACCTTGCAAGTGAACACAAACGTCAATGCGTTCTAACAGGGTTTCAATTTCTTTTCGGGTATCTGCATCAGTGTTTGAGTATGCATAACTCAGTGCTGACGCTAATGTGGTGCATTCTGATGCTGATAAATAAAGTCTCATTTGCTTTTCCTTTCTGGGACAGGTTTTGAGCCTGTCCCTGAATACTGATTTATAAGTTGCTATGACTCCAATTATTGGCTTGCGCCCGTTAAGTATACCCTTTTATCAGGCTTAATCGTTTCACAACCGAAAATGCTTTTCAATTGCTGATAATTGTTGTTAGTATGCTTTTTGGTATAAGGGCATTCCGTCCAGTACCAAAGTTTATGTTTTACTGACCATCTGCACCCGCATTCCTTTATTACATCTTTATAGGGATAGGTGTTGCCCCTAATCCACAACCATGCCCCGACTATATCAACTTCAATGTCAGGAATTACAGACAATGCGTTGATAATGCTGATGAATGCGTCAATGTTGACTTCCTTTTGCTGTGTTTTTTCTTCGTGCTGTGTTTCCTGTGGTTTGTGCCTGTTTTTAAACACTTCCCACCATGCACGAAACTCTGACGTGACTTCCTTCAATTCGTCACCTTTCCAACCATTGTCTGGATGATATTTTCGGGATAAATCCCTGTACAGCTTCTTTCCATCTTCAGCATATTTACATGATGAAAACCATTTCCATTTGCTCATGATACACCATTTCCTTTCATTTTATTTGGCACTATTGCCGAATGAGTGAGGAAGGGAGTTGAACCCTTCCAGACCGCCTTTCGGTTCACTCTGCTTTTGTGGTTCTGGGTGGAAGAACCTTTGCAAGTTTGATAAACTCACTCTCGGGCATACCATACAACTTCTCACTGTAAATGATCTGTTCTTCCTTTACGAATATGTATCCATCAGGAGTATTGGCTTTTGCCTTTTCGATGATTTGTGTTTCCTTTAAACCTTCCACACTTCCAACATAAACTTCAATATCCACAACCTCACGACCTGACACTACCATGCATTTCACTGTTGCGTCTGTAATTGTTCTGGTGACCATACGTTCTCTTGCCATTTTTCAATTCCTCACTTTCGTTAAATGGTTGGCACTATTGCCTAAGAGTGAGGAAGGGAATTGAACCCTTCCAGACCGCCTTTCGGTTCACTCATTGAAAATCACAAGGTATTCAGTCTTAGGTGTCAGCACTGTCAGTCCGTCATCACTTAACCATGAAACTGTAAAGGCTTGGCAACTGTGTGAACAAATACCAAATGACTCACCATGCCTTGAATTACGGAACATATCCCAAGCATCATCAAAAGCTTGTTGCTTGGCACTTGACCATTTATCGTACACTTGGTAAAGTGTATCACCTTCCCAATGTGAACCAATTGCAATAACCGACTGCCCCTTCTTAGTTTCCGCTGACAGTACGACAACATTTCTGCCGTTGCTTCTGGTTGGCATCATTCTTCTGATGTCTCTTACCTTCTTTTCAAATGCTTTTCTTTCCAGTTTCATTTTCTAATCCTCACTTTCTTATTGGTATACCTTTATCAGACGGTACAAAACTCCATAAATACATTGGTTTCGGTGTCATAATCAAATACTACAACGGAT